>CEOE01034247.1_pt1 | contig 10625 bp, 13 predicted proteins | sample 530211 | NCBI WGS metagenome assembly CEOE01 (sample SAMEA2619779, study PRJEB7988) | marine metagenome | isolation source: saline water (ENVO:00002010), including
GCAGATGATGGTCAAGACGGCCGATGACTTCGAAACCACGGTCGGCAGCATGGTCGACCATGTGTCTTCCTCGTTGCAGCAGTTCAACGCATCTGCTCGCGATATGTCGGCGACGGCCGAGGAAACCAAGGCGAAAGCCGGATTGGTCGTGACTGCGTCCGAGGATGCGGCGGGGAATATCCAGACCGTGGCTGCCGCCACCGAACAGCTCAGTGCCTCCATCACTGAAATCGGCCAGCAGGTATCGCAGGCCTCCAACATCGCCTCCGGTGCCGTACGCGAAGCGGCTGATACGAACAGCAAGGTGCAGGGACTGGCGGAAGCCGCGCAGAAAATCGGCGAAGTGGTGGGCCTCATCACCGACATCGCCGAGCAGACCAACCTGCTTGCTCTGAACGCCACAATCGAAGCTGCGCGGGCCGGCGAGGCAGGCAAGGGCTTTGCGGTCGTTGCCTCCGAGGTGAAGAACCTGGCCAGCCAGACCGGCAAGGCGACCGAGGAAATCTCGGCCCAGATCCAGGGCATTCAGGCTTCCACGGATGAATCGGTGACGGCCATCGGCGCGATCACGCAAACCATCGAGCAGGTGGACCAGATTGCCGCCGCCATCTCAGCCGCCGTCGAGGAGCAGACAGCCGCCACCCAGGAAATCGCCCGGAATGTGGAAGAAGCCTCTGCCGGCACGAACCAGGTGAACAGCAATATCTCCGAGGTTTCTGCCGCCACCCAGGTGACGGGAGAGGTTGCCCAGACCATCCAGAACGAATCTCTCGCCCTGTCGCAGGACGCGGAAAAGCTGAAAGCCGAGATCCAGCGTTTCCTCGCCGGTATCCGTTCCTGACGCAATCCGCCGGCGGCCACAGCGGGCTTGCCGGCGGGACGTCGAAGCTTTCTTCGGGGACGCTTTCTTCGGGATAGCCCGCCATCATCAACCGCCTCTGCGATCGCGCGAGGCGGTTTTTGTTTGCGCTGCAGCATGAATTTGCCGATTCCGAAGCTGCTAAGTGCAACCCCTGTCAGTAAAACCCTGTCCGTTTTGCAGCTTCTGTCGAATTCAGATAAGTTATGTCGCAAGAACGATAAAAGAACAGGGATATGACGATGACGCTGCTGACCAACGCTGAAGAAATTTCCGATATTGCGTTCGGATTCATGGGATCGAAGGCGTTATTCGCTGCGCTGCATCATGGGGTTTTTACCTGCCTTGCGGACGGCCCGCTCTCCGTTGAGGAGCTTGGCGAGGCGACCGGGCTGCATCCGGATCGGGTCCAGACCCTGCTGACCGCGCTGGCCTCGCTCGGCGTGGTCTCCACCAAAGATGGCCGCTTTGCCAATTCGCCTGCCGCCGAGAGTTTTCTGGTGAAGGGCGCGAAATATGATTTCGGCGACTATCTGCGCTTGCAGGTGGACCGGCAGATGTATGGCCTGCTGGATCAGATCGAGGATGCCATCGCGAACAAGCTGCCGGACGATGCCACCAGTTCCTACGCCGACTGGTTCTCCGACCCGGAGCAGGCCAAGCTTTATTCCCGCAGCCAGCATGCCGGCTCCCTCGGCCCGGCGCGTGGCCTGGCGAAGCTGATCGACCTAAGCGGGGGCAAGAAATTGCTGGATGTCGGCGGCGGCACTGGTGCCTTTGCCATCACGCTCGCCAAGGCTTTTCCTGACCTGACAGCGACGATTGTCGATTTCCCGAACGTTGCCACACTCGGCAAGGGCTATGTCGAGAAGGCCGGGCTTGAAGACCGGATCGAATATGTCATCGGCGATGCACTGCGCACCGAATGGCCGCGCGAACAGGACGCGATCCTGATGTCCTACCTGTTCTCAGGCGTGGCGGGTGACGAGCATGACAGCCTGCTGAAGCGCGCCTATGACCATCTCGTCCCGGGCGGCCGTTTGATGATCCACGATTTCGTTGTCACCGCCGACCGCACCGGCCCGAAGCTCGCGGCTCTCTGGCAGCTCCAGCACACGGCCTTCACGCCGGAAGCGCGCTCGCTCGATGACGCATGGCTGGCCGAGCAATTGACGAAGACGGGATTCACGGATGTGAAGGTCGGCCCGATGATCCCGGGCATGACGATGCTGGCGGAAGCGGTGCGGCCGGAGTAAGGGGCTGCCTGGGGAGTTACGTGAAGCCGTCCTCGCCCCAGGCCCGCATGCGCCAGTTCAGTTCGCGCAAACCATCCCGGCGGCATATGTTCCGGTATCCGCGCTATCGCTATATGTGGAAGACATGCTGGCTGTGGCCGCCATCAGGTTCTGCCAGCCAAATTGATTTGAAGTCTTTTTACGATGTTATAAAAGACCACCTTTATTTTCGATGAATGGGCGAGGTGGTGGTGTGAAAGGGTTTCTGCTGAATGTGCTGCGGGAAGCGGGTAACTCGGTGCACTACGGAGATGCGAAATGCGTCGTCATTGCCGGCGTTAGTTTTACGCTTTTGATGTCGTATCTTCAGTTTTTATGGGGTGCTCCAGGGAAGACTTGGGGGATTATGGCCTCTGTCGATGTTTCTGGTTTAGGCGGAAAAGATTTTCTGATTATAGTTTTGTTGTTTTCTTCTTTTGTTCTGTCTGCACTGGCGCTTATTCCCTCTATTTCGAGGAAGTCCCATAGAATAAGTTTCGTGAACTGGATAAATAAAAAGCTGTATCAGAATGAAGCAATTTCAGAGAGTTATGGAATTGTCTATTTTCGCGATATTGCCATGCATGAAACTTTGGAGGAATACGGCGCTTCCCTGGAAAGAAAATTCGATTCCGGAAAGGGTTTGGACCAAGTAGAATCCGATCTTTCTGCGCAGGTATGGATTGTGTCCCGCATAGCCACCGCGAAGTTCATTATTGCCAATTTTTCTGTTTATTTTCTATTTTCCGCAGTTGCCCTGTTTTTTGTCTTGTCCATTTTCTGATCCGATGATTGTGCGTCCGCTGGTTTCCCCGGAAACAGCACGGTGACCCAACGAATTTGATTAAGATCACGCTTGCGGTGGCCTCCCCGAACGCGGCTACCTTCTGATCGCATCACGCACGACGGGCGATGCAGCGCAATTCGACAATGGCCCCTTCGCGCACGAAGCCCGCGACCTCGATCGCGGTCCAGGCCGGATAGGGCTCGGTCACATAGCGGCCGCGGATTTCCTTGAAGACATCGAGGTGATCCCGCAGGCCGACATGATAGCTGGTCATTTCCAGCAGATGCTCAAAGCCGAGCCCCGCTTTTTCCAGCACCAACGCCACCTTCGTAAAGGCGGCCTCGATTTGCTCGGCCGGGTTTCCGGACAGGGAGCCGTCCGGCGATGCGCCGGTAAAACCGGTCATGAAGATAATGCCGTCATGCTCGATGCCGGGGGACATCTTCCAGTCCTGAATATAGCCCTCAAGGCCCTCGGGGACGATTGGTTCTGGCATCGTTTCCTCTTGGCTGCTGATCATTTGGCTGTGTTGGGAGCCCCGCTCACAACACCCGATACACATTGTAAACCGGCCCGCTCGGCGTCCTGTCCCCCGATCCCACGCACACCGCCTTGTTCAGCCAGAGATATTTCTCCGCAGCCGTCTCGAAGCTCGGAGTAATACGGAAATAATAGTCGTCGCGGTTCACCGGCTGGCCGGCATTCATCCGGGCCATCACCTCTTCGGGGCCGTGGCGCAGACCCTTGTAGGTCATGTAGATCAGGGCGCCGTCGTCGGCTTCCAGCACCAGGCGGACGTCGAGTTGTGTCACCCCGTCATTGCGCACAAGGATCCAGTCGCCGCCACCGCCGCGCACCGTTCCCTTCAGGCCCGGGCCTTCGAAGCTGCCGCCGGTGACCTTGGCGATCTTGCGTTCGCCGAAGGGCGTATGGCCGAGCAGTTGCAGCGGGGCCTCGACCGCGAGGGTGATGTCGAAGAGATGTTCTGTCTGAATGTGGCTCATTGTCCGGTCCTCCCATGATGCCCGTGCGGGCTTATCGTTAACGGGGAGTATGACCGGGTTTTTTGCACTTGAAAATCGTCCCGGCAGCGCCGGTCTCGTGAGCGGGCTGCCGGGATGGTGAGGCTGCGTCAGTCGGTGACGATGACCACGGCCCGCATGCGCGGATGAATCCGGCAATACAGGGTGAAGCGGCCGGCATTCTCGAAGGTCACCGGGACTTCGGCGCCGGTCGATTGCAGGCCGATATCGAACTCCCCGCCGTCACTGTCCGAATAGACGTTATGGCCGAACACATCGGAGTTGAGGAAGGTCACGGTATCGCCTTCCTTGATGGTGACCGTCTTCGGCAGGAAGGCGATACCGGATTGTTCGATCACCAGTGGCGTTGCGGCGTAGAGCCCGCCGACGGTCAGCCACCCGGTGGCCGTCGTGAGGGCGAGAACGGCGACGATGCGTCGCCTCCAGTTCCGGCGGGCCTGCTTCAGGTTTGCCATGATCAGCGGTTCACCACAGGCGTGGCGATATCGATCACGTCGGCACCGGCGGGCGAGGCGATCTTGCCGACGCGAGTCATCACGCCTTTGGCCACCGGGAATGTGTAAAGCGCACCATCGGCGACAGCAAAGCCGTAATACTCGTCCTTTGCATCGGTGAAGATGTCGATGGCCTCTATCTTCGTTCCGGCGGCGAGCCCGGTCGGGCCAACACTTTTCAGCACACCGTCATTCGGCGGATCCTGCACAACATACATGCCGGTCTTGCTGTCCATGTCGAACAGCTGGGTGAATTTCGTGCCCTTGTAGGAATTGATATAGGCGCCAGCCAGCACGCCGGGCTTCGTGCCCGCATGTGCATCGCCCTTGTCGTAGGAAAGGCGGCCGTCGATTACGGCGGCGCCAGTCTCGACATTGACGCGCAGGTTCTGGCCGTTCGAGGCCATGACTCGCAGCCGGTCAGCCTGGGGATTGAAATCCACGACCAGATTATCGACGGCTTCGAGCCGCTCGGAGATTTTCGACATGCGCGTGGCGGCGCCGGTGCTTGTGTCGATGGTGTAGATCGTACCGGAGGCGGTGACGGCATAGAGGGCGAGATCGGCCGGGCGGATATCGATGCCGAGGACCTTGGTGTCCACGCCGGTGATATCGACTGAGCGTGCGGCGCCGGGGGTACTGTCGGTCATCGTCAGAAGCTGGTTGTTCGCCGTCAGGCCGATCAGTTCCAGGGCGGTCGCGGGCGATGCCCAGGCGATACCGGATGCAAGAGCTGCCGCGGCTAGGGTTCTTGAGAAGGACATTGCTGTCTCCAGTCGTTGGACAAAGTGCGGTAGCGCACGATCAGATCCGTCAAGAAAGGCGCATATGACTTTCTACGAGGCGTCCGGAAGACTGGATTAGCGGAACGTGGTTTCCGGAACGCTCAGAGCTTGAATATCGCTTCGATCTTTTGCTTGAGCTGATCGGGCGTGAAGGGTTTGGCGATATAGGCGTCGACGCCATATTTGCGGGCGGCAATGACGAAATCCCTGTTCGCGTTTCCGGTCAGCATGACGAAGCGCATTTTCGGGTAGGTCTTGCGTACGGCCCGCAAGAATTCTAAGCCGTTGATCTCGGGCATGTTCCAGTCGGAGACGATGAGCTGCACGTCACCGTCTAATTCATTCAGCAGCTTCAGGGCCTTCAGTCCGTCCGGGGCATGGAAGATCCGGCGGAAGCCCATCAGTTTCAGCGCGCCCTGGGCAAGCTTGGTCGCCATCGGCTCGTCTTCGGCGACGATCACCTGATACTCGGCGAAGTTGGGGCGAATGCTGCTGCTATGATCCGTCATTAAACTCATCTGGCGGCCTGGTTGTCGAAAAGAGTGCGGCTTTGCTCAAGAGCGGCGAGCAAATTTTCGGCCGCCGCCGTGCAGTCCTCTAAATGATCCGCTTCAGCGCGAGTTTCAACTGAAAGTGCTGCCCGGTAAACATCACGCAGCCCGACCGATGCTGCGGCGCTCTTCAGAGTGTGGGCGGCATCGCTCAGTCCGGCGATGTTCCGGTCTTTGAGATGTTCCTCGATGACGGCGGCATGAGCGTCCACCGCGCCGAGAAAGTCGGAAACCATTTCATCGGCAAATTCCTGGCCGAGCTGGTCCCGGTAAGTGGCGAGAATATCCGGCTCCAGCGCCGGGCCGTCCTGCATCAGCCGCTCGGTCACGGGGGAGGCGGTCTCTTCTGGAAGATCGTCGGCCCAGTTGTCGTCGCTATTCCCTTCATCAACATCGTCTAGCTTCAGAACGCGGGCCAGTGCGCCAAACAGCAGGCCGGGATGGATCGGTTTGGCGACATAGGTATTCATTCCGGATGCGAGACAGCGTTGAACCTCTTCCGTTGTTGCCGCGGCCGTGGCGGCGACGATGGGGATGTCGGACAGTGGCGGGGCGAGGGCGCGGATGCGGCGGGTCGCCTCCAGCCCGTCCATCACCGGCATGTTCATGTCCATCAGAACCGCGTCATAAGTACCGGGCGGCTCGGCCTCCAGCGCGGCGAGCGCGGCGGCGCCGTCCGGCACGATCTTCACACTATGCCCCTCGGCTTCGAGCAGGCCGCGCGCGACCTGCTGGTTCACCAGATTGTCCTCGGCGACAAGCAGGGTGAGCGGCGGCAGTTTCTCGGCACTTGCCGGCAGGTCGCGATTGTCCGGCATCGCGCCGTCGGCGAGCGGGATCTCGAACCAGAAGGTGCTGCCTTCGCCGGGGACGCTGTCGACGGCGATCTGGCCGCCCATCAGCTCGACGATCTGTTTGCAGATGGCGAGGCCGAGACCGGTGCCGCCATATTGCCGGGCTGTGGAGCTGTCCGCTTGGCTGAATTCCTGGAACAGCCGGTCGACCTTGTCTTGCGGGATGCCGATACCTGTATCGGTGACACTGAACCGGTAGCTGCCGTCCGTCGCGCCAGCGCTGACGGAGACGGTGACGCCGCCCTCTTCGGTGAATTTCAGGGCGTTGCCGACCAGGTTCAGCAGGACCTGACGCAGCCGGGCTGAATCGCCCTTCAGATAGCGCGGGCAGTTCTCGTCCACATCGGCCTGAAAGGTGAGGCCCTTTTCCTCCGCCCGGCCCTGCATCAGGGCGAGGGAGCCGTCGACCATGCGCCGCAGGTCGAAATCAAGCAGTTCGAGGTCCAGCTTGCCCGCCTCCAGCTTGGAGAAGTCGAGGATGCCGTTCAACAGGTGCATCAGACCCTCGGCGCTTTCCAGCACGGTTTCGGCGAAATGTTTTTCCTCATTGCCGAGCGGGCGGCGCAGCAGCAACCGGGTCATGCCGATGACGCCGTTCATCGGCGTGCGGATCTCGTGGCTCATCATGGCAAGGAAATCGGACTTCGCCTTGGCGGCGGCTTCGGCGCTGTCCCGTGCTTCGCGGACCTCGTTCATCACGTCGCGGAACACCAGCAGGGAGCGAGCCATACCGCCGATCTCATCGCCCCGGGTCCGGTCGCGTGCATCGACGGCGACGGAACGATCACCGGAGGCAAGCGAGATGGTGCCCTTGGCGAGCCGGTTCAGTGGCCTGATGATGTTGCGGGCCAGCAGACCGGCGACGATCAGGGACACGATCAGCACGCCGCCGAGGATGTAGCTCGTCAGCCGTTTGGTGTCGTTTACGCTCTGCTCGGCGGCGAGCCAGAAGCGGTACCCGTCCTCGGCTGCGACCTGTACCAGGATGTCGAGATTGACCTTGATCCGTTCCGCGATGGCGTCCCTCTCCGTGCGCAGGTCCGGTGCCGTCCGGGCGGCATGTGCGGTCTCCCACCAAGCCTCAACGTCCGTGTGCATGGTTTCGGCGAGCTCCAGGGTCCGGTCCGACATCCGGCGATCCGAGGCGATATCAAGATCTATGAAGAAGTCTTCGCGAAGTTGCGCCAGGCGCTCTTCCTTCGCGGCGCCGGTCAGTCGCTCTTCCAGCTCCATGACCAGGAAGTTGGTCTGGGCCGAACGGGCGAAATTGATCGATTGCAGCGGCCGGTCATACAGCGCCTTGGCGATGTCGCCGAGCGTCCATGTGGCAAAGAAGCTGGTCCCAGCCAAGGCGCCGGCGGCCAGCACTGCCACCAGGAACGCACCGATGAGTTTGAGGCGGAGGGACATCGCGTGCCGGTTATTCGGTGACTGTGATCTTCATGCGCATCCGCGGATGGATCCGGCACCGGACATCGATGATGCCGAGCTTCTCCAACACCACGTCCCGCTCTTCACCAGGAGGCTGCAAACCGATATCGAAGCTGCCGCCTTCGGTTTCCGAATAGACGTTGTGTCCGTAAAAGTCGTCGTTCACGAAGCGCACCATATCGCCTTGTTTCACGGTGACGTCGCCGGGCGTGAAATTGCGGCCCTTCTGGCTGATTGTCGCGGCGGGGTCCGCTGCGATGGCAATGGTGAGCCCGGATGCACCGAGGAGAAGGGTTGCCGCAAGCATAACTCTGAGGAAGCTGGAACGAGGCATGAGACCTGCCATTTCAATTTCTGAATACATAACTATACCGTAAGTAGGGGTAATGAATCAGCTTTCATCAGAGTAATTACCAGTGAAACCGCGTTATCCGGTCCTCACAAATAGGCGATTCAATTCTAAACGATGGAAGGTTTCGGCTTGCGGACCATGGTCGGGGCCGAAATAAAGCCCAAGTCCTGCGCAATGTTGGAAGAAGCCGGGACCGGGCAGACCGTCTCGTGCTTTCGAGATTGCAGCCGCAGCGCGCAACGGTGCGCCGCTCTGGTGGTCGCGTGTCGTCAGGTCCTCAAGCGCTTCGGTCAGGCGGTGGACGCGATAGCGTCCGGGGATGCCTGCCATCTCCGCGAGCTCCGCATAGGTGATGGTCCGTTCCGCCCGGGCTCGTTCCTCAAGCGCCTCGATCATGCGGGCGAACCAGGGTTCATGGTCGTGGCGTCCGGCACCTTGTGCATCGCTCATCTGGACTTCAGGCTCCGATGGACAGGGGGCGAGCGGTCAGTTTTGCCCTGACAGGCCCGGCATTCTTCAGTAAAGGGTGTCCCATAAATCAAGGGAATCCAAAATGAAAGCCTTCCGGGCATCACTCTTCAACGTCTTTTTCTACACGCTGACGCCGATTGTCGGGCTGCTGCTGCTGCCGGCCTGTCTCGGGCCGCGACGCTGGGTCTGCGCCGTCCGGGATGCCTGGTCGCGGAGTGTGATTGCGCTGCTCGGCCTTGTGGTTGGGTTGCGCTGGCGGCTGACTGGCCAGTCCATGCCGGAAGGTCCGGTGCTGATTGCCTGCAAGCATCAGTCCGCGTGGGAGACCATTGCCCTGCAGCTATTCTGCCGGGATCCAGCCATCGTGCTGAAACAGGAGCTGCTGAAACTACCAGTGTTCGGCTGGTATCTCCGCCGCGTCGGCATGGTGCCGATCGACAGGTCGGCCGGCGCCGGCGCGCTGAAGCTGATGGTAAAGGCTGCAGAGGAACGGGTCGCCGAAGGCCGCCCGGTGGTGATTTTCCCTCAGGGCACGCGTGTCGCTCCGGGAGCGGAGCAGGCCTATCATCCGGGAGTCTACGCTCTTTACCGCGCCCTGAACCTTCCGGTGGTGCCCATTGCCCTTAATTCCGGTCAGTTCTGGGCCCGTGAGAGCTTCATGAAATATCCGGGTGTGATCGACGTCCATGTACTGGAGCCGATCCCAGCGGGGCTCGACCGGAAGACCTTTATGGCCCGGCTTGAAGAAGTCATCGAAATGGAGACAGACAGGCTGGAAAAAGCCGCCGCTATTTGATCGTCATCTTCAGGATCTGCACGTTGAGCAGATCCTCCTTGGCAATGATCGTGCGCAGCCGGACCCAGAGCCCGTCGCGGATCTTGTTGATGCCTTCGAACCCGTTCAGTTCTTGCTCGGTCAGACTGCTGGCAAAGATGATGACCTTGTCCCGGATGCGCGGTTCAAGCGCGGTCACCCGGATCTGTGCAGCTTCGTCTTTCAGTTCCAGCGCAACGCTGAGCAACATGAATACGGGATAATGCCGTTCGGTCTGCAGATTGATGACGAATTCTTCAAGTTGAAAGATAACGGCATTGGGGGCTGAAGCGGCGAATGTCGGCGGTGCTTCGTTCAGGAAAGGCTCTTCTTTCGGCTCGCTGCTTGCGCTCTCCATGCCACTGTTCTTGTGTGTCCCGAGCGGATCGAATCCTGGAATCAGCCCGAACATCACAGCCCCCATTCCTGCGCCGACGATGAGCATCAGCGGCAGGGTGACGAAGATGATGAGTTTTTTCACGGGGCTCGCTCCATTCTGGTCGGGACCGTTATTGCCTATGCACTAGCAGCTATCCTATTTGAATGAACAGTATTTCCGCTGCAACTCTCTGGAGTTTCGATCCTATGATACGGTTGCGGGCCGAAGGTATGGGGGGATAATGCAGGATAAGGAAGCGCGCGAGTGGTTGGATTTTTTCGCGAAGCAGCCTCACGAGCGGCTGACGCAGGAGTCAGCCGGCGATGTTCCGAAGGTTGCATCGTTCGTGATCGATCTCGTTGACGAGCAGTTCGTCATAACCTTCCGGTTCGAAGATGGGCGGGAGCGCGCGATATCGTTGAATGATGATATCGCGCTTTATCTCCGGGAGTACCTCACGACAGGCCTGATGGAACAGGCCGCACGGAACCGGCCGCTTTAGCGGCCGACGGCATATCCCTGCATGCCGCG
>CEOE01001495.1_pt1 | contig 10624 bp, 7 predicted proteins | sample 530211 | NCBI WGS metagenome assembly CEOE01 (sample SAMEA2619779, study PRJEB7988) | marine metagenome | isolation source: saline water (ENVO:00002010), including
TATTTTTGCTTTTCTTATTTCTTGTGCTTTTTTTAAACTATCTATTTGTTTTTGACTTCTTGCTTTTTTAACTCTTGGTTTTTCCATTACTTCTTCAGGTTCTTCAACTTTTTCTACTTCAACAATTTCTTCTAAAGCTTCTTCAATATTTTCATTATTGGACGCCATTATATATTATATGAAAAGAAAAAAAAATTAATAAACTCAATTAAAATAAAATAAAATATATGTAGAATATAAAGATGAATAGAACTCTAAATGGATTAGGTGGTAATGATACGACTACAAATGTATATGTTAATACAGCTTTCGCAAGTGGAGAGGCAACAGAAGTAGAACAACAATCTAATTTAACACAAGCAAAAGTTAATTTAGCATTTAAATCAAATACCACCCAAGCAACTTCGGTTAATAATAATGATTTAATTTTAATTGCTGATAATGCTACTGGTAAAATTATTAAATATGTAGAAGCAAATTTAGTAGGTCAAACATTAACAGCAACCTTACCATTAGTAATAAGTAATGATGTTATTTCAACTAATTTTACAACATCTTCAACTGACACTTTAACTAATAAAACTATTACATCATTTACAGGCGGTAGTTCATCAACAATAACAACACCATCAACAACAGGAACATTAGCTTTAACAAGTGATATACCAAATTTAACAGCAACAAGTCCAATTACATACGAAACTGCTACTGGGACAATAGCAACAACATTTACACCAACTTCCACTACCTCTATGAGTGGTAAAACATTCACAGATAGTGTAAATTTTACAAATGGAGAAATTATTATAAAATCAACAACAGCAACATCAACTTCAAATGCTCTTATTAATTTTAAAAATAGTGCTAATGCGAATATTGGTTCTGTTGGTAATTTTCTTGGTGATTTTTATGTTTCAAGTGTTATATCAGGAAAAGATTTAAGATTATCAGCAAATGGAGGAAAAGTTAAATTTAATAATACTGATACTGAATTTAAAGCAAGTGGAACTAATGATTTTAATAGTGGAATAATAACAAATCTCTCAACAATCAATACTCATACAATACCAAGTGGAACAGGAACTTTTGCTTTAACATCTCAAATTATAGACCCTATAAATTCTATAAATTTTGGAACTAATACATCTACAACAGGCACAAGAACATTAGGTTTATCAACACAAGATACAAATATAAATGGTGATACAATAACTATACAAGGACAAACAGCAACTAATTTAAGAAGCACTAATAGTGTAAATATAAATGGAACAGCAATAGTATTAACTCCTGAGAGTTCGGCAGGTGTAATGTTTAATTCAGCAACAAATGGAACTTATCACGGAATAGATGTAAAAAATAATGCTATAAAAAATGGTTTATCATCAACAGCAAAAGTAAAATTTAATAGTGATTTAGATGTAATATCAAAAAATATTCATATTAGAACAGATGTAGATACAGCAAATTTAAAAAATGCTAAAATATTTTTTAATTCTACCGATGGTTCTCTTGAATATGCTAAAATGGGTTTATTTAATGATGATTTCACAATACTTCAATCAATAGCAGGAAAAGATTTAATTTTATCAAATCAACCAAGTTCAGGAACAGCAGGAAGCATTCGTGTAGATGGTGATATGAAATGTGAAAAAATACTTTTTTTTAGGGACGCACAAAATGGGGTAGATAAAAGTCAAATATTTATGTCGGGAGATAATCTTAAAATACAAACCATAAATGCGGGAAATACGGATATTGAAATAATTCCAACTGGAGCAGGTAAAATAAAACTTCTGGGAGATACACAATATAATTCATTAGGAACAAACGATTTTAATAGTAGTTCAATAACAAATTTAGGGTCAATAGAAGGTGGATTAAATTTAAAAAATGGTAATACTTCTGCTGGATTTATAGATTTTTTTGAAACTTCTTCAACTGGGACAAATAAAATAACATTAAAACCTCATACAAATTCTATTGCGAGTGATTACACAATTACTTTACCTGATAGTGGAGGTCAAATGATTTTAGATAATACAACAGATACTTTTTCTAATAAAAGTTTTAGTGATGTTATAAATTTTGTAATTTCATCAACTAATACAGGTTCGGTAGGTTTAAATGGTTCTAATATACGACTTCAAGCATTAACAGGAAATAGCGACGTGCAATTAGTAGCAAGTGGAGCAGGTAAAATTTCTTTTACTGGAAATACGGAATTTTTTTCAGCATCAACTATAAATGCTAATTCATCTAATATAACTAATGTAGCAAATATAAATTCACACCCTTTACCAAGTGGGTCAAGCGAATTAGTAGATTTAAATTCAACACAAACATTAACTAATAAATCAATCTCTTATAGTCAATTAACAGGAACACCAACAATACCAACAAATAATAATCAATTAACAAATGGAGCATTATATATCACAGCAAATTCAACAGATACATTAACAAATAAAAATTTTGGAGATAATGTAGATATAACAGGTCAATTAAAAATAACAAGAGTAGGACAAGCATTAATATTAAAAGGAGTAGGAACAGGAGACGGAAATGTGGTAGGTATGGATATACAAGACACTACTAATACGAGAAAAGGATTTATAGGAAATTTTGATAGTTCTACAAGCGATATGTGGTTGTATGCTGATGCTGGAAATATAAGATTACGAGGAACTGATAAAGTTAGAGTTTTAAGCAATAAATTAGCAATAGGTTCTCAAAGTGGAACAACAGACCCAAAACAAGCAATTTTACAATCACCATCATCAATAACAGCAGATTATACATTAGATTTACCGAGTAGTGCGGGAACATTAGCATTAACAAGTCAAATACCAACAAATAATAATCAATTAACAAATGGAGCAAATTATATTACAGCAAGTTCAACTGATAATTTAACAAATAAAACATTTACAGACACTCCAACTTTTTCAAATGGTGAAATAGTATTGAAAAGCACGACAGCAACATCAACATCAAATGCGTTTATTAATTTTAAAAATAGTTCAGGAACAGCAATAGGGTTTGTCGGTAATAGTGCTGGAGATTTCAAAGTAAGTGGTGGTATATCAGGAAAAAATTTAGTATTAGAAACAAACCCTTTTGGAAATGGTAATATAAAATTAGATGATAATACACAATTTAAAGCATCAGGAACTAATGATTTTAATAGTGGAGCAATAACAAATCTCTCAACAATAAATACTCATACAATACCAACTGGTACATCTTCTTTAATTACTGCTAATAGTGTTAATAATTTAGAAAACAAAAATTTTACTGATACACCTGAATTTAAAAATGGAGAGATAAAAATAAAAGCAACAACAGATAATGTAAATTTTTTAGATTGTCGTGTTATGTTTCATAGTCAAGATGATACGCAAATAGGAGATGTAGGACATAGTAGCGGACATTTAGAAATTAAAAATTTAGTATCAAATAAAAATGTAGAAATAGATACTACTGGGACTGGTGAAATTAAATTAGAAGCATTAACAGAATGCGAAAGAGCATTAAAAGTAAGTAATGCTAATTTTTCTGCTGGATATATAGAATTGTTTGAAAATTCTACAAATGGTTCAAGTGCTATAAAATTATCAGCACCTGAAGCAATAGCAACACCATTAACAGAAACAAAACAAACTTTACAAGATTTTAATGGAACAATAGCATTAGTAGAAAAAAATGGTTTTAATCCAATAACATCACCTACACCAGGTTTAGAAGCACCTGAAAGCGGATTTTATAGATTTTCAAGTGGAGCAGGAGCAAATGGTGATTGTATGATTATGTTAGAAGCGAATAATGATAATGCTGTTGGAAATCAAACATCTATGTTAATTTTTAGAAAGAGAAATGTAAATAGAGCAACTATTGGTGTAGGAACACCAAATATTTCATATTTAGATGACTTTCAAATTAATAGTATGGGAAAAGTAGTTATAACACAAGGAGCAGTAAATGTGATGGCGTATTTTAGTTCAACAGAAGTTTTTATTAATAAAATATTAAAAGCAAAAGAAAGTATAGAAACCTCAAATGGTTCTACTTCTGCTGGTTTTGTTGATTTTTTTGAAAATACAAATAATGGAACAGATAAAATAAGAATAATAGCACCTGAAACCATAACAGGTATAAGTAAGGTTTTAACACTACCTAATGAAACAGGAACAATAGCAACAATAGGAGGAAATGCTTTTACTATGTCTGGAAGTTTCACATCAAAATTAGCAACTGCTCCCCAGTCAAACGATTACATTTTTTCATCAGGAAATGGTGGTAATGGTTCTTGTAGAGTAATAATAAAAAGTGATACAGATAATGCGAGTGATGAGACTAATAATTGCCAAGTGTTATTTTCAAAAGAAAGTGATTTAGTTCAAGCTAGTATCGGTATGGGAATTCCTGGTTCAAATGTAGACCAAAATGATATGAATATAAATAGCGATTATGCAGGTAGTTCAATATTTTTAAAAACACAAGGAACAACAAGACTTCAAGTTAAACCTGACGAGGTTATAGTTCCAAAAACTATACCTTTTACTGCTGGTGGTGGGATTGGAAGTGGTGGTGCTGAACCAATTAGTATTGGTAATTACCTATCAGGTTATAATAATAGTTCAGGTAATTCAGTATATAATGTAATATATAGTGAAAATCAATATATTTATTTTAATGTTAGTGCTTATGCTGGAGGTAGTGTAAATGGTGGAAGTTATGCTGGTTATATAGATTATCAAGGTTTTCAAGATATTAGTGATAGAAGATTAAAAGAAGATATTATTTATTTAGATAGTAGTAGTTGTCTTCAACAAGCATTAGATTTAAAACCTTGTTCTTTTAAATTTAAACAGCAACCCGAAAAACCAAGAGGAGTAGGTTTTATAGCACAAGAAGTAGAACAAGTAGTTCCCGAAGTAGTTAGTCAAGATGGAACAGGAGGATTAGGACTGGGATACGGACATTTAACCGCAACATTATCAGGAGCAGTTCAAGAATTAAATAAAATAATACAACAACAAAACGAAAGAATACAAAATTTAGAAAATATAATTAATAAATTAACTGCATCGTCATCATTCGCCAATTTTAAAAAAATAATATAATACTATTATATAATGAATATTGAAAAAGAAATGTTAGAATTTGATTTAGGAAATGATATTGATGCAATATTTGATAAAAATATAAGATATGCTGATAAATTTGAAGTAGAACCAAACATGATAGATTTTATGATAGGTCAATATAATAATTGTTCTACATTAAGATACGAACAAATAAAAAATATTAAAGACAATAATGAAAAAATGGAAGAAATGGCGAAATATTTAAAAGAAGAAATAATAAAACAAGATTTTCCAGATGAATTGTATTTATGGATTGCAAGAGATGTTTTAGGATTAAAATATAAAAAATATGAAATAGAAGAAATGAAAAGACAATACAGAATAAAAAAGAAACGAGAAGCAAAAGAAATCAAAGAAGCAGAAAAAAAGAAAAAGTTAGTAGATAAACAAAGAAAAAAATGTTTAAGAAAAGAAGTCAAAGAAACTATTATAAAATTCTAATTTTTTTTATATTATATTATAATATAATATAATGAGTAATTTTGATTTTGAAGCAAACAGAGGAAATGTTCCAAAAAATACAGGTTTTGATTTTGAAGCAAATAGAAAACCTGTCCCTGAACCATTACCATTTAATAAACCTTTTGATTTTGAAGCAAATAGAGGAAACATACCTAAACCAGCAACAATAAGATATGATTTCGCTAATAACCCTGAAAGTTATAAACCAAGAGGACAAACAATAACAATCGTAGAAGATGAAAATAGAGAAAGAAACTCATGGGGATATAATAGTATGCTTACAGGAACAACATTATTAGGAGTAGGAGCAATTTTAAGTAGTCAAATGTATCAAATATATAAAGGAGTTAATAGAGCAAGAGGAGAAATGAGACAACCAAGATTTGCAAGTATGGATAGAGCAAAAGGAGTAATAAAAGAAAAAATAATAGAAGAAGGTGGTAGAATACCACAGCGTATTACACAATCACAAATTCTTACTCCTCTTGGTGGTGTTGATACAACACCTGATAGAGGTTTAGTAAATAATCCACAAGCAGAAAAAGAAGCACAAGGAATAGTTAAAGATTTATTAGCACGAACATTTACAACTTTAGATAATAAAAATAGACAACAACCAAGAAAAAATGAATTTGCAGGTGTCCCAAAGAGGGGTGGAGAAATACCAAAAAGTAAGGATTATATAAGAAACACAAAATTTTTTGAAGATATGTTTAAGAAAGAAACATAACTTTTTTTAAGAATTTATAATCTTTTTATATAATATAATGAACCCAATAGGAAATACTGGATTTATGAATACTCCACCAATAGAATATACTAATTATTTTAATAACTTAAAGAACAACACACCAAAAAAAGATGATTTAGACCATAATTCAATTTTACCAATTGACCCAAAAGAATTAGCAAAAAGAAAAGCAATAAATGATTTTAAACAATTACACATGGAAACAAATAAAATATTACCTATGAAAAGATATACAGATAAAGCAGATACAGGAGTTCATAGCGAAAAAGGAATACATAATGATACACTTAAACCATCAACTCCACATGTAAATATCCACGAACAAAAACATATATCAGCAACACCACAACCAAAATTAATGACTTTTGAAGAATTAAAAGATTATAATACGATGATGATAGAACAAGATTTAGCACCAATAGACCCTACAACATATTATCCAGTAAAAACAAAAGTAAATATGAATTTACCTTTACCAAAACCAAAAGTAGATAGTAAGGGTTTTCCATTAAATTTACCCTCAATAGCAGATGCTGTAAAAAATCCAACACCTAATATAAGAGCAGGAGAAAAAGGTTCAATACAAAATCCAATTTATAGCACAGATAAACAAACATCAAAACCAAAAGCAAAAGCAAAACCGATGTATAAAACAGATAGTATGGGTTTTCCTATACTTGGTAGTGAATATGATATAGGAAATGTGAGTAGTTCAACCAGTTTTTAAAAATAAAATAATGATAATATATAGATAATATATAATGACTGAAATATATAAAAAATCAAGAGGTTCAGTATATTTAACAATTAGAAGTAGAGATTTAATAAATCAAAGTCAAAATGGAAATGGTAATAAGGGTAGATTTGTTTTATTCGAAAGTATAGAAGCGGAACCAGATGAAGTTTTAGGAGTAAAATTAGCCTCAGGAACTTTTCCTAATTCATGGTATAATTTAAGTGATACGAATAAAAATAATTTACTTACATTTATAGAAAATGGAACTACTTATAATACACAAATCCCTAATGGTAATTATAATATTACTGAATTAATGGAAAAAGTAAAATCAGTAATGGAAACAGCAAATGGTGGAGCAGTTCAATATACATTTACTTATGATGAAGTAAATAATCAGGTAAGGATTATATCAAACTCGCAATTTATAACAACTATGAGATTTAGTTTGCCTAACTCACCAAGAAGAATGTTAGGATTTACAAGTAAAGATATAAATTTTAATTCATTTAGTCCTTTATTAAGTGATAGAGCTGTAGATATTACCGATACACAAAATTCTATATATGTTAGATTACCTAATTTATCCAACCAAAAAGTTATAGAAAGTTCAACTGGTAAATATAGCAATATAATAGCACATATACCTATATTATTTAGCAGAAATGCTTTTTTTACTTATGAACCAAGCAATCCATTTGAAATGGAACTAACACAAAGACAAATTAACGCAATAGATATTAATATAACATACCAAAATGAAGAAATAGATGTAGATTTTAATAGAGCAGATTGGGAAATAAATTTAGTTGTAGATTTCCATATTAAACCAAAACCAAAAAAAAAATACATTACTTTGCATAATGATATAATAAATAAATATGATGCATATAAACAAAAACAAGCAGACCAGTTAAAATTAATTGATGAACTAAAAACTATAAAAAATAGAGTAAAATTAAATAATGGGATATAATATATAAATGGGATTTTTTGATTTCATAAAAAGAGTAGGACAAAAAATAGGTGATGGAATTGTTAATGTAGGAAAAAAAGTTGGTGGTGCTGTAATGGTGGGAACAAAAATTTTAGGAAAAGGATTAGATTACGGCATACAAGGTTTAAAAATAGCAAGTGATTTTGCTGATAAATATACATTAGGTTTAGACCATTTTATACCATATTATTCTATGATTAAAGCAGGAATAGATGTTGCTGATGATGTAAGAAAAATAGCAAAAGGAGAAAAAGATTTAAATTGGCGAAGTGTAGCAGGTATAGGTTGGAATGTTGGTTTAGGATTAATAAGTAAATTTTCAGCACCTTATGAAATAAGAGCATTAAAGGGAGCCAGTAGAACATTTAAAAGTGCTCGTGCCGCAGGTATGGGTATTAAAGAAGCAACAGGTTTAGGAGCAAGAACACTCGGTAGAGCATACGTCCCAAGTGTTAAAGATATTAAAACTGGATTTAATTTAGTTAGAGCAGGAGGACAATTAGTTAAAGGAAGTGTAGCAGAAAAAAATTTAGTAGGTGTGGCAGGTAGTGTAGCACGAGGAGCAGATAAATTAGGAGATGCTGTAAAAGGAGCAGTAAGAGCAGTTAAAACAGGTGTAAAATCAACTGAAACTTTTAATCAACCATCAGGAAAATTAACAGATTTAATAGCATAAAATAATATATATTAGATATATATATATAATGAAAGAAGTATTTAATTTATATTTAAATTCAAAACAATCAATAGAAGGAGCATCAGTATCAACAGAAAGTTTAACATTTGATTTAGGTTCAGCACATCAAAATATGCCTTTATTAAATCAATACGCTGATTTAGCATATTGTTATGTAAAATTATCATATATGGCGATAGGTCATAATGCTAATAATCTTTCTTCTTTTTCAACTATGTTAATTGAAATGAATTCACCTCAACCTTGCGGTGCTAAAACACACACAGCAGGTTCAGGTTTAGTATCAAGTAATATAATTGGATTAATGCCGTTGGCGACAGGTAATACTCATTTTTTTGTTAATAGAGATGATTATGAAAATGAATATGTAAAAGTAGCAAATATTTTTAAAGGTTTAGTAAATATTCAACTTAAAAACGAAGAAGGAACATTATTATCTCTTTTTGCAAGTAATAACTATGAAATGCTATTGAGAGTATATTTTGATGAAACATGTTAAACATTTAGGAAAAACGAATTAATTAGTATTAATTTTATAAATTTTTTTTCTAACATTAATATATAATAAAATGGAACAAGAAAGAATTTTTGCCGAAGATTTAAGCGAAACTCCATCTGTTTTAAGATATAGTGAAATCCTTAAAGTTGGAACACCTCTTGCTGACCTCCAATATAATACACTTATACCCTCGAATGGTTCAATATATAAAGCCGATCAAGTAATACGCTTGCCATTTAATGTGCCTGCTGATAGTTTTTGTAATTTAAAAGGTGCTTACATTAAATTTAAAATTACTAATAAATCTGCTGGTGCTGATGAAATTTGCCTTGACCCACAGGCAGGTGGTGCTTCTGTTATTGATACTTTCCGTGTTATTAGTGGAACTGGTGCTTTACTTGAAGAAGTAGTCCATTACAACGCCATCTATGCTCTTATGAACTCTATGGTTCCAACTACGCATACACACTCTTCAAATAATTTACAAGAAGGAACAACAAAGGCGCCTCTATCAGTTAAAAGTCAGGTTGCGGGTGCTGATGGTAATAATTGCCAAGTTATTTCACAAAATAATTCTTTTACTTGCACTCATGTCCCTATGTCGGGTTTCTTTAACTGCGACCGATTAGCTCCTTTAGGATTTACAAATGGAACAGCATTCGTCGAGATAACTCTTGCATCTCAAAATACTCCCTTTAGACGATTTAATACTGGTGCTGTTGGTGATATTGATTGGGAAATTAGTGAAGTAGAAATGCATGTCCCTGTTCTTCGTATGGGTGCTGAATTTAACGCATCGTTTAGACAAATTTTAGCATCAGGTATTCCTATCAACTGGCACTCAACCTCTTACCATAACGTACAGACATCTGTAGCATCAGGTTCATCTGGCTCTCTCACACTTACAACTGCCTCCAGAAAAAGAAGTGTAAAATCTGTTATTACTATTTTTAGAAAACAAGCTGATTTAACTGATAAAGCTGTGGATAGTGTTTCGTGTCGTCGTTCATTAGGATTGAGTGAATATTCTTACACTCTTGGTGGTCTTAAAATGCCTTCTAAAAATGTAAAAGTTGCTGGAACAGGTGCTATGCAAATAACCGCTGCAGCAGTAAGCACAACTCGTGATGTTGGTGAAGCATACGCAAACCTTGTTATGTGTCTTTCTAACTTGGGTAATGTATATTCGGGAACTGCTATGAATGCTGATGATTTCTATTTAAGCGATAATACAGGTGCTTCCAAAATTGCTTATGGACTTGACCTTGAAGCATACGGACATTCTAACGTTCAGTCAGGTAAAAATTTAGCAGGACAGGGACTTCCACTTGT
>CEOE01007750.1_pt1 | contig 10618 bp, 11 predicted proteins | sample 530211 | NCBI WGS metagenome assembly CEOE01 (sample SAMEA2619779, study PRJEB7988) | marine metagenome | isolation source: saline water (ENVO:00002010), including
GACGAATTCTCGGCCGCCTTCCTGAAGCTGAAATCAGGCGAATGGAACTCCTACGCGTCCCACCTCACGGAATGGGAGCGGGACAACACGCTTGATATCTAGGCTAGGGCGCTGCCGATAGTCGTCGGGTTAACCGGAGAGGGACCCCCCGATGACTGGATTGAACGAACGGACTGCAACAGAGCTCGCACGGATGCTGGCGGCGGGAGAGGTTTCTGCCGAGGAGCTGATGCGGGCATGCCTTGATCGCGTGGCTGCTCGCGAGGAGACGGTGCAGGCCTGGGCATTCCTCGATCCTGAAATCGCCCTCGCCAACGCCCGTGCCGCCGATGCCCGCCGCAAGGCGGGGGTGGCCCTCGGCCCGCTGCATGGCCTGCCCGTCGGCATCAAGGACATCATCGAGACCGCCGACATGCCGACGGAGAACGGCTCGGACCTGTTCCGGGGACAGCATACCGGGCGGGATGCGGCGTGCGTTGCCATGCTGCGTAATGCCGGTGCGGTGATCATGGGAAAAACCGTCACCACGGAACTTGCCAACACCTGCCCCAGCAAAACACGCAATCCGCATAACCCGGAGCATACGCCCGGCGGCTCCTCCGCGGGCTCCGGCGCGGCGGTGGCGGATTTCCATGTTCCGCTGGCGCTGGGCACGCAAACCGCCGGATCGGTGATCCGTCCCGGCTCTTTCAACGGCATTCATGCCCTGAAGCCGACTGTCGGGCGTATCCCGCGCGATGGCGTGCTGATGCAGTCCCACACGCTTGATACGGTCGGCGTGTTCGGCCGCTCCGTCGAGGATCTGGCGCTGATCACGGACAGCTTGTCCGATTTCGGTGCCTCAAACCTTTCCAGATACGGCGCCCGGCACCCGGATCTGCTCTCGGCCATGAATCAGGAAGCCCCGGCGCCGCGCTTTGCCTTTCTAGAGACCCCGGCCTGGCCGGAGGCTGATGCCGGAGCGCGGGAGGCCATCGAGAGTGTTGCCGCCGGGCTGGGCGCACAATGCGTGCGGGAGAGCCTGCCATCCCCCTTCGACCGCATCATCGACTTTCACGGAGCCGTCGGCGCGGGAGAGATTTTGGCCTATTACGGCCACCATGCTGAGGCCAGCCCCGACAAGGTCAGCGACCTGCTGAAAGCGCGGCTGGCGGAGTCCAGGCAGTTTGATGCCGGCGATTATGTGGCGGCTCTGCTTGCACGCGAGCCGCTCAACGAAGCTCTGTCTGCGTTGCTCGACACCTATGACGCTGTGCTCTGCCTGCCCGCACCCGGACCGGCGCCGCACGGCCTCGGCAGCACGGGGTCGCCCCGGTTCAACGGTCTCTGGACCTATCTTGGTGTGCCTTGCGTGAATTTGCCGAGGCTGAGTGTCGATGGTCTGCCGCTTGGCGTTCAGCTTGTCGGCAAGCCGGGCGAGGATGGCAAGCTACTGCGCACCGCACGCTGGCTCGACCGAGAGCTGGCCGGGTAACGCACGCCCGGGACTATTCGCCGGCCTTTGCCGCTGCAAGTCGAGCCCGTCTTTGACGGAACGCCTCGCGCTGGGCGATATAGAGCGTGCTGGCGACAATCAGGCCGGCGCCGATGATGGTGCGCTCGTCCGGAACCTCTGCGAAGACGATATAGCCCGCGAAGGCTATGGTGATCAGCCGGAGATACTGGAAGACCGAGATGGCGCTGGCCTCACCGACGGCGTAGGCCTTGATGTCGAAATAGACACGGGCCGTGGCCCCGACGCTGAGCACGATCAGGACGATCCAGAGCGACTGGTCCGGCCAGACCCAGTGGGACAGCGCGGGCGGTGCGCTGGCAATCGTGCTCATCACCATGAAATAAACCATCAGCGTGCCGGGCGGGTCGTCCTTTGAGAGGACTTTTCCCTGGATCAGCAGAACAGCGAAAAGCGCCGCACTGATCAGCGCCGAGAGCATGGCGAATTCGATCGTGTCCAGGGTCGGGTTCACCACAACGACAATGCCGGCGAAGCCGACCAGGGTGGCGCCCCAGCGGTGAATGCCAACCTTCTCGCCGAGCATCGGCCCGGCCAGCGCGGTCATGAAGAGCGGGGTCGAGAAGAATAGAACCGAGGCCGTGGTGATCGGCAGGTTGCTGAGAGCATAGAAGCCCGCATTCATCGAGATGGCGCCGATGGCCCCGCGCACCAGATGCAATTTCCAGCGCCTGCTGAACAGCAGGCGCTTGCCGTAGCTGATGACGAAAGGCGCCGTCATGGCCAGCGACAGCACGCAGCGGACGAACACGATCTGCGTGGAGGAGAGACCGTCGGAGGCCATCTTGACCCCGACGGTCATCACTGTCGCCGCCAGACAGGAGGCGAGGATCCACAGCGCTCCCTGGAGATTGTTGGAGAGCGCTGCTTTTGGCATGGATCAAACGAGTCCTTCGAGGCCACCGTCGACGGCGAGCGCCTGGCCTGTGATATGGGCGCCGGCTTTCGAGCAGAGGAACAGGATCATGGAGGCGATATCGTCTGCCGTGACGAAGGTCTTGAGCGAGGCGATCGACGCCAACTCGTCCCGCATCGCGTTCTCGGAGACCTTCTTTGCCGCTGCCTTCGCCTTGATCACCCGATCGATCCGGGCGCCTTCGACCGCGCCGGGATGCACGGTGTTGCAGCGAATCCGGTCGGTCCCGAGTTCGATGGCAATCGTCCGGGTGAAACCGACGATGCCCCATTTCGCGGCGGAATAGGGGCTGCGCATCGGGAAACCGAATTTACCGGCGGCGGAGGAGAGATTGACGATGGAACCGCCGCCCGCTTCACGCAGATAGGGCACGGCCATCTGGGTCATCAGGAAGGTGCAGGTGAGGTTGATGTCGATGCAGGACTCCCAGTCCTCCAGATCGACATCTTCAACCGGTCCGGTCGGACCGGCGGTGCCGGCATTGTTCACCAGGATGTCGAGCCCGCCGAGATCATCGATCGCGGCATTGAACATTTTTTTCAGCGCCTCTTTGTCAGAGACGTCCGTCAGGGTGCCGTTCAGGTTCGGGACCTTGTCCCGCGCGTCCTCGAGCTGATCCTGGTCGATATCGCAGATGAAGACTTTGGCACCGGCTTCGCTGAACAGTTCGGCTGTGCGGCGGCCGATGCCCCCGGCACCCGCCGTGATCAGTGCACGCTTGCCCGTTAGGTCGAGCTTCATGGTTTCCCCCCAATTTTAGATTTTCGTCAGTCTGGAGGAGGGACTATAGCGGGATTGCTGCAGTGCGGCAGCAGCGAAAAGAGCAAGAATCCCGGACCGGAAAAGAAACAGAGGCATCAGCCGGCTGAATGCCCTCGGCGTTAATCGGAATTCCAGGGCAAGTAGCGGAGTTTTCGGAACCGCTCTCCATGCGATCAGAAAGCCATCGCAACAGAGGGGATTCCAGATGGAACTCAAGGACAAGACGGTCATCATCACCGGCGCCAGCAGTGGTATCGGCGCGGCGGCGGCCGAACTCTTTGCCGGGGAGGGCGCGAAGGTTGTTCTCGGCGCGCGTCGGCAGGCTGAGCTGGACAGTGTGGCAGAAGGAATTCGGCAGGCTGGCGGCAGCGCGGTCGTGCTGGCGGGGGATGTGACGGACGAGCGCTATGCCGATGCTCTTGTGACGCTCGCGCTGCAGGAGTTCGGCAGGCTCGATGGTGCTTTCAACAATGCCGGGACGATAGGGGAGTTCGCACCGGTGCCGGATATGGAAACGGAGAACTGGAACACAGTGCTCGGAACCAATCTCACCAGCGCTTTCTTTGCCGCGAAATACCAGATCCCGGCCTTGATCGCGAATGGAGGCGGGTCGGTTGTTTTCACCTCGTCCTTTGTCGGGCATGCCAATGCCGGCATGCCCGGGATGGGAGCCTATGCGGCGTCGAAGGCGGGCCTGATCGGGCTGACGATGTCACTTGCGGCGGAACATGGAGCGCAGAACGTCCGGGTGAACGCTTTGCTTCCCGGGGGCACGAAAACCGGGATGGCGGCGGGCGATCCGGATATTCAGGAATTCATCGCGAACCTGCATCCGCTGAAACGGATGGCGGCACCGCGTGAGATCGCGCAATCGGCGCTGTTCCTGCTGTCGGATAGGGCCAGCTTCGTTACCGGCAGTGCGGTCGATGCTGATGGCGGGGTTTCCATCCGCCTGACGTGAAGCCCGGCCGGATAATTTATGGAAACAGGGATAGGCTACTTCTCGAACCGGCTTTTTGCCTTGTCGCGGGCCTGTTCCTTGTTTTCGCTGCCGTAGACCAGGCCGGCGATAACGAAGGCGAGGGAGAGGCCGAGGGCGGACATGGTGGCGCCGAAGCCCCAGAGAGGGCCGTATTCGCGGCCGATGAAGACAATGCCGTACCAGAAGGAGAAGAAGGAGGCGACGGCGGCCATCAGCAGAAAGCCGATGCGCACGCACAGTCCGCCAATGCGGTTGGCCGACATCAGCTCGCGGAAAGCGGCGCTGGTTTCGGCATCGCGGATCGCCTTGGTGATGTCCTTGCGGGCGAGTTTGGTCCAGTCGCCGACACGCATCCCGGTCTTGCCGTCGGTTCGGCCAGGATTGAGGATCACCTCTTTCAGGTCATCGACGATCTCTTTCGCCCGCTCTTCGGCGGGCCGCCGTTTCAGGCTGGGAAACGGCGAAGAGCTGTCGCGGTCCTTTTTATCGTCAGAGGAGGCATCGCGTGTCAGATCGAACACGCTGGGTGTACGGTCGTCGGCCATCAGGCTGGCGGCTCCTCTGAAGCTGTTCATCACATAAACCTCACGCGCATCCCTGCGCGACCATTTCATGCAAGTAGCGGTTCAGGGTCGTCGTTGCAACAGGCTCGGCGGGATCGAACAGCAGGGTTAAGGCAGCCGTTTCAGGATCGTAGCGCCGGACGGAGATCTTGGCATTGAACAGCGCACCGGGGCCGGCGGTCGGTACCAGCACGCGGAGTTCCGCCCGGTCGTCCGGTTTCAGGTTGCCATAATAGCCGACGATCTTGATGCCATGTGTGTTCCAGTCGTCGATCGTATAAGGGGTCGATCCGACCACGGCTGTCATCGGGGCGGTTGCGCGTGGTGCGCGACGGCGCTCATTAGACAATGACTGGTCGACGGACTCGGAAGTGGACTGCGACATGAGCGGCCTCGTTTCTGTCATTCGCGATTTTCTTGGCGGTCCCGGCCCTTCTGTTCCGGCCCGCGATGGATGCCAAGTTTGTAAGCAACCTGCGTGCCATTTTTTCTGCCGCCGCGACAATTCCTTAAAATAGTTTGAGTTTTGTTGTTTTTTGTAAGGATTGGCGCGCGGCCTTGCCCGGTACGGCAAGTTCTGCCGGACTGAAACTGCCGGATGGGAGGCTTTTAGCCGGAGCAGGCGATGACCTGGTCCCGGGCGGGCCAGTCCGGGCGTGTCGCGATGTCTTTTGATGCACAGGCGCTGCAGCGCATCCGGGAGCCTATCTCGGGTACCGGAAAATGCGGGCCAAGCTGTGGGATCAGCAAAGCCGTTGTCATCCTGGCATTGTGGCCGCAGCGGTGGCACCAGCAGAAAACGTCGATCCCCGCGCGGGCCAGATCAGCCAGTATGGCCGGTCGGTTGCGCAACTCGTCCTCTCGCAGGGCCTTGTCCTTGAAGCGTCCCATCTGTCGCATCCATATTGGAAATTAAATGAGAACATAACAGGAACATTTAAAGTGAACAAGCATATGACGAGATCTTGGGACTACGGTCCGGTGACGCTTAGCGGAGTGGCCAGACCGGCTCCGACGTGCCGATGGGACCGGCCGGGATATCCCAGGAAACCGGGACACCGGATACTGTCAGCGCTGACGCCAGACGGCGTGCGGGGCCCCAGTGGGTCTCCTCGATATCCGGAGCGAGGTCGGCTTTGGTTTCCGGGGAGAATGGCGGCTCGTCCGTGCTCTGCTTCTGGCTTTCGAGCAATATTGCTGTACGGGCCAGAGAGGTGCGGAAGTGGCTGCCGTCGCCACTCCGGACGCGTTCGGCGAGGCCACTAATGGCTGCTGTTGCGACAATGAAGCCGGTTGCGTAATCCAGTGCCTGGACTGGAAGCGGCGTCGGCTTGTCCTTGCCATAATGACGCATGCCGGTCTCGGCGATGCCGCTGCTCATCTGTACGATGCTGTCGAAGCCGCGCCGTCCGGCCCAGGGCCCCGTCCAGCCATAGGCGCAAAGCGCGACGTCGACCAGCCCGGGATTAAGCGAACGGCGCACGGACGCGCCGAGGCCGAGACCTTCAAGCGCATCCCCGCGATAACCGTGCACCATGACATCGGCTTCCGCGATCAGCTCTTTCAGGCGTTCCCTGTCCGCATCCTTGCGCAGGTCGAGAATGGCGGAGCGTTTGCCCAGGGTCATTTCTTCTGCCAGTGCCTCGACCCAGAGATCGGCCGGCGGGTCGATCCGGAGCACGTCGGCCCCGTAGCCGCCAAGGAAGCGGGTTGCTGTCGGTCCGGCCAGGACCCGGGTCAGGTCAAGCACCCGGATATTATCCAGAGGGCGGGCGCGATTCACTTCCCAGTTTGCCGGGGAGGGGCCGGAGAACGATTCGTGATAGAGCAGGGGTTCTTCAGCGAGGGCCTTGCCCTGAGGGTGTGCGGCCCAGGCGGCGCTGGAGCGTAGCTCCCCGGCGCAGCCACCGGCTGCGAGAACAGCCTCTTCTAGTTCCGCGGTATTCCACGCGGCCACGGCGGCGGCGACATCCGCCCGCTCGGTCTCTTTGCTGTCAGTTATGCCAAGGGCCGTCAGGGCGGCTTTGCGGTGGTGTGGTGCGTTGGTGTGAAGCCGGATCCAGCCATCCTTCGCCGCGTAATCTCCGGCCACCGCATCCCATTGCGCGGGGAGTTCCCATCCCTCCGGTCGAAGCGAGCTTTTGTACCAGAAAGAGGCGAGCCTCCGGTCCACATCGACAGCGGGATCCGCATCGTGTCGCGCGGCAATAAGATCGGCAACGGCCTCCCCGGCGGCAGCGATGGAGGCGGCGGCGAGGTCCGTTACGGCATAGGCGGACGGCAAGATGCCGGTGCCTGTGACGGTCGGGACCGGACGGTCGGACAGCCGAGCGGCTTTCCGGATCTCGGAGAGAAAGGCATCGAATGGTGACATGGCTTCAACCGGTGACGAGGCGGGGCAATTTCTCAAACTGAGAGATAACGTCTACCAAAGATGGTGAGGATGCGATCTTTTTGTAACCCGAAACCAGCTCAAAGGTCGGTTGGCGCTGGCCTTTGCGTTGATTCTTGGAGATGGAAAATAGCGGCAACTCGTGACTATGGCGGAAAATCGAGAAAGCGGCACCATCATCGGAATGGTCGATTGCATAATCCCGCCACTCGCCGGAAATAACCCGGCTTGAGTAAAGTGCGAGGAGCTGGCCGAGTTCTTTTTTTGTGAAGAAGAGACCGCGCTGCGGCGACCGGCTTTTCTTGAGCCGAATCAAATCCGCCATGAGCTGATCACCGTTGGATTTGTTGCCGTTTCATGAAACACAGTTTTCCCGAAAAATCGCCCGGCGTAAAGGCCGCGATACCGGAAAGTAAGGAGACCGTCAGAGCGGTTTGATTTCGGCGGGCGCGCCATGTAGGTTGCGCTCTTCCGCCGGATGCCGGATGCGCGGAATGCTGTCCGGAACAAAGGCGCTGGGACCTGGCCGCCGGTCCATTCGTTCAAGCGAGCGAGCGGAGGCGGGGCATCGCAACGGAGATACGCGTGGCAGACATTTTTCGCGAGATTGACGAAGAACTCCAGCAGGAGAAGGCGGCCAAGCTCTGGAAGCGGTATGGCCCCTACGTCATCGCGCTTGCCGTCCTGGTTATAGCGGCAGTTGCCGGATACCGTTTCTGGCAATCCTACGAGGCTGATCAGCGCGCGGACCAGTCCGCCCGTTATGAGGCCGCGGCGAGAGCTCTCGCCGAAGATCCTTCGGCAGCAGCGGCCGGGTTCGGCGCGCTCGCCGGAGACAGTAATGCCGGCTACGCGGCTCTCGCGACCCTGCGTCAGGCGGCGGCTTCGATCGAAGCTGGCGACACCGAAGGCGCGGTGCTGATCTACAAGAAAATGGCCGATGATCAGAGCACGCCTGCACTGTTGCGCGACCTGGCCCGTCTGCTTTCCATCTCGCACCGGATCGATAGCGGTGATCCGGCTGAGCTCTCCCGGGAGGTTTCCGCGCTCGCCAACACGACTGGCCCGTGGCGATCGCTGGCCCGCGAGACCGAAGCGATGATTGCGCTCAAGGCCGGGGACAAGGCGAAAGCTCTTGAGGTTCTGCACGCGCTCAACGCCGATGCGGCGACGCCGCGGCAGCAACGGGCCCGGGTGACGGAACTGATCAGCGCCATCGGCGCCGAGTGAGCGGGAGCGTTCCATGAGCGGCATGCGTTCCTGGCGGGCCCTTGGTCTGGCATTTTTTGCGGCAATTCTGTTGCAGGGTTGTAGCGGTGACTCCCTGTTCTTTGGGGAGGAAGAGGAAGGCCCGCCACTGGAAGGCGACCGGCTGCCGATCCTGGCACTTGAGAAAAGCCTGACCGCGGACCCTAACCTTGCCGAGTTGAAAATCGTTCTGCCGCGGCCGTTCGAGAACAAGGACTGGCCGCAGCCGGGCGGCAACGCCGTGCATTCCATGCAGCATCTGGCGGCCGGAGATGTCCTGAAACGCGCCTGGTCGACCAGCATCGGTAGCGGCTCGGACGATGAAACCCAGCTTATCGCGAGCCCTATCGTTGTTGACGGTCTGATCTACACGATGGATAGCGAAGGGGAGATCTCCGCGCTCTCCGTTGTGGATGGCGATCGGGTCTGGTCCGCTGAAACCCGGCCGGACGATGAGGATGAAACCATCTTTCCGGGCGCGATCGCTGCCGGTGACGGCAAGCTGATCGCGGCAACCGGATATGGCGAGGTGATCGCCTTCGGGCTTAAGGATGGAACGGAGCTCTGGCGCTCGCGGTTGCCTGGGCCGGTTCGCGCTGCGCCGACCGTGATTGATGGCCGGATCTTTGTCAGTATTCTCGGCAACCAGTCCTTCTCTCTCGATCTCAGGGACGGGACCCGGGTCTGGTCCCATACCGGAATCTCCGAAGAGTCCGCGCTGCTTGGCATTGCCAGCCCCGCGGTGAGCGGTGGCTCGGCGATCATTCCCTATTCTTCCGGCGAGATTTTCGTGCTCCGGGTGGAGAATGGCCGGCTGATCTGGAGTGACAATCTGAGTGCGATCAGGAGCCGCAACGCGGTTTCCCGGCTTTCGGATATTCGCGGTAATCCGGTGGTGGATGACGGCCTCGTTATCGCCATCAGCCAGGCCGGGCGTCTGCTGGCGACTGACCTGAAGTCCGGCCGCCGGGTCTGGGAAGCACGTGTGGGCGGGGATCAGACCCCGTGGATCGCCGGTGATTATATCTTCGTGGTGTCCGATCTCGGCGAGGTGCTGGCCCTGACCAAGCGCCGGGGTCAGATCCGCTGGATCCAGCAATTGCCGGTGTTCGAGAATCCCGAAGACAAGGAAGGCATCATCACCTATGCGGGGCCGGTGCTGGTCAGCGACCGCCTGCTGGTGGGAGCCTCGACCGGCGATGTCTATGCGATTTCGCCCTATACTGGCGACATCCTTGGCAAGATCGATATCGGGTCTCCGGTTTTCGTGCCGCCTATCGTCGCCGGGGGAACGGTGTTCTTCCTGACCGATAACGGCGATCTCAAGGCCTACCGCTAGCCCTTTCGCCCGGTGGGTGTGGTGCTTCCGCATTGCGGATATCCCGCAACCCCGCATGGCGGCTATGTCGCAACAATGCTTGATCTGAGGCGTGTCTCGGGACTACGGAACAGCCATGAGTTTTACAGTCGCCATCATCGGCCGTCCTAATGTCGGCAAATCGACCATCTTCAACCGGCTTATCGGCAAGCGTCTCGCTATTGTCGATGATCAGCCGGGGGTTACCCGCGACCGCCGCGAGGGTGAGGGACGGGTCGGTGACCTGACCTTCCGCCTGTTCGATACGGCCGGTCTTGAAGACGCCGATAACGAGAGCCTTGAGGGTCGGATGCGGCAGCAGACCGAGGCTGCCGTTGCTGAAGCGGACGCGGTTCTTTTTGTCATTGATGCCCGTGCGGGCGTTACCCCGCTGGACGATCATTTTGCCCGCTGGCTCCGCCGCGAGAAGCAGAAGGTCATCTTGGTCGCCAATAAATGCGAGGGCAAGGCAGGCAAGCCGGGCCTCTACGAGTCCTTTGGGCTTGGCCTTGGCGATCCGGTGCCGCTTTCCGCCGAGCATGGCGAAGGGCTGAGCGAGCTTTACGACGCGCTCGCCGCCTTCGCGCCTGAGAGCGCGCACGACGATTACAGCGACCTCGATGACGACGGAGAGAGCGTTGACGACATCATCGAGGAATCCCCCGATGGTGCCGTGACCTGGCGTGATGCCAAGGCGCCGGATACGATCCGGCTCGCTATTGTCGGCCGCCCGAATGTCGGCAAATCGACCTTCGTGAATGCCTTGCTTGGCGAGGATCGCATGCTGACCGGCCCCGAGGCCGGGATCACCCGCGACGCCATCGAGAGCGACTGGGAATTCGAGGGTCAGCCTTTCAAGCTGTTCGATACGGCAGGCCTGCGCCG
>CEOE01000896.1_pt1 | contig 10599 bp, 9 predicted proteins | sample 530211 | NCBI WGS metagenome assembly CEOE01 (sample SAMEA2619779, study PRJEB7988) | marine metagenome | isolation source: saline water (ENVO:00002010), including
TCATCTGAAGAAGAAGGCTTTGCAATTGCACAAGCCAAGATGAAACATAAAGAAGCACAGAATGAATTACGTGAAGTGTGTAGATTATACGGACCACCGGGTATGTGGGATCTTGTTGTGAAAGAACAAGCTGCTGCTAGGGTTAGACAAAAAGAAGCACTAGAAGCACAAGCTAAAGCAAGAGACAGATTGTTTTGGGGTATATCATTAACAATAGGTGTGATATTATTCTTAGGCGGTACAGGTGCAATGATTTGGGGATTAAATGAAGTAGTAAATGGTTAGTTATGAACAAGCAGTGATTGATGGATTAGAACTTTTTAGTAAAAGTAAATGGCACAAATACTATAATGTATTAGACGTACAAAGATACTTGATATCTCCTATAAAATATAATAGAATACGCATGTTTTATAAAGATAAAAAACCTGTAGGTCTTATTACTTGGTGTTGGTTAAATAAACAATCCGCTAAAGATTTTTTAAAACAAAAGTATTATATAACAGAAGAAGATTATAAAGATGATACTAAAGAAGAGTTATGGGCTATTGAACTTTTAGCGCCTTACGGAAACGCATACTCTTTAGTAAAACAGATGCAACAAGAACATAGAAACACCTATCAGAGAAACGAAAAAGTAAACTGGCGCAGACTGCACGATCCAGAGAGAAGACATACAAGAGAGCTTAGAACATGAGAAATAGTTTGTATAATCCTTTTATGCCATCCTTACTGTTTAAGGATAGAGTAGTCTATGGCGGTGGAAGCGGTGGAGGTGGCCCTGCTCCTGAGCCTGAACCCACTGTTGAGCCAGAAAAGTTTACGTCCACCTTTCCTGAATTAAAGGGACAAGAGTATAACACTCAAGAAGAAGTTAATTCTGCAGAAAAGAAAATTCTGGAAGAACGTAAGAAAAAAGAAGAAGGTGAGAAAGCAAAAAAAGAAGCAGAAGAATATGCTACATCAACTTCTGCTGACTTAGATGCCGCCTCAAAAAAAGTTCGTGATAAGATTGTTAAATTAAATCTTGAACTTCAGCAGTTGCTACAGAAAGATCAAACGAATCCTAATATTAAGACTGCAGTAGAAGCTAAACGTAAAGAAATTGGGGTTGCTCAAGAGGAAGCTGCAGCTATAGGTCAAGGTCAAGGCGCTCAACTCTCTGGGGCGCAACAGGAGATGATTAAGAAGTCTTTAACTGATCCCGGCTCTTTAGCTAAAAAAGCAGAAGTAGCTGCCGTAGATCCTGCGACACAAGGCACCTCTATTGCTAAAGGTACAGGTCAGGTAAGTGGTCCTACACCTTACATAGACCCAGTTACTGCAGGTGAAGCCGCTACTGCTACGGCCCCCAGTGATGTTACTGCAGCCACGGTAGACACTACAACTGTTGCAGATAAGGCAGCAGAAGAAGCTGCTAAAGTAAAAGGTGCCAAAGGAGAAGTCTCTGACGAGGCTCAAGTTAAAGCTGCAAAAGGAGAGCTTTCTAAAGAAGCTATGGCTGATGCTGCTACTATGGACCCTGATTATATTAAGGAAGCTATTGCTGGTGAACGTACAGTTTCATCAGAAGAACTTGCTGTAGCTCAAGGTCTAGATGAAGAGGCCGTAAAAGCAGACATTGCTCAAACTAATGTACCCGACAATATTAAAGCGGCACAAACATCTGTGCAACCTGAAGAGATTCCAAAGCCAGCGAAAATAGCTGAGTCTGAAATGGCGGCTGCTGAAGCTATGACTATGGAAGGTCTTAGTGATGATGCTACCGCAGTTGCAGCTAAGCTAAAATCTTTTAATGTAGACGATGGTACGTTAGCTGAATTTAAAGAAGGTAAGATTGAAGCACAAGACACAGTACAAGGTCAGCTTTCTAACTTAATGAAACAATTTGATGATGGTACTCCTGCGTGGGCTGCAGGTGCTATGCGGGCTGCTAACTCTGCTATGGCTGCTCGTGGTCTTGGCTCTTCATCTATGGCAGGGTCAGCTATCCTGCAAGCCGCTATGGAATCAGCATTACCTATTGCTGCTCAGGATGCAGAAGCATTCCGTACCATGAAGATGGATAACCTAAACCGTCAGCAACAAATATCATTAACTAATGCTGCTGCCCAACAAGGGGTAGAACTAGCCAACTTTAATGCAGAGCAACAGACTGCTTTACAAAATTCACAAAATGCTTTTGCTTTACAATCGCAAAATCTTTCAAACATGCAGCAAACTGTGATTGCTAATGCTCAAATTAAAGCATCCTTGCAAGGTCAAAACTTAAGTAATCAACAGCAAGCTAACATGGCTGAAGCTGCACGTTATGCAGAAGTAAACAATATTAATTTAAATAATCGTCAGCAAGGTATTCTGCAAGATAACGCTAACGAAATGCAAGTTAATATGGCTAACTTAAATGCTAAGCAGCAAGCTTATCTTGCCAATGCTCAGCTTGAAGCAGCCCTGCAAGGTAAAAAGATTGATAACAAACAGCAGGTAGCTATGGCTAATGCTGCACGTTATGCAGATGCGGCTAACTTGACGTTTACAGCAAAGCAACAAGCTGAGATACATAACTCAGAGCTTATGAAGACTATTGGTTTAGCAGAGCTTAACTCTAAGCAAGCGGCTACCTTACAGAATGCTGCACAGATTGCCTCTATGGATATGGCAAACTTATCTAATCAGCAACAAGCTGCTGTACAAAATGCTCAAGCGTTTTTGCAGATGGATATGACTAATCTGAATAATGAACAGCAAGCTAGTATGTTTAAGGCACAAGCTATGCAACAAGCTTTGCTTACCGATGCAGCAGCAGAGAATGCAACCAAGCAGTTTAATGCGTCTAGTGAGAATCAGACTAATCAGTTTATGGCTAGTTTAAAAGCTCAGACATCTCAGTTCAATGCATCCCAAAAAAATGCTATGAGTCAGTTTAACGCTGGTGAAATAAATGCTGCTCAAAAGTTTAACGCAGAATTAAAGAACCAGAGAGATCAGTTTAACGCAAACAATCAATTAGTTGTAGCTCAAGCTAATGCTCAGTGGAGGCAGAACGTAGCTACACTTAATACGGCGGCACAAAACGAAGCAAATAGACAACACGCCATGACTTCTAATGCTATGACACAATCTACTATGGATCAAATATGGCAACGGGAAAGAGATCTTATGTCAATGGCTTGGAAGTCTTCTGAGAGTGCAGCGGATAGAGCTAATGCAATCATTTTAACGCAGATGAGTGCAGAGGCGCAAGCTGCAGCACTTAAAGCACAGAATGACGCAGCTAATAAAAGGTCATTGGGTAGATTCTTTGGTAGTATTTTATTTGGTGGTGGTTAAGTAGATAGCAATAAGGTAGTTAATAATGTCAAAAATAAACAATAAAAATTTAATGGGTCTTAGATCTGTCTTTGGAGGTGGCGCTGCCTCTGCTGCTGGTAGTATTGGCGCTCGTATAGCTGCAGATATACAGGCAGAAAAAGAATCTGCCACAGAGCAAAGCGGGCTTATGAGATCTCAAAAAGCTAGACAAGATATAGCAGCGATTGATACTGATCCTGTTGATGTAAGTGAAGGCTTGAAGGCTAAAAAAGATACGGGTATAATGGGCACGGATATAGGTCAAAAAATAAGTGACTGGTTTAGTATTCAAAATGATCCTGAAATTCAAGAGGAGTTAGATAAATTAGCACCTAAAATAGAAGAGGAAGAAACTAAGCCTACAAAAAAAGTAGAAAAACCTCTTGTACCACCTCCTGTTAGAACTGACGAACCTGACAAGGGTAGAGAAGATATGCCTGATCCCCTTGTATTGACTTCTAAACAAGTTGAAATGTTGGAACGTGTAGTTTGGGCTGAAGCTAAAGGTGAAGGTGTAGAAGGACGAAATGCTGTACGAGGTGTAATTCTAAACAGAATTGCATCTGATAAATTCCCTAATACATTAGAAGCTGTGCTTAAACAGAAAGGTCAGTTTGAGCCTGTAGGAAAAGTTAAGGGTAATATTAGTAAGATCAGTGTCCCCTTTGATAAACTGGACATGCAGAAGTTTGAATTTGAAAACTATGTACGAGAAGGCATAGACGCCTCTCAAGGAAGTACTTTCTTTTTAAATAAAGCACTGTCTAAAAAACGAGGCACAGACTTTTCTGGTTCCAACCCTATTGAAATAGGCAACCATACGTACTACTCTAGCTATAAAAATAATGAGCCTGTGGTAGTACCTTACTACTCGCATAATGTTGTCATAGAAGGTTAATATAATAATGTTTTTTGAAGCACCTATCCCCGGACAATCTTTGACTGACGAACCCGGAAACTTTCCTTGGGAAAGGCCTCCTGAGATTAATGATCCTGATTCCGCTATTGTATATCACTTGGACAGACTCTATGAACAAGAGGTAGCTGAGGGTGTATTGTTTTTGCTAGAGTTTGGATTTCCTGTAGAGACTTTAGTAGATAGTATTCTTACTGCGTCTGTAGGTATGGGTATGCACTCTGTGGACATGAGTTTAATAATTGCGCCTATTATTCATGAAGAAATTAATTGGATGGCGAACACTGCAAATATTAACTTTAAGGAGTTCTTTAGTGAGGACGAAGAAAAGAAACAAGCGGAAGAAGAAAAGCTTCAAGCTCTTATTGAGAAAAATTTGGATGAGCAACTGTCGCAAGAAGAAGACAAGGTTGATGAGGGTTTCGTAGAGGAGACTGCAGAGGCTTTTGGTTCACCTCAAAGAGAGCAGTTAGAAGAGATGCGAGAAGAGCAACCGCAAGAGCAACAAGCACCAGAAGAACAGCCTAAAGCTCCACCAGTAGGCGGTCAAGGTCTTATGAGTAGAGGAGCTTAAGTTATGAGTTGGATGGATTTTGCAGCAGGTATGGCTGAAGAAGGCGCTGATATCTTAGAAGAAAAGCGTAAATACATAAGAGAGAAACGTCAATCTAATCGTGATTGGTTAGATACTTATGGTAAAAAAATTGTAGCCGAACGTCAAGAGAGCGTTAATTCTGTTTTGAATATGTCTAACTACATCATAGGCAGAGGCGTAGAAAGAACTTTTGTAGACTATCTATATGATCAAGGTGGAGTTCCCGCCATAAGTAATATGTATAATAGTATTAAAGATGACACATCTATAACAGGACGAGAAGCGCAAGCGTTTGTAGGAGATATAGGTACGTACACCTCTCCTGATACTCCTCTTGCAGATAGAATTAAAGAAGGTTTTGGTATGTATACCAGAGCGGAAACACCAGACAGACAGGAAGAGAATAACTTCTTTTCGGGTCTAGGTCTTCTCTTTGGAGATGAAACAGAGTATGCTGATAGAGATCTAGATCAACTTGCTGTGGATGGATTTACAGGCCGTGATGTTAAAGCTATGGCAGGTCTACCCTCAACACCAGAAGCTCCGGGTCTTGTAGAGTTTGACTATAGCGCCTTACCTGCTTCTCAAGCAAGTGTTGCAGAGAAGAGAGCGCTGGCAGCAGAAATTGAAAGTAACTTAGAGACTTTAGTAACTGATAAGATTGATGATCTTAGATTAGTTTCTGATGTTGTGGCGCAACAGAAATTGCAGGATCTACTTGATAGTAAAGACTATGCAGGTATTGGAAGACTTTATCCAGATCTGTTACAACCTGCAGTAAATGCTGCAAAGAGATTTGAAAACGAGTATCCGGGATCTATGACAGACAATGCTCTTTTAGAACAATCTTTTGCAGACTACTACATAGCACAGACTGTACCTCTATCTCTAGAAGATAAGCATAAAAACATGACAGATCAGGGGATAGAAGTACCACCCCTAGATACTCTACGAGAGTTCGATAGTGACGAAGCCGCTGCGGAAGAGTTAGAGCCTGATACATATTATATTGTAGGAGATGATATAAGAAAGACAGATCCTGCGGAAGACGAGGATGAGGGGTCAGACGAAGGTGCAGACGAAGGCGTTGACAATGAAGGAGACGATACAGATGTAGACTTAACACAACCTACAGACCCACGTCCTACAATGACACAGCTTATCCTCAAGTTTAAAGAAGAGAACAACATGGGTTCTAGGGAGCGCTTAACTAATGCGCAAAAGCGTACATTACAAAAACAAATTGATGATTGGAATGACACCTACGGTGCTACCCATAACCCACTAACAGGCAATCTTAAAAGGACAACACCGAGGCGACGAGGCGATAACTAAATGGCATTAACATATGAACAAATGATGGCCGCTGCCCGCAACGACGAGGACCGTCAAACAGAAGATGTGTTTGGTCCTGCGGATGCTTCTTCTGTAGGGGATCTCATTGAGGATCAAAACTTTAACATTGTTGAAAAGTATATGGATCAGCGTTTTGGCATGAGTGAAATGACTCATGATAGACAGAAGATTGTAGACTCCTACGTTAATCATATGCGTAAGTTTAACTTTGGTCAGTCTGTTACTACACTAGGTGAGATGACTTACTTGCATAACCCTGCTAAAGAAGAGGGTGAGATAAACTCTAGACGTGCTGCTGCTGCAGATGCTTATCAGTTATTTGATAGCATGAAGGGTGCCTTTTCTGATGAAACCACCGTAGGTCAAAAGTTAGATGCTGTAGGTGATTACGCTAGAGCTTTGATTATAGACCCAGCCAACCTTGCATCTTTGGGTGTAGGTAAACTAGCTGCACAAGCTGGCATGAAAGGTGTGACAGCCGCCGCTAAGAAAGCTGCTATGTCTTTCGCTAAGAAGCAGCTTAGAGAGCGAGGCATAAAGAAGCCTACTGAAAAACTATTGCGGGAAGAAGCTTTCAAGCAAGAGCGTAAGATCTTGTCTCGTATGCTACAGTCTGAGGCTGGCAAGGAAGCGGCACAGAAGTCTGCTAAGATGGAGATAGGTGCTACGGCTTTATCAGATGCAGCCTTTGGGTTAAGCGTTGACTGGGCTTATCAAGAATCATTCGAGAAAGCAGGACTTCAGACAGACTATGATGCCGTGCAAGGTAGTGTTGCATTTGCTGGCGGCTTGTTTGGAGGCGGGATTGCTTATGGTTTAAATCGTATATCTAAAGGCGGCTCTGAGTCAGTAGGTGCTTCAGCTAAATTCTTTGCGGATGCTGCAGAAGCTAAGGCTAAAGCTGCTGACTTGGCAGGAGAAGAGGTACGTAGGCAAACTAAAGAAGCTACAGAAAATCTAAAGGCAGACCCTGAAGCTGTAGAATCCTTGTCAAGAGATTTGGCTGATACAAAAGCTAGACTAGGTGACTGGTTTAACAAAGTCAGACGTGGAGATATGGCAAGGGCTGTACCCCTAGAGCCGGGTTCCCCCGGTACACCTCGTAGTGATATCATTTTAGATTTGTTTCTAAGGGGATCTCCTCAAGATGGCTTTGAGGGTGTGTCAACTATCCTAGCTAAGCGGGGTATCAAGCAGCCTATAGGCCGTGAAGGTTTTGCTAATCACTTTGACTGGTTGTCTAGCACTGTGATGGAAATGCCTGACAGTGTTATAGATGACATACAAGGTATCTTTGATGAAACTCTAGGCAAATTCATACCAGACTTTAAAGGCAAGACCCTTGAGCAAGGCTTAGATGTTCTGTCTTCTGAGGTTAGTCAGAGTGCTAGATACTTAAATATTTTATCTAAGACTAGTCGGGCTATAGGTTATGAGCCTGAGACAGACGAACCCTTGCAAAGACTTATTGGTGCAGCTAAGGCAGAGCTAGACTCAAAGCAAGCTGAGATGTCTGCTAAAGAAATGATTGCTAAAGGTATTACACCCTTTGCCGCACGTAAAGCGGCTGTCTCTAAAGGCGCTGCAAAGTTTCAAAACAACTTTATTCGTACTTTGGTTACACATCCGGGCACAACTATGCTCAACTTGATTGGTTGGACACAGGCATCTGCATTACAAAGTATAACTGATACTACTCGGGGTGTACTATACGGTCCTGCATCATTTGCATTATCTGTAATGGGCAGGAAAGCTGACGCTGTACAAGCTCGTAACAAAGGCATACAGTTACTCAAGCTACAAAAGCAGAAGATCTCTAACATCCTAGATCCTAACGCCACGTTCAATGAAGCAATGGACTTCTTTGCTCACAACCCTAAAGCGCAGAAAGAAATGTTTCGCTTTATGGCTGGCGAAATTGAGATGGAAGATACACTCAAACAGTTGAACATTAAAATAGATGACATGGATAAGCCCGGCGTCCCTGAGAAAGTAATGGACTTCTTCCAAACAGTCTATGGTGTTAAGGCTCAAGACTTCTTAACTAAGACGCAAGAGTTTATGTACAATATAGATAAACAGGTACGTCTGAAATACAATATGTCTTACTCTGAGTTCATTGCAGATGCAGATCTATATAAGAAGATGGACGGGGAAGAGTATGCAGAAGTAACAGCTACTGCTGTGTCTGATACCTTACGCAATGTATTTTCTAAATCGTATAAACCTAAGTTAGAAGACATTGATAAAACTGCGTTAGGCTATGTAGCTGCTGCTATCGAAGATGCACGTAGAGTTCCTGTTGTTGGTGCACTTGTGCCTTTCGGTAAGTTCTTTAACAATACTGTTGTACATATGGCAGACTACACAGGCATAAGCTTTATGCACAAATACTTAGGTAAATCTGAAAGAGATCCTTATGAGCTTGCTATCAAAGGTGCGGTAGGACTAGGCTTAATAGGGGCTTGGGGAGCTTACGACTATAAGAATATGGAAGAAGGTCTTGCTTGGAATGAAGATCGTATGAGTGACGGCACTATACGAGATCGTAAGTATGACTTCCCTTTCAGCTTCTATAAGGCTATGGGTCGTATGGCAGCACATCAACATAGAGATGGTTATGTACCGAAAGAACTAGTAGCAGATATTACTGCCACTTTTGGTATCGAATCAATCACAAGACAGTTAGGTGAGGTCAGTAAAGCACCCTATCAACTTCTACTAGATCTCTCTGCAGGTGATATAGATGCAGTTAAGTCTAATGCAAGTTCTGCTGTAGGTGGCGCAGTATCTATGTACATATCGGGATACACACGTCCCTTAGATCCTATCAATCAAGTAGCTGCTATCTCTCGTGGGGAAGATTATGTAGCGGTGGATCGTAATGATGGTAGCAAGTGGTTGAACAATTCAGTTCGTTACGTAGATCAAATGTTTGATGCTATGGATCTGTCCGTACAAGAAATGCTAGGGCAGAAAGCGCCTCAAGAAAAGAAGAGAGCTTTATCTGATGCCCCCGGTAAAGCACCTATAGGAAGACTGTTTGGTTTTAGGGAGAAAGATGCACCTTCCACTATCAATAGAATGTTTAATGAGATAGGTTTACCTGAGTGGAAGTCTAACATCAAAGCTGACATTGCTGTAGCTGATAATAGAATGAATGAAATAATTGTAAACTATTTGGATTATTATGCAGAAACTGTTGTAAACTCTCCTAAATGGAAAGAGGGTACAGACGAGCAGCGCAGATACTTAGTTAGTCGTGTTCTGTCTATATCCAAAAAGCAAGCAATGAAAACGCTACAGCTTCACGGTAGGACAGGGGATCGTCGCATGGAAATCATGTACGACATCAGTAAGAGAGGCGGCTCTGTCAGTAAACAAGAACTTTCTCAAGGTATGGAAGCTTTAGGTATGACGGGAGAAGTAGAAGATCTTTCTAATGAAGCATTAGAACTTTTGTATTTCTATCTCAAAGACGAGAACAATAGAAAGAAACTTCTTCAGACAGAGAGTAACTTATAAGTTACAAAAAAAGAGGGGGCAACTAAGCCCCCTTTTATTATTTTAAACCTGTTTTTTCTACAGCATACTTACTTATCATAGCCACATCTTCTACTCTTTCTATTGCTCGTTCTTTTATTTTAGATTCTTGCAAGTTAAATTGTATGTGGTTTCGTACAGGTTCTAGAAGTCGTAAGATTTCTTCATTAAATCTTCTTTGTCGAGCTTCTGTATGTCTCTTTGCTTCTTCCTCAATACGACTTATCAATGTTACACACTCTCTAGCAAGGGCAAGCAGTAAAGTTTAACAAAGGCATCTTCGCTAGGTCGTGTATCTACAAGCTTCTTGTGTAATACACTCGAAAAAACCTCACATTCATTTTCACTAGTGAATATATTATCTACTGCTTTTACTTTTAAGTTACCCATACTATACATCACTAGTAATAGCGCATACATTAAAACCAACCTCGCACCTGATCTACTATAGCGGGGCCATGCTCTGATGCAAGAGTTACAACTTCTGCAACAGCGCCAAAAGTTATTGCTGCTAGTGCCATAAATTCTAAACCTGTCATATTACTTCTCCTTATGTTATGTCTACCATCTCACAGACATCACCTGTACAGGCCATTGTCTGCATTGAGACTGTGTTATCTTCTTTCTCATAGTTAGCCAACTCACTCCAAGCAATAGCAGATGGCATAACAGAAAGCAAGTCTTTATATTGATCCTTATCTACTTCTTGATAAGGTGCTTGTTGATAAGTGTGCTCATTGTAGGGTAAGAAGGATACACCTGACATCTCGTCAAAGTACTTGTAAACAAAGGCACCTACTTCAAACCACTCATCCTTACGTACATTGATTGTCACTGA
>CEOE01026353.1_pt1 | contig 10581 bp, 10 predicted proteins | sample 530211 | NCBI WGS metagenome assembly CEOE01 (sample SAMEA2619779, study PRJEB7988) | marine metagenome | isolation source: saline water (ENVO:00002010), including
GTAGCGATTTACGAAGGACTACTTAATATGCGTGGGGGGCATAAAGTACTAGACGTTGCTCGTGAAGCAAACGGTGACGCCAAAGTGCAAAAATACCTGAAAGAGGAAATGATTCGTCTTATCAGGGACTTAAAGATCTAGGAGATCCAAATGCTAGATGCTATCAAACCACTACTAGATAGCGACCTTGTTAATGAGGAAACTCGTTCTGCCATTGCTGAACAATGGGAAGCAAAGATGAACGAAACTCGTCAACAAGTAACTGCAGAACTTCGTGAGGAGTTTGCACAACGCTATGAGCATGATAAATCTACTATGGTTGAAGCCTTAGATCGTATGGTTACTGAAGGTCTTACTACTGAATTACAGCAAATTGCAGAAGAGCGCAAAGCAGCAGTAGAAGATCGTGCAAAGACAGTTGCTAAATTACAAGAAGCAACTGGTACATTTGACAGTTTCTTAGTTAAGACACTAAGTGAAGAAATTAAAGAACTACACGCAGAACGTGCTCAACAGCAAGAACTGATTGGCAAACTAGAAGAGTTTGTTACATCACAACTTTCTGAAGAAATCGGTGAGTTCCAGAAAGATCGTCAAGATGTTGTTGAAACTAAGGTTCGTTTAGTAAAAGAAGCTCGTGAAAAGTTTGACACACTTAAAGAAAAGTTTGTTAAGCACACAAGTCGTGCAGTAAACGAAGCAGTAACTGACTATCTAAAAGGTGAAATGACTCAACTTAAAGAAGATATTCAGATTGCAAAAGAAAATACTTTCGGACGTAAAATCTTCGAAACTTTTGCTACAGAATTCTCTGCAAGTCACCTCAATGAAAACCAAAAGATTAAGGAACTAGAAGCAGCAGTTGTTAAGGCCGCTGAAGAAGTTGCTCAAATCAATGAGAGTCTTGAAGAGAAGGCTAAAATCGTTGAGAGCAAAGAGCAAGAAATTGCCCTAATTCAAGAGGGTGTTCAGCGTAAAGAAACAATGAACGAACTATTGAAGCCACTCAACAAAGATAAGGCAGCGATTATGACTGACCTACTTGAAAGCGTACAGACTTCGAAGTTGAAGACTGCTTTCGACCGTTACCTACCAGCAGTGCTAGACGGCAAATCAATGATCAAGGAATCAAAGAAAGAATCTATTAACGAAAGCCGCACAGTTAAAACAGGTAATAAAGAACAAAAAACAGTCCAGGTTGAAGATGACAGCAACATTGTTGACATCCGTAAACTTGCAGGCTTGAAATAAAGTACAAATGAGGAGACAATTATGTCAGACGTACTACTAGAAAGCCGTTGGGACGATACCAAAGATGCACTTCTTGAAGGTCTAGAAGGTAATCGCCGCAACAGCATGAGTGTTGTTCTAGAGAACACACGCAAATACTTGAAAGAGGCAGCATCAACAGGTGCATCAGCAGCAGGTAACGTAGCAACACTTAACCGTGTTATCCTACCAGTTATCCGTCGTGTTATGCCAACTGTTATTGCTAATGAAATCGTTGGTGTACAGCCAATGCAAGGTCCAGTTGGACAAATCCACACTCTACGTGTTCGCTATGCAGATAGTGTTACTTCATCAGCAAGTGCACCATTTGAAACAGACACAGTAGCAGGTGACGAAGCACTATCACCATTCAAAATTGCTACAGCATATTCAGGTTCGACTACAACTGGTCGTGCTGATACAACTGCAGGCAAAGAAGGTACAGGTGGTTCACAACTAAGTATCCAGATCCTAAAGCAGCCAGTCGAAGCAAAGACTCGTAAACTACAGGCACGCTGGACATTTGAAGCAGCTCAAGACGCACAGTCAATGCACGGCATCGACGTTGAAGCAGAAGTAATGGCTGCACTTGCACAAGAAATCACTGCAGAAATTGATCAGGAAGTTCTAGGTTCACTACGTTCACTAGCAGCAACTGAAGAAACATTCAACCAAGCAGCAGTTTCTGGTACAGCAACATACGTTGGTGACGAGCATGCAGCTCTTGCAGTTCTAATCAACCGTACAGCAAACAAGATTGCACAGCGCACACGTCGTGGTGCAGGTAACTATGCAGTTGTATCACCTGAGGCGCTAACAGTTCTTCAGAGTGCATCAACTTCAGCATTTGCTCGTACAACAGAAGGCACATTTGAAGCACCAACAAACACAAAGTTTGTAGGTACACTTAACGGCGCAATGCGCATTTATGTGGATTCATATGCAGCAGACAGTACAGCGGTACTAGTTGGCTACAAAGGCTCAAGTGAAACAGATGCGGCAGCATTCTATTGCCCATACGTTCCGCTAATGTCAAGTGGCACAGTGCTTGATCCATCAACTTTCGAGCCAGTCGTATCATTCATGACACGTTATGGTTATGTTGAGCTATCAAACACAGCAAGTTCACTAGGTAACGCAGGCGACTACGTTGGTGAAGTTGCAATGTCAAACATCTCATTCTCATAAGTCGACTTACTTACAGAGAGAAATAGGAACAGCACCTTCGGGTGCTGTTTTTATTTGCACCATCCGTTATTGTAATCTTCTCGCATAAGACCTTTGATCAATTGTGTTTGTACACTGGTTAATGTTGGCTTAGGATCTGTTGCTCTGTGATTTACAGTTTTTGCGCCAAGCATATCTGCTATAGCAGAGGATTTTGTATATTCAAATACATGAGTGTAAAAGTTTTTATCACTGCCCAATCTAGCAGTGTTTGTTTCGCAATGTTCTCTAACTGTAGCACTGGTCATGTAGTGATTGAAGTTATGTAAAAATTCTACAATATTGCGTTCACCTCGCCATAAACTATCCTGTGCTTTTGTAGGTGCAAACATTGTATGATAAAACCCACTTACAAACTTGTCTACTGGATCTCGCCACAGTGCAATACGTATATCACATTCTGCTAGTTCGTCGCAGTATTCCTCAAAGTATTCTTTTTTTATATAAACGCCTGGTGCTCTAACTTTAAATGTATTGTGGGCTTGTATTTCTTCAGGATCTGCATTCCACAATGCTTGTGCTACATAACTTAATACACTGGTGCTTGCACATTTTTGATTGCGAACAATGCCCCATAATTGATTGTTATACTCAAATTTAATTAGTGCCATATAAATACTTATGTCAGCAAAGACTGTCTTATGCGGTATACCAACCGCGTAGTGGGCTAGAACCCACATAAGGAGAAACAAAATGGGAAGACCAATTAAAAGCGCCGAAACAGTAGGCGGAACATCAAAAGTTGCTAGTGTAAACACTGTATTGCCAATCGGCTCAAGTGCTCTAGGTGGCAACCAGATGATTATGAAAGCATTTGTAACAGGTGGTAGTGCTCAGGATACAACGAACATTATCCAAAAGGGTAACAAGAAGTTTCGTGTAACGACTGCAACAGGTACAGAAACTTGTGTGCTAACTTCAGTAGTTCATGGCTCACTTGCTGCAGGCCAGTGCCAGATCACTGGTACAGACAGTGCAGGCGGCACATACTTCGCAAGTCAAATCACAGGACGTCATTTTGTAGTTGGTGCTCTAGGCACAGGCTCACAGTTTGCAGTTGGTGATAAGGCTCTGCTAGTAGCATCAAGCCCACAAGCAAACGTTAGTTTAAGTGTACCTAACGGCTAATAGTTACTTGACTATACTAAAGGGTTACAGTATAATAAACTGTAACCTTTTTTTATGACATGAATAAAGATTTTGCTTTTATATTAGGTAATGGAATAACACGGCTAGAAATAGACTGTGAAGGGTTGCTTGACTATGGCGCAGTGTATGGATGTAATAGGATTTATCAGGAGTTCGCACCAACAGTTTTAGTCAGCACAGATGCTGGTATGGCAGAAGAAATACAGCAGTCTGGTTACAGTGCTAGATACACACACTACACTAGAAGTAATAATAAAATTAAAGACAGTGGCGCACACATTTTACCTAAAGAAATACACGGATACAGTAGTGGTCCTGCTGCACTAGGACTTGCCGCACTAAGTCAAGCAAACTATCTGTTTATGATAGGCATGGATTTAAAAGGTATTAATAATATGATTAATAACATATATGCAGGTACTGCAAACTATAAAGGAAAAAACGCAGAACCTATGTATTTTGGTAATTGGGTTGATCAAATTAATACACTTATTCAAAAACATACTAATAAAAGATTCATGCATGTCAACCCACTCAATAATTTTACTGCAGATGAATTCCTAAAAAATGCAAACTTTGAATCTATGAATTTGACGGAGTTTAAACGGATGATAAATAATCTATAAAGCAGGATTTATAAACTATGAGTCAAACTAAAAGAGTTTCTGGTGTATACACTATTAATGCAACAAGCGTAACACTTGACAATGATGTTACTGTTACGGGCAATTTAACTGTAACTGGTACTACAAATAGTGTTGAAACTACAAATACACGCATTACTGATAAAGTTGTTACATACAATCAAGGTGAAACAGGTGCAGGTGTTGGTGGAGATGGCTTATCTGGTATTGAAGTAGAACGCGGTAGCGCAGATAATGCCTTGCTTGTGTTTGATGAAAGTGATGATAAATTTAAAATTAGTACCAATGGTGGTGCTTCATATAACAGTCTTCTAGTCACCAGTGCTACTGGACTAACAGAAATTTTGCAGGATACTACACCTCAACTGGGTGGCGACTTAGATATCAACGGTAAAAATATTGTAAGTGCGGCAAGTAATGTAGATATACAACTAGTACCCAATGGGACAGGAAAAGTTACAATTGCCAGTGCGCTAAAACTTAATGATCAAGCAATCGCGCCCAGCAGTACCTCAGGTGCAACACTATTATATGCAGATACAGCGTCAGGCGGGGGTACAGGTGTATTTTTTGTAGATGGCAGCACCAGTGACGAATTGGTTAGTAAATCAAAAGCCATCGTATACGGATTAATTTTTTAAAGGAAATAACAAATGGCGATTTCACAAAACGGTGCAGTAGGAACAAGTGCAACAACAGTATACACAAGCAGTGGTACAACCGCTATAACTTGTATGTTTTTTATGAATGACAACGCAAGTGCTAGAACATTAGATGTTCATGTTGTAAAAAGCGGTGCAAGTGCAACTGCATCTAACAAAATTGTTAAAGCTCTTAGTGTTGACGGTGGTGACACTTATGTTATTAACATAGAGAAACTTGTATTGACTAATGGTGATACTATTCAGGCTACAGCAAGTGTAGGTAGCAGTATCTATGCAACAGTTAGTTCGGTGACTATCTAATGGCTGGCTTTGTTAAAACACGAGGCAGGCAAGACGGCGGTGACACTCTAAAGAGTGTGGATGAAAAAGCCATTGAAGTTCCTGCAGGTGGCACAGCAGCAAGACCCACTGCATCAAAAGCAGGCGATCTGCGCTTCAACACTGACACTAGCAAAATGGAATACTTTGACGGCAGTGCATTTGTGCAGTTTAGTAAAGAAGGCTTTATAGCAATTACACAGGATTCATTTACTGGTGATGGATCAACAACTGCTTTTACAATGAGTACAAGTGTTGAAAGTAATCAGGAACAACGAGTTGTCGTTGCTGTGGGAAATGTGTATCAAAACCCAGCAAGTGCTTACACAGTAAGTGGAACAACAATTACATTCACAAGCCCACCTGGAGGCAGTGAAACAATTACTGTCATACACGGGCTTGATAGTACAACGCACTAAGCATAAATACACTTAACAAACCCTGTCACCTCGGACGTCAGCAGGTGATCGCAAGATAGCGGAGTGTGAGTATGGCTATAAGTCGTATTGGGGGTAAAGCCCTAAAAGCAAATCTAGAACGTGATAGCAATCTTACATTTAACACCGACACGCTTGCTATAGATTACACCAATGGTCGTATTGGTATAGGTAAAACTAATCCAACAACAACATTAGATATTACAGGCACAACTGCAATTAGTTCAACACTAACAGTTGGCGGTAATCTTAGTGTGACTGGTAGTAATAAAATCACTGTTGGTGACATAGAAATAAAAGAAAATAAAATTTCTAGTCTAAGTAGTAATGCAGATATTACACTAAGTCCTAGCGGAACTGGTACAATTAATGGTGATGCTAGTAAAGCAACAAACTTTTTAGATCCAACATCAAATCAAGATTTAGCAACTAAAGCATACGTAGATTCGCAAGGTTCAGTTAGCACAGGAATGCAAATTACACTGGGCACACCCACTGATAGCAGTCTAGTAACAGATGCTATGTACAAGAGTTTTGTAACAGGAACAAAAGTTACAGATGCTATTGACGATCTAAACGAAGCAATACAAAACGTACTTAATAGTACCGCAGTTAGTAATGTAGACTTTGTTGCTGATACAACAAGTGGCGGTGCAGGTACAACAGTAACACTTACTATTACAGCAGACGGTAATCCAAACAGATATGATATTACTTGGGGCGATGGTACATCCGACAATGGTACAACAGATAGCACACCAAGTCACACTTATGCCACCAACACAGGCAGTCCATTTAGTGTAACAGTCAGAGCATATAATAATGGTGGTAGTGGCTCTGGAAGCGAAGAAAGTAAAACTCGTACAAATTATATAACAATCTTCACCGCCGACCCAGTTGTGAGTTTCGCGGCATATGCGGCAAGTTCTGGAGGTTCGCCCATCACACAGTGGGACGACGGTGACACGATTTATTTTCAAAACAATACTACTAATATCGGTAGCGCAACAATCCAGTTCACATGGGATTGGGGCGATAGTGAATCAGATAATGTAATCACTGACAATACAGCAAATGGTGGCACATCGGGCGGACGACTTGCTCACACATTTACTGCCAGTACCGAGACAGAAGTACAACGCACTGTTAGACTAACACTGGATAGCCATAGCACGGCATTGCCTGCTAGTATACCAACCAACACTACAAACACATACAAGATTTATGACACACATACGCCAACTGTGACACTAGATGACAACAGCGGTGTAAACGAAGAAAGCACCAGTGGTCACGTTGTAAGTCTTACAAATACAACAGAAGCAGGTGTAGGAAGTTACAGTACATATAGCATACAGTATCAATATCAGTTTGGTGATGGCACAAGCGATGTCACTGTTAACGCTGGCAGTGGTTCAGCAGGTGATAGAAGCGTTGCACTAAGTCACACATATGCACTTAGTTCAAGTGACCAAGCCGCAGGCACAGCAAGAGACTACACAGGTAACCTGCGTGTAATCAGCAACCATACAAGTTCACCATTTATTAGCAGTACATTTACAGTACATGTTGAACCAGATGTCAGAGCAAACATTGCTGGTACAGCAACCCATGTTAGTGATGCAACGGGCGATGATCAGTTTGACATTTATGATTTTACAGATTACGAGGGTAGAAACAGAGCAAGGGTGCGTTTGACAAATACCAGTCAAAATGCAGATAATTATGTTTATGCATGGGGTGATGGTGACACAGACAACGTCACAGAAGATGGCACTACTGCAGGTAGTATAGGTGCAACAATCAGTCACAACTATCTAGGCGAAAGCACAGGCAATTACAATGTGTCATTTACAGCAAACGGCACACCTGACTTAACTGCACAAACAGATGTAGACACCAGCATTACTTTTGTACTTAAAGCCGCACCGACAGCACCAGGAAACTTGAGCACTAAAAGTATTACACTGGATGACAGTGCGCAAGGCACATCGCCTAAACTTTGTGCTAGTTTTACAGACAACACAGGAGCGGCAACCACACTAAGTGCAGGTGCTAGTTTAAATACTACTACAGCAAGACGTTATACAAGTGGCACTATTGATACAAGCACAGTAAACGACGCAATGAATGGTGTAAGTGGTACACTAGCCGCAGAGATCAATGCTAGTAATGACGGCACAAAAGCATTCAGTACAACAGCAGGTGAAACAGGAACATTTACAAGTCTTGTGATTAGTCAAAACGTTGACTATCATAGTGTTGATGCTAGTTATCCAAGTAATTTTTATCAAGTGTTTGATGCAAAAATCACAAAAGCACTTACAAACTACAGCGTAGGTTTAAGCGCACAACGACTAACACACACCTCAGCAGGTAACACAAACTATGTGCATGTGTTGCGTGATGATGTAACTAGTTCACCTAGCATTACCAGTGCAGGTACACTAACTGAAAGTAGTGGAGGTACAAAACGTTTTATCTCGGGTATTCCTTACTACAACACTGGCTCACCAACACTGCAACTTGCAAGCACAACTATTAGTAATCTAACCGGACAAGCATACACAGAACAAAGTAACATTGTTGAAGTTGATAGTGGCACAAATGCCGAAAGCACAAGCAGTGCATCAATCAGTGGGCAAGACTATACATATGCAAACATTGATGGTTCAAGCACAATGTTGAGCAGTGGCATACCTATCACTGACACAGGTGTTAGCAGTGCATATGGCATTGGCAACTTGAGCATACCTATCACAACTTCAAGTGTGCGCACAGTTGAACAACTGAGAATCCGTGCTAGAAACGCAAATGGCATTGGTAGTTATGCAGATATTACAGGCAAAGTACAAGTACACACTGCGGCACAAAGTGGCATCAGTGAGATTGCTATTGCAGTAAGTGACAGTTTAGGTGCTACATTTGATGATGATGGTGTGCGTATTTTTGATCTTAGTAGTGCTACAACAAATACCCCTACATACAGCAGTAGTGCAAACTTTTACACAAACAGTCTATACACGGAAGCAAGCGATCCAGGTGTAGCAGGCACTAAAGAAGCAACAGTAAGACTCGGAGTTATAGAACACAACGTAGTAAACTATAGCACAGGGTTTTTACCAGCAGGTCCTAACCGTAGTGGTGACACAGGCACACAATACTTTACATTTGCATTCCGCAGAACTACAGTCAGTAACTTTGATATTAACATCACAAGTTCAAGTGGTGTAAGTGGTGTGTTTATTGCGGCACCAGGCACAGGCATTGATAACAGTAGTGGACTCAACGGTTGGCTAGATTGTAGCACAACATATGGTGGTAGTGGACAACCTGGCAGTGATACAGGAAATGGCGGTAACGGTTCAAACGGTTGTGCGTTTACATCAGGTGATAGAATAGCAACAGGCACTGCACTTAGCGGTGGCTATACAATGACACTGGGCAGTGAGAACATGAGTAATGCTAGAAATAATGTGGTGTTGGTGCGTATTGCACTAGCAAGTGGCGAAAGCGTAACTGCATTGAGTATAGGAGTTGCTAGTTAATGGCTATTACAGATACCCAGAAAGTTGACTACCTTTGGAAAAAACTAGGTTACGCCGCAACAAAGTCTGACACAAACGCTAACAAAAAAGCACCCAACGAAGCGATTGCCTCTCCCCTAATCCTTCGTGCAGACAAAGTTTTAAAAGACTCGTCTAGTATTCCAAGCACACAGCCTGCTAGTAGCACAGGTGTTGTTACTGTGTATCCTACAAGCAGTCCTATTGAAACAACACTGGATAATACTGCAACTGCAAACAGAACTTGGAAAACAGGACAAACAGATTGGATCTCTCCAGAGTTTGGTAGTACATATCAAGTAAAAGTTTATATTCACACAAGTAGTAATGCGGCTGGTGCAAGCGGTGGAGACCAAGTATTTGCTACAGGTAGTGGCAATGATGATGAATGGTTCTTTGACTATCAGAGTGGCGTGCTACACTTTATTGGTACTAACCTGCCCAATGGTATTAGTTTTACTGGCAAAAGTGTTTACATTGCTGGTGCAAGATACAGTGGTACATTTGGTGTAGGTGGCGACACAGGCGCATTTACGTTCACAGATAATAGACTGCAAACTACAAGCACAAACGAAGAAATTATTATTGAACCTGCAGGTACAGGTTATGTTGCTGTGGATGCAACCAGTGGACTTATTGTGCCAGTGGGTAGTACTGCACAGCGTCCTACTGGTCAAACTGGTATGATACGTTTCAACACCACTGAAAACGAACTTGAAGTATATAATGGAAGTGCATGGGTAAGCGTTGGTGCTACTAATGCAGTTTCAGTTGATAATTTTAACGGTGATAATAGCACAACAGCATTTACACTTGGACAAAGTGCAACAACTAACAGTGTGCTTGTCACACTCAATGGTACTGTACAAGAAGCCACAAATGCCTACAGTGTAAGTGGCACAACACTTACATTTACAAATGCACCTGCTACTGGTGATGTAATACAAGTAAGAACTTTTCACAGTGGAACTGATACAGTTGCACAAGCGTTTCAGAAGCACACAACAACAAGCCGAAACGCACTAAGCAGTGCAAATGGTGATGTGGTTTACAACACAACCACAAACAAGTTTCAAGGCTATGCCAATGGTGCATGGGTAGATTTACATTAATAGATAAATAATTTTGTAAGAACTCTTCCTTACAAAATCCCTCCTACATTTTAAACACCTAAGACAGCGAAGTTTCTGGTGATGTTTCTGCACGATCGGATTAAAAAAACACAGTTTAAATAAATACATCTGTTATAACCGCGATTGGAGCAGAGACAAATGGCATTAACAAGAATTAAAACCAACCAGATTAC
>CEOE01022237.1_pt1 | contig 10543 bp, 8 predicted proteins | sample 530211 | NCBI WGS metagenome assembly CEOE01 (sample SAMEA2619779, study PRJEB7988) | marine metagenome | isolation source: saline water (ENVO:00002010), including
CACGTCGAGCGCGGTCGTCGGCTCGTCCGCGATCAGCAAGGATGGGCGGCAGATCAGCGCCATCGAGATCATCGCCCGCTGCCGCAAGCCGCCGGACAGCTCGAACGGATAGGTGCGCAGCGCCCGGGCCGGGTCCGGGAAGCCGACCATCCGGAGCATATCCTCGGTCAGCTCCTGCGCCTCGCGGCCGGAAACGTTCCGGTGCAGCTCCAATGCCTCGCGAATCTGATTACCCACCGTGTGCAGCGGCGAGAGCGAGGTCATCGGTTCCTGGAAAATCAGCGATATCTGACCGCCGCGGATTTGCCGCATCGCCTTGCCGTCGCGATGGAGGCGCGCGATGTCGGTGATGGTGCCTTTTTTCCGGTCATCGGCGAACAGGATCGACCCGCTGCGGATCTGGGCGATCGGCGGCAACAGGCCCATGATTGCCTGGCTGACAACGCTTTTACCGGAGCCGGATTCACCGACCAGGGCCACGGTCGTACCCGCCCGCACCTGAAAGGAAACTTTGTTTACGGCGAGCAGTTCTCCGCCCGGCAGGTCGAACCCAACCTGCAAATCCCTGACCCGCAATAGCGGTGTCAGCCGGTCCTTCATGCGATTAATCCCCCTGATCCGCCGGCATCCTAAAGATCCCTCGCGGCCAGCCCCGTGTTTATCCCTGCAGCCACCAGATTATCTGTTGTCGTCTGGGTAAGACCAAGGTCGTTTTTTCCGGCAGCGGAAGCGGCATGCTCCAGCACGGCTTCAAAACCGTCAAGTGTCGATTCGATGGTAATTTTCGCGCCATTCCGGTCTTTCAGGACAAGGTGCATCCAGCCTTTGTCCTTCTCTTTCTGGGTCGAATAATACCGCAGATCCAACACCGCCAGATCAGACCACCTGATGTCCTTGCCAAGCGGGCCCAGCGCCCGGATTCCGTCGTCATCAACCTCGAATTTGGTTCGCCCCCGGAGCCAGGTTTTGATGACAAAACCGGCAAATAGCAGCGCAAATAGTATGAAAACGATCTGGAAAGCACCGATCATCGGTGCAAAAGCGACCGGAAAGGCGGTGATCGCAAACCCGAGACCACCACGCACATAGTCCCCCGTAATCGCACCTTGCTGATATCCGTGCAGGCTCATTCCAGATCCTCTATAGGCAAAAACAGTCACGTGGCGCGATCAGGTCAACAGCCGCATGGAGTTTCAATTCCAGCGCCAGAGTCTCAAGCGCGCGCCAATCTTCATCCACCATTACCAGATGATGCGTCAAAAGTCCGCTCGGCTCCTCTGCATCCGCCCGGCCAGCCCGGCGCGCTTCAAGATGAGAGGTCAAAGCAGCCGCTACGGCTTCTCTCCCGACAAATTTTCGGGTGCCCCGCCAGTCGATAACATCAATGTGTGTGTTAACGCGGCGCAGACCCGGCGCGGCATCGGACGCCTGGCGTGGGCCGAAAGTCGACAGACCCGTGAAGCCGCAATCGGTGAGGCAGTCCACCAGATCCGGTGCAATTCGGTTCCAGGGCGGAACAAAACAGGGGAGCAGCCGGTCCGGAAAGGTGTCCCGAAGCCGGTTCAGCCCTTCCCTGGCATCGCCGCACCTGTCCGCCAGCGGCCGGGAGGCCGGGAATTCGCATTTCTTTTCATCGGCCGTCGCGTGATTGCGATGGGCAAAACCGTGGACGAGAAGCTCCGCGTCCGTTCCCGCCAGCCGGGACATCAAAGCATCTGTATCGGCACCTTCGGGCACAACAGCAAGACCCGGCGCCCATCCAGTCGCTTCCGCCATGGCAAGCAACGGCTCCAGCGACGGGGTCGGTCGCTGCAGGTCGTCGTCCCGCCACCAAATTCTGGCAATCAGTCCGTCAGAGGCCCATTGATCCAGCTCGCGCAGAAGCCCAACAGTTTCATCAGAGCCGGTCATGCCGACTCCAGCAATTCACTCAGAATGCGCGCCGTACCTGCAGCACCGTCGAGATCAATGCCCGAAACGCCCGTGTCCCGGCCCGCCACCGCCTGCTGCATCGCCAGCGCAAGTGCGTCACGGTTCAATGCGTTTTCCGGTACCACGGCAAGGCGGCCACGCTGCGCCAGCAAATCCGCACGCACCCGCTGCTCTGTCTCGACGCCCCCCTCATAGGGGATCACAACGGACGCCGTCCCGGCAGTCAGCACTTCGGCGAGTGTGTTGTAGCCGGCTTGGGAGATCGAAAGAAACGCTCTCGAAATGATCGCCGCCAAATCGGGCCGGCTACGCTCGACGATCACCCCGGATCCGGCAAGGTCTTCAATTTCGCGCGCCACGTCGTCCGGCATGTGCGGCCCGGTGACAAAGCGCCATGTCCGGTCGGCAAAGGGAAGCTCGGAGCGAAGCCGTGCCACCGCACGCATGATATCCCCGCCAACAGCACCGCCACCGGCTGAAACCACGATCTCTCCCGAGCCATCCCCGTCATCGTTGCCCGTCGTATCGATCGGGTTCAGCACATAGCCGGTATAGCGAACCGGGGGCGTCAGTTCGTCATACATCGGGAAGGTATCGGCCAGGCTGATGACCGCTTCGTCGCCGTGCACCAACACCATGTCGTAGTAACGGTCAACGGTCTCGACGATCTCCCGATTGCGATCCGGGCGCGGTTTGGTGACCAGGATATCGCGCATCGACGAGACGATTTTCGGCTGCCAGTCTGCCGCCCTGGCCCGGTCGAGCAACGGCAGCAATTCGAAGCGCATCTGCCGGCGTCCGAAGGGAAAGAGCTCCGTGAAGACGATATCGGGGCGAATCTCTTCGAACAAGGCAAGCAGCGTGTCGCGCCGCGCGGCGCGCCATTCATCGTCGATTTCCCGGCCGTTTTCGTCCGCTAGGATTTTGAAGAGGCTATCCACGGCACGTACCGGAGGAAGCTGGTGCAGGACCGCACCGCCAATATCCAGATGCGGCACCGGCATGCCGCCAGAGACGAAATGCACCTCGAACCCGTCGGCGACCGCCGCCTGCGCGACTGCGGCCGCACGGCGCAGGTGGCCGATCCCCAGCAAATTCTGGACGTAGAGAAAGAGCGTCTTGGGCCGGATATTCGTCATGAAAGCAGGCTCACATTCAGTGCGTCGGGACGGATGGTCCCGTCCGGGTCGAGACGGACCATATGCATGGCCGCCCAGTCAAGCCGGACCGGTGGTTTGCCCATCATGTCCCAGCCCCAGGCGAGCGACAGCGCGGCACGGATCACTCCCTTGTGGGTGACGACAAGGCAGCATTCCGGCGCCGGCTGCCGTACCCGCAACTTTTCGAACAAAATCCCGAGCCGGGCCTGAACATCGCGCGGAGCCTCCCCGCCCGGCGGCCGGAAATCCAGACCCCGGTCCTCGTTTGCCTTCATTTCGGCACCGAATTGAGATCTGAGATCAGCAAGCCGCTGACCTTCCCAGTCGCCCCAATGCATTTCAATCAGCAGAGGCTCAATTTCGAAGGCCGCGCATCCCGCCAGAGACGCGGTCTCCCGGGCACGGCCAAGCGGCGATACCAGGACTGGCGCCGACCGAAACGCATCCGGCAACCGATAGCTCGCCGCCTGCGCCCGGCCAGCTTCCGAAAGCGGAATATCGGTTCGGCCCTGCACCCGGTGTTCGGCATTCCAGTCGGTCGGCCCGTGCCGCAGGAAGCCGATCAACATGGCAAAGCCTGCAGCGCCACGTTCAATTGCCCCGCGATGCTTTCGAGGCTATGGCTGCGGTTCGTCTGCTTCCGGCCTTCCGCGCCGAGCGCGCGCGCCAGATCCATATCGAGAAGCAGCCGATCAAGGTTCTCGGCAAAGGCGGCGACATCTCCTTCCTGAGAAAGCAGGCCCGTTTCGCCATCTCTCACGATGTCCGGTACCCCGCCGACATCGCCGGCGACCACCGGAAGACCGCTGGCCTGCGCCTCCAGCAATGCCATGCCGTAAGCCTCGTTGATGGAGGGCCAGGCAAGGATATCCGCCGCCTGATAGAGAAATCGCAGCCGCGCGGCATCCACCGCGCCAAGCAGATGGACGCGCGCCCGATGCGGGGCGAAACAGGCTTCGACCTCCGGCCGGCCGGCACCATCGCCCGCAATCACGAGCGCCCAGCGCCGATCCTCGTGAATCCGTGAGAGAGCTTCCGCCAGAACCCGGTAGGATTCGATTTTTACACCCGGCCGCATCATGCCGACAGCAAGCAGCAGTGGCACTTCAGCGGCAATCCCGAGCTCGGCCCGCAAGTCCGGGCCGGCAGACGGATCAACCGGATAGGGTAGCCCATCGAGGAACGGCTTGATCTCGAGATATTGTCCACCGGACCCGAGGCACGGCTCGACGCAGGGCTTGTCCCGGCTGTTGAAACCGATGACAAGCGCCGCCTGACCAAGCGCATCCAGGATCCGGCGATGCGAGTCCGCCCAAGGGCCTTCCGCCCTTTTCGGCGCGTTCGAGGCTTCGGCCACAACGTAGGGAATACCAAGCCGCCGGGCGACCGCGGGACCGATCAGATCCGGCGCCTTGTAATAGAGATGGTAGGAGAACCAGAGGTCTGGTGTTTGAACTCTTCCGGATTTGCAACATTCGACGAACCTGTCCGCAAAGCGTGCGCCCAGACGCGCCAGATGAGACTGACGGCCGGGATTTCCCTTACCGTCCCGGCTGCGCAGGCGGGAGGCAAGGAACACGTCGTGGCCGCCCACCCTCAGAGCCTCCATCAGCAAGCGCGCCATCCGCCGGTCACCGGAAGGGGTCGGCGCATCGGGCGATTTCAGCGGCGCATGGAAGGCAATCCTCACGCCGCTTCATCCGCTCCGGCAGCTGCGTCCGTCTCCGCCGAATTAAGCCCAAGCAACACCGCAAGAGTCCCGATTGCCGCCTGGTGGCTGAACCTGGTACGGACCTTGGCTTCGCCGGCGGCGCCATATTGCTTTCTGAGAGCCGGGTTCCGGATCAGGTTTTCAACTGCCTCGGCCAGCGTGGCAACATCGTCCGGCGGGACAAGAGCCCCGGTCACCCCGTCTTCAATAAGCTCCGGAATGGCCGACACATCGGTGGCAAGGCAACAGAGCGCCTGGCTCTGCGCCTCCATCAAAACGTTCGGCAGACCGTCCCGGTCGCCATCCTCGGCAATCCGGCTCGGCAGAATGAAAAGATCGGAGGCGCGGTAGGCTTCAAGCACCGCGCTTTGCGCCGCTGCGCCCTGCCAAGTGACACGGTCTGACAGACCCAGACCGTCTGCCTGGCTCTTCAGCGCCTTCAACTCCTTGCCGCCGCCGATATGCGTCCAGTGCCAGGATAATCCTTCCGGGAGCCGGGCAAGAGCATCCAGCAGCTGGTCGAACCCTTTCTTCGGAACCGCGCGGCCAACCGAGAGCAGGCGCACCGGCTCACTGGACCCGTCGCTCTCCATCATGTTCTCGCGTCCAGGCGTGAAACTGGAGAGATCGAGGCCGTGATAGACCAGCCGGGTCTTGCCGGGCGCGAGGGCGTCCAGATGCTCGTATCCATAGCGGGTGCAGGTCACGGCCCAGGCCGCATCGGCCAGCTTCTCGCGCTTCTCCCATTCCGGCGAGAGCCAGATATCCTTGGCATGCGCCGAGGCAGACCAGCTCCGCCCGCTCATCAGTGCCGCATAACGGGCGACCGAGGACGGTGTGTGCAGGAAATGCGCGTAGATATGGCGGAACTTCGGATCGAGCTCGGTCGCCAGCACCAGGGCCTGACCGAAGCGCCGGACCCGGTTCGGGGTAAAGTCACGCTTCAGGTCTTTCAGCCAAAGCCGAAGCACGGCGCCATAACCCGGCATCCGTCGCGCTTTCCACCAGGCCTTCAGAACCCTCGACGGCTCCTGATAGAGATATTCCGGCAGATAGTTTACAGCGCTGGCAATCTTGCCATGCACCGGGTGACTGGCCTTGTCCGTCGGATGGCGCAGCGAGACGATGGTGTAATCGAGCCCAAGGCGCTGCAGTTCGAGAATTTCCTGCGCGATGAAGGTTTCCGAGAGACGCGGATAGCCCTTCAGAACGATAGCCGTCGGAACGCTCGTCGCTGATCTTGTCATAGCTTACTGAACCAATGTGACGCCTGCCCGCGAACCCGAAGGCTGGCTCAGGCTTCCCGTCGGAGTACTGAAACCTTGGCGTCGGCGCCGCTCTCGTAAAGCCATTGCTGTGCCAGCCGATTGACTTCCTCAAGCCCGTCCAGCAAGCCGGATTCCATGGTTTCCGACGGCTTCGGCTGGCTGGGCAGGCGCCGCAAGGCCTCCGACATCACATGCGGGTCGCGCCCACCGTCATCAACGAGCATGGCGGTGATCCCCAGCTCTTCCGCCCGTGCGGCACGGATATACTGCTCCATCCGTGGTTCCGTCCGGGGCACGATGAGCGCCCGCTTATCGAAGGACAGGATTTCGCAGAAGGTATTGTAGCCGCCCATGGCGACAATGCCCGCCGCCCGCGCCATCAAACTTTCGATGCGGGAGTCGAAGGTGATGACATCGACCCGGTCGAGTTCGGCCGCCCGCTCCATGAAGTCATTCTGCAGCTCGGCTGGCATGAACGGCCCAAGCACGAGAAGTGCGCGGTACGGCAGATCCCCATCCGCTTCGTAGGCCTTCAAAACCCAGTCCATCAGCCCGTCACCATCGCCACCGCCGCCGGCCGTGACAAGAATGAACGGATCTTCCAGATCCGTCGTCATGATCGGGTGCACGTGGCTCGGCACCTTGCGCTTCAGATAGCCCGTATAGGATGTCTTGTCCTGTACGGATTCCGGCATCGGCATGCCGGAATACGGATCGCAGACAGACTGCAGGCCATAGACCCAGATATCGTCATAGACATCGCGCAGGGCTTCGACCGCGTTCTTGCGCTCCCACTCGGGCAGCAGCTTTTCCGGCTCGTCCATCACGTCGCGCAAGCCAAGAACCAGCGGGGTTCCCCGCTCTTTCAGCATCTCCAGAGTAGGCCGGACCTCGCCGCGCAAGCCCCAGGGCTCCTTGTCGACGATGAAAAGATCAGGCTCGAAGGCATCCGCTGTGTGCTTGATGATCGAAGAACGCAGATTCAGCGTTTCCTCGATATCGAGATGCAGATTGAGCGACGTGTAATCGCCGTTGCGCAGCTTGATCACGCCCGGAATGCGGACGAAATCGACGCGCGTGCGGAAATCGAAACTGCCAATGATTGGCGAGCCGGACAAAATCAGCACGGACAGGTCGGACTGCCGCTCCACAAGGGAATGCGCGATTGCCCGGCAGCGCCGGAGGTGGCCCAGCCCCATCGTATCGTGGCTGTACATCAGCACACGTTTCGGGCCGCGCTTGTTGCTCGCGTACGTCAAACGCCCATCCACTCACACATCGGCCTTGAATGCTGAAGGCCCCGCTGAATCGCAGGTTCGATCCCCACGCATATCCCCATTTTTTCACTATGCCACACTGTGACTTGTGGCAAAACCAGTTTGGCCCTTCACTGATTTACCTTATGACACTGTTCAGTTACTGTTTTGCGCGCAAACGATTTTTGCCGACAGCACCAACCGGTACAGGCGAACGGATCGCATGGAACCTACGATTTTCCGGTTCATTTTCCGGCATAGCAAGAAAGAACAGATCTTCCTTCTTGTACTGACCGGGCTCTCTTTCCCGTTTCTTTATTATTCCCTGGACCTGCCAAAAACCATCATCAACCAGGCCATCGGCGGAAAAGATTTCCCCCGTGACCTGCTTGGTTATCAGTTCGATCAGATCCCGTACCTGCTGCTGCTGAGCGGGATTTTCCTTGCCCTCGTCTGCATCAATGGCGCGTTCAAATACTATATCAATGTCTTCCGTGGCCAGCTCGGCGAACGCATGTTGCGGCGCCTGCGCTATGACCTTTATGCCCGCGTCTTGCGCTTCCCTTTGCCGCATTTCAGAAAGGTCAGCCAGGGTGAGGTGATCCCGATGATCACCGCCGAGGTCGAGCCGCTGGGCGGCTTCATTGGTGATTCGATATCATTGCCGGCTTTTCAGGGCGGTACGCTGCTGACCATTCTGATCTTCATGTTCGTGCAGGACCCGATCCTCGGAACAGCCGCCATCGCGCTCTATCCAATCCAGGGCTACATCATCCCGAAGCTACAACGTCGTGTGAACGCGCTCGGCAAGGAGCGGGTGAAGGCAGTCCGCAAACTTTCCGACCGGGTCGGCGAGAGCATTTCCGGTGTTCAGGAAATCCACGCCAACAACACCGCGCGCTTCGCCCTCGCCAATTTCACTGCCCGGCTGGGCGAGATCTACACGATCCGCTACGAGATCTATCGGCGGAAGTTCTTCATCAAGTTCCTGAACAACTTCATCGCCCAGCTCACCCCGTTCTTTTTCTATTCGATCGGTGGCGTTCTGGTGATCAAGGGGGATCTCACTTTCGGGGCTCTGGTTGCCATACTGGCCGCCTACAAGGACCTTTCCGCGCCCTGGAAGGAGCTGCTCGGCTATTACCAGCGCAAGGAAGATGCCCGGATCAAGTACGATCAGGTGATCGAGCAGTTCGACACGGCCGGAAGCCTTACCGAAGCACAGCAACTGGACGAGCCGGAGGAGCCTGTTTCCCTTGCCGGACCGGTGGCGGTGCGGAATATCAGCTTCGCGGATGATGACGGCGAGATCCTGCTGGAAAACGTCACCTTCGAGCTCAAGCAAGGCGAAAAACTCGCGATCGCGGGGCCTGGTGGTGGTGGCAAGAATCTGCTGGCCATGGTCGCGGCCCGGCTGCTGCCTCCGACAGCCGGCAGCATTACCATGAACGGGGTTGATATCGCGGGACTGCCGGAGGCCGTCACCGGGCGGCGGATCGGCTATGTCGGGCCCGGCGCCTTCGTGTTTTCCAGCACGATCCGCGAAAACCTGCTGATGGGCGCCCGTCACTTCCCGCATGGCGATCCGGACCCTGATTGCTTCCCGGACAGCCCGGAACAGCGCCTGGCGGCCGGGGCCGCCGGAAACTCGCTCGATCCGATTTCGGCTCACTGGGTCGACTATCAGGCAGTTGGCATCGACGAAGAGAATCTGAATGCACGCCTCGCCGACTTGCTGCGCGTGGTCGGCCTTGAAGATGAAGTCTATGCCTTTGGCCTGCGCGGCTCCCTTGATGTGGCAAGCCGGGATGAAACAGGTCACAGGATCCTCGGAGCGCGATCAAAACTCCGCTCACGCCTTGAGGAACTTGGGCTCGACCACCTGATCGAACCGTTCGATGCCGAGAAATTCAATACCAATGCGAGCGTGGCCGAGAACTTGCTGTTCGGCACCCCGGTCGGCGAACAGTTCAGGCTCGAACATCTTGCAAGCGAACCTTATGTCCGCGCGATTCTCGACAAGGTCGGTCTGACAGAAGATTTCATCCGGATCGGCCGCGACGTGGCCGCGACCATGATCGAGCTGTTCAAGGACTTGCCGCCCGACCATGAATTTTTCGCGCAATACGCCTTCATCTCGGCCGATGAGCTACCGGACTACCAGACCATGTTGCAGCGCGCCGACAGGGTCGGCCTGGAAGGCATGGAACCAGAGGACCGGAACCGCTTCCTCGAGTTGCCGTTCAAACTGATCCCGGCCCGGCATCGCCTAGGTATGATAGAGGACGATCAGCAGGCCCGAATTCTTGAAGCCAGAAAAGCATTTCGCGAAGGCCTGCCGGAAGCGCAGCGTTCGACGCTAGAGTTTTTCTCGGTCGACCAGTTCAATCTCGCGGCCTCGGTACAGGACAATATCCTGTTCGGAAAGATCGCCTACGGCCAGGCCGATGCTGGCAACCGGGTCGGTACGGTGCTGGCGGAAGTCATCGAGTCCGAAGGTCTGCGCGATACGGTGATAGAGATCGGGCTTGGGGCGGAAGCGGGGATTGCCGGCTCCCGTCTGACCACGGCCCAGCGGCAAAAGGTCGCGATTGCCCGCGTGCTGCTCCGGCGGCCGGATATCATCGTCCTGAACGAGGCGGTCTCAGCCCTCGATTCCGGAGTTCAGGGGCCAACCGTGGCGCGTATCCTCGAGGAAGCTGCTGATCGGACGGTTATTCTCATTGCTCACCGCGCCCGCTTGGCGCAGCCGTTCGATCGTGTTCTGGTAATGCGGGGTGGCCGGGTCATCGAGAACGGCTCGTATGATACTCTCGACAAGGAAGGGACTGTGTTCCGGGGATTACTCGATGAGGAATAATCCGGAACCGGTAAGACAAAGGGTTTGCCCATGAGTCTGAATGAAGAAGTCGAACTCCTGAAAAATATCCCGCTCTTCGCCAAGATCGAACCGTCGAAGCTCAAGCTGCTCGCCTTCACCTCGGAGCGGCTGAATTATGCGGATGGACAGGTGCTCTTCAATCAGGGGGATACCGGCGACGCCGCCTATATCATTATCGGCGGCACCGCCTCGGTGCTGATCGGAACGGGGAATGGTCTGGTCGAGGTCGCCCAGCTCAGCAAGGGCGACGTGGTCGGCGAGATCGCCATTCTCTGCGATGTGCCACGAACCGCGACCGTACAGGCCAAGGAATCCCTGACCACCCTGAAGATCAA
>CEOE01027863.1_pt1 | contig 10509 bp, 11 predicted proteins | sample 530211 | NCBI WGS metagenome assembly CEOE01 (sample SAMEA2619779, study PRJEB7988) | marine metagenome | isolation source: saline water (ENVO:00002010), including
AAAGGTTTGAAGAAATACTCTTTTAAAAGACCCGACATTTCATCGTTGAGCGAAAAAGGCTCTGCAGATAAAAAAGCGGATTCATTTTTACTTTTATTGCCAACACGGTGCAGCGATATACTTTCAATTTGGGCGGAATATAGGTTTAGCATTCTTTGGTAAGGTATTAATGGTTAAAACTTAGGTCAAGCGTTCTTTTAATTCCAGTTTTCGTCAAAGTCCATATCATCATAACGATCTAAGAGGTCGTCAAAGTTTCCTTCGTCATCACCTGGCTTTGCCTCAAACTTTTTTTCCGGTGGGGCATCCGGTAGTTCTCCAAAAGTGAACAGTAGGTTGGGGTAAACTCGGCCATCTTCCTTGTCAACAATATCTGCTAGTTCCACAAAAAAGGTCCACATGCTAAAAAAGTCATACACATAAATCAATTTTGGGTTGTCCTCGGTCATTACATCGTTCAAAGCGGTTTCGTTCATCAAACGGATATCAGAACCGTTCTCGCTCATGTCAAAAAGGGCGATTTCCTCGTCTTGGTTCCATTCTTCGTCACAAGTATAGAACGAGGCCATTTCACTCCCCTCAAAACCAAAAGCTTGGGTTATGGCATTGTGGAAATCCTCCAAATTACTTTGGTCCTCAATTTCGATATCACGAAAGATATCCTCCTCAGCATCAAGTATTATCCTGATTTTATAAATCATCCATAAAATTTTAGAGTGGGCACAAAGGTACAATATTAGACCTTATTTGGCGAACCTGTGCAGTGCAAAAGTCATGGCCGCCAAAAGGAAAAATGCACCAATTTGATGTGCGATTCCTAACCAAAGAGGAACAGCGTAAATTAGCGTCAGTACTCCCAACAAAAATTGCAATAAAACAAGGGCCAATAGAACTTTCAATCCTTTCTCCTGCAATGGTGTGGTCGTTATTTTTCGGGTTTTGAACCAAATCAATGCGATAAACCCAACAACAATGTAAGCCAAGTATCGATGTACAAACTGTACGCCACTTTTTCCTTCAAAAAAGTTCTTGATTACGGGTTGTTGCTCAATATAAACAGTTTGGTGAATCAGCTTTCCTTCACTCATTAAAGGCCAATGATTGTGAATGAAACCTGCATCCAATCCTGCTACAAAAGCTCCCCATATAATTTGGAGCAATAAAATTACGAGTCCTGCCCGAACAAGATTTCTGATATTCTTGTTAATTTTTTTCCGCTCTGGATAAATAAGGTCCAACGCCACCCATAAGCTATAGGCGAAGGTTAGAAACGCAGTGGTCAGGTGTGCCGCCAACCTAAAGTGCGATACATCGGGGCGATCTACAAGGCCGCTTTTGACCATGTACCAGCCCAAAAACCCTTGAAATCCTCCCATAAAGAGTAAAATCAGACATTTTTTTATGGTGGGTTTGTCTAATTTTTTAGTCACCAAAAAATAGAAAAATGGAATCATGAAAACAACGCCAATAAATCGCCCAATAACCCTATGTAGCCATTCCCAGAAATAAATATCTTTAAACTCTTCGATTCCAAAATGGTTATTGAGTTTTTGGTATTCGGGATATTGCTTGTACAGTTCAAACGCTTCTTGCCATTCTTGCTCGTTCATTGGGGGAATGGTACCCTGTATCAATTTATAGTCGGAAATGGAAAGTCCAGAGTGGGTAAGCCGCGTTATGCCTCCTACCAAAACCATAACGAAAATGAGAAAACATCCGGTTAGCAACCAATACACTACATATTTGTTTTTTTTCATTCCGAGTGGACTTTTAGATTCATTTTTTTGCCTTTTTTCAACATAAAATGGTAGGCGGCTTCATGTTCATTTGGGATTTCACCCTCTAAAATCGCTTCTTTTATGGCATCTTTGATGATGCCTATTTCCTTAGAAGGCTTTAGGTTGAAGGTCTTCATGATTTCTTCACCAGAAACGGGCGGTTGGAAATTACGAATATGGTCCCGTTCTTCGACCTCCACTATTTTTTGACGAACAATCTTAAAATTGTTCTTGTATTTTTTCTGTTTGCGGGGATTTTTGGTGGTGATATCCGCTTCGCACAAGGTCATGAGGTCCTCCACAAAAACACCGGCATCAAAAACCAATCGTCTTACAGCGGAATCGGTTACGTGGTCTTCAGATAGAATGATGGGCCTAGAGCTCATTAACACCATTTTCTGAACGAATTTCATTTTCTCGTTCAAAGGCATTCGCAGCCTTTTGAAAAGTTTATACACCATTTTTGCTCCTACAAATTCGTGCGCATGGAAGGTCCAGCCAATTTTTTCATGAAATTTTTTTGTAGGTGCTTTGCCAATATCATGTAATAATGCAGCCCAGCGCAACCAAAGGTTGTCTGTGGTTTCTGAGATATTGTCCACTACTTCCAAGGTGTGCCAAAAATTGTCCTTGTGGCGCTGACCTTCTATTTCTTCGATACCTTGCAGTGCTGTCAATTCGGGTAAAATCAAGGACAACAATCCTGTTTGGTGCAATAAGTTAAAACCAACAGATGGTTTGGGACTCATCAAAATTTTGTGGAGTTCATCCACGATACGTTCCTTGGAAACAATTTTAATACGGTCTTTATTTTCCGTAATTGCCTGCAGTGATTTCAATTCAATGGTAAAATGCAACTGGGTGGCAAACCGGATGGCGCGCATCATTCGTAAAGGGTCGTCGGAATAGGTGATGCCGGGCTCCAATGGGGTTCGAATAATTTGTCTGTCCAAATCGGCCAAACCGTCAAAAGGATCTAAAAGCTCCCCAAAATTAGATTCGTTCAATGCCAAAGCCATCGCATTTATGGTAAAGTCTCGACGGTTTTGGTCGTCTTCCAAGGTTCCATCCTCAACAATGGGCTTACGGCTGTCGCGATTGTAACTTTCTTTTCGGGCACCCACAAATTCCAGCTCTAAATCCTTATGCTTGATCATGGCCGTACCAAAGTTCTTGAACACGGAAATCTCTGGCTTACCCTTTAACTTGGAGGCGACTTTTTTGGCAAGCTCAATTCCACTACCTATGGCCACAATGTCGATATCCTTTGGAGCATTTCTTTTTAAAAAGTAATCTCGAACAAAACCACCGATGACATAAGCGCCGACACCGAGCTCATCTGAAGCTTCGCCAATAAGTTTAAAAATAGGGTGTTGTATTGCTTCTGTATGGAATTCCTTCGCCATTGTTATTCCCGGATAACCTTCACCTGTCCGTCGTTACTTAATTTAATGATGGAAGAGGGAGAAGGGTTTTTATTTTCGTCTTGCAAATTTACCACATAGTCCACTCCTTTTAAAATTTCTTCATCAATATCCTTGAATTGTTTTGGGGTTGGATTGCCCGAAACATTGGCCGATGTGGATACAATTGGTTTTCTGAATTTATTGATGAGGTATTGGCAGAATTTATCCGAAGCCACCCGAATAGCTAATGTATTATCTTCTGCTACCAGGTTGCTGGCAATTCCTATAGGTTCGTCAAAGACAATAGTAGTGGGTTTTGTGGCCAGGTCCATAATGTCGTAGGCGACATCGGGAACTTCTTTTACATGACGTTCCAACATGGCCTGGTTGGCCACTAAACATATAAGTGCCTTGGAATCCTCTCGTTTTTTTAGGGCGTATACTTTTTTTACTGCTTCGGGGTTTGTGGCATCACAGCCTATGCCCCAGACCGTATCGGTTGGGTAAAGAATGAGCCCACCTTCTTGCAGTACTTTATTGCAATTGTTGATTTCCTCGATCATTTTATTTCTTTTTGATTTTTTTCAAGAAAACTGATATAGTTGTTTTTTTGTGTTTTGAAACTCCATTTGGTACCCGAATATTCTTTTTTTTCACCTCTATTCTCACCAATCTCATTGAATGCTTGTGCCAAACTCTCGACATCTTCATAAAAAATGGAGTGTTTTTTAAGATCCGGAATATGGTCAAGCCCAATTGGACTGATAAGTGTTTTCTTGTATCCAAAGGCTTGGTTATAGCAGCCCATTATCTTGTACTTTGAATAATTATTTCCAACGGAATCCAGTGGAATAAGAATAAAATCTGATTTTTTTAAATAATCATGGAAAGTATTGTTGTCCAAAAAGTAATTGAAAGTCACAAATTGCTGTTGTAGATTATGAGTTTCAATAAAATCTAGAAACTCTTGGTTTTTTGGGTTTTCAGAATTACTGTTTCCTAAAATCAGTATTTTCAAATTGCTTTTTGATTGTATGTTTTGAAGGGCTTCTGCAACAAGATAGTAGTCCCTTCTTTCAAAGTCAAGTTTTCCTGGTATACTTATCCAAATCTCCTCCTGAGGTTTTTTGATGGTTGTTTCCTCGTATGTTGGAAAAAAGATAGGGTAAAAACTATGTAGTTGTATCGATTTGTCCTTCAGTTTGATGGAGTTCTCTAAGAAATCATTTAGCACAAAATAGTTTTTCAAGGACTTGTTAATGAGTTTTTGCGAAAAGCTATGATTTACTTTTTTCAAATTATGCAGTATCCCGAACAAATCAGTTCGTTTTTTCAAAAGAAAACTCAACAAAATCAATTCAAGTCTGGAGCTTGCGGTATTGAATATGACTGTTTTTACACCTCTTTTTTTTAATTGTTTTTTAAGTTTTAATATGAAGGAAATACGACTGAATAAATTTTTTTGATCAGAAGGTGAGAATATGATAACATCTTCAGGGATATCTAAATATTCAGAAGCCCTATCTTTAATTTGACTGCTTACGACCAAGGTCAGAGAATATCCAGCGGAATCAAGAAACTTTATCTGTGAATACAAACATTCATCATGATATGAGTTGAACTCAATAAGTGCTGCTTTCTTCATGAATAGTTTTTTATACAGAACCTTACTTTTTTGCAAAGTTATCTTTTAAATGATAGACTTTACTATTTTTGCTCAGATGAAGCAAAAGGAAACCGAATCTCCAAAAATATCAGTAATCGTAAGTACTTATAATGCCGAGGAATGGCTTAAAAAAGTGCTCTGGGGATTTAATTGCCAAATTTTCAAGGATTTTGAGGTAGTAATTGCCGATGATGGTTCAGGACCGAAAACCAAGGAATTATTGGAGGAGATGTCGCAAAAGGTCTTTTACAATATTGTCCATGTATGGCAAGAGGATGATGGATTCCAAAAGTCGAGAATTCTTAATAAAGCGGTAGAAGCTTGTAATGCGGAATACATTATAATGACGGATGGAGATTGCATTCCACGGGAGGATTTTGTCGAAGTACATTATATCAATAAGGAACCCGGGTATTTTATTTCTGGCGGTTACTATATGCTTCCGATGAACATTTCCAAAATGATTACGTTGGAGGATATCGAAAAACAGAATTGTTTTAGTATCCATTGGCTTAAAGAACAGGGTATTCCTAAAACATTTAAGAACAATAAGTTGACGGCAAATGGCATTGTTTCCAAGTTGCTGAATACGTTTACGCCTACCAATGCTAGTTGGAATGGTCACAACTCCTCTGGTTGGAAAAAGGATATTTTAAACGTAAATGGTTTTGATGAGCGGATGCAGTATGGTGGACAAGACCGTGAACTGGGTGAGCGTTTATTCAATTTTGGTATAAAATCCAAGCAATTGCGTTATAGTGCAGTATGTGTGCACTTAGATCATAAGCGAGGATATAAAACACCGGAGTCTATCGCAAAAAACCAAGCAATACGCAAGGAGACAAGGTCTAATAAATTAGTTTGGACGCACTACGGCATTACCAAATAGTAGGCGAGCTCATTCTTTTTTTCCAATCTTTTCAATTCTCGGAATCTTTCCAAAACACCTAGAGCATTAAGGTAGCAAATAGTCCATCCCTTTTTACCGTCTAAAAACCCTAAACGGATGATGTAATGGTTAAAGAATTTCCAAAAGGGTTTTACCACCATTAAAAGGTAATTAAAGTGATTTTCTTTATAAAAGTCTTCTTTGGCTTTTAATTGCCCATACTTGAGCATTTTACCCTTGTAATCCTCGTAGTTTTTGTAGCAGTAGTGAGTCAATTTTTCCTTAAGGATTCCCGATTTGCCATCGACAACCAAAGTTTCGTGTACAATTTTTCTATCCGTAAAGTGGGCTTTACTCTTTCTGAAAAGTCTATGATTTTTATCCGTCTGCCAACCGCTGAAGTTTAGAGGTTTACTTTGGAACATAAACCTTCTGTAGAACCAATATGCTTCATGGGCATTCGGATTGTTTATGGTGTCAATGATTTCTTTCTGAAGACTTTTGGTGACTACTTCATCTGCATCTAAAAACAAAACCCAATCATTGGAAGCTTGTTTAAGTGTAAATGATTTTTGAGCGGTAAAATTTTCAAAAGGATTTTGAATTACATTAACTTTTGGGTGGTTTAAAAGATACTCGTATGTACCATCGGTACTATAGGAATCAACCACTATAATTTCATCGGCAAAAGAAACGGAATCCAGACATTTTTCAATGTATCCTATTTCGTTGTAGGTGATGATAAGTGCTGATAGTTTTTGCTTTGGGGTGCTCAATCCAGCCATAATTTATTGGTGTAGTGTTTGGTATTTTACAAATCTATAACAAAAAAACAGCGTAAAAATTGTTCAACCGTTTATTTTTCTTACAACAATCAACTAATCAATTTCCCTACTCCTTTTTTGTTAAAATCTTAAATCCTACTCTTGATAGGTATATAGTAGAGTCGGAAAAAGTAATAGGGTTGCTTCATTTTTCTTTAAAAAAAAGCAACCCTATTCTGTAAGGATTATCTTAACAATTAATTTAGTGTTTTCCTTGGCTATACTGCTACATTGTGCTCACGTAACGCATTGTTCAAAGAAGTTTTCTTATCCGTACTCTCTTTTCTTTTGCCAATGATCAATGCACAGGGTACTTGATAATCCCCTGCCGGAAATTTTTTGGTATAACTTCCTGGAATCACAACAGATCTTGCAGGCACGCGACCTTTCAGTTCCACAGGTTCGTCTCCAGTTACATCAATTATTTTGGTAGATGCCGTTAAAACCACATTAGCTCCCAGAACGGCTTCTTTCTCAACACGGACCCCTTCAACAACAATACACCTGGATCCAATAAAGGCATTATCTTCAATAATAACAGGGGCGGCTTGTAAAGGTTCAAGTACACCGCCGATACCAACACCTCCACTTAAGTGGACGTTTTTGCCAATTTGTGCGCAACTACCAACGGTTGCCCATGTGTCCACCATGGAACCTTCATCAACATAGGCACCGATGTTTACATAACTGGGCATCAAAATGGTCCCTTTGGAAATGTAGGCTCCGTGCCTGGCAACGGCATGGGGAACCACTCGAACACCTTTTTCCTTATAGCCTTTTTTCAATGGAATTTTATCGTGATATTCAAAAATACCGGCTTCCAGTACTTCCATTTTTTGGATAGGGAAATAAAGTACCACAGCCTTTTTTACCCATTCGTTGATTTGCCAACCATCTTCCGTTGGTTCTGCACATCGCAATTCACCTATGTCGATTAGATCTATTACTTCACGTATGGCGACTTGAGTTCTTTCATCTTCCAACAACGCTCTATTGTCCCACGCTTTTTCGATCAGCGTTTTTAATCCTGTCATTTTTCTTAAAGTTTTGACAAAGATAAGCCCCATAACAGAATTATGGTTCCCATTTTTAAGCACATAACATTTTTAAGGTTATTTTTGCCAAAAAAATATTTTGGCTAGAATTTTGGCTTTGGATTTTGGAAAAGTAAGAACCGGAATAGCAGTTACCGATGAACTTCAGTTGATTGCTTCCGGATTGACCACTATTGAAACCAAAGATTTGCTTGCCTTTTTGGAACAGTACACCCAAAAGGAATCGGTGGAGCGTTTTGTGGTGGGGCTGCCCAAACAAATGGACAATACAGCATCCGAATCAGAAGTTCTTATACAAGGATTTTTAAATAAGCTAAATGCTAAGTTTCCTTCCATTCCTGTGGAACGCCAGGACGAGCGATTCACCTCTAAAATGGCATTTCAGTCCATGTTAGATAGCGGAATGAAAAAGAAGAAAAGAAGAGACAAGGCCCTAGTCGATGAAATAAGTGCCACGCTCATTTTGCAGGCCTATTTAAATAGATTTTGATTTATGATTTTACCGATAGTCGCCTACGGAGATCCCGTTTTGCGAAAAAAGGCAAAGGATATTACATCAGAATATCCAAAACTTGGTGAGTTAATGACAAACATGTGGGAGACCATGTACAATGCCCATGGCGTTGGCTTGGCCGCTCCACAAGTGGGGCTTCCCATTAGAATGTTTATGGTGGATACAACACCTTTTGCAGATGACGAGGAGTTGAGCAAAGAAGAGCGAGAGCAGCTCGATGGTTTTAAAAAAGTCTTTATCAATCCCAAGATTGAAGAGGAAAACGGAAAGGAGTGGGACTTTAACGAAGGGTGTTTAAGTATTCCAGATATCCGTGAAGATGTAAAACGAAAGCCCGAAATCACAATCAGTTATTTGGATGAGGATTTTAAACCGCATACAGAAACGTTTGATGGTCTCTTGGCCAGGGTAATTCAGCATGAATACGACCATATTGAAGGAATATTATTCACCGATAAATTATCTTCCCTAAGAAAACGCCTTTTAAAAAGTCGTTTGGACAAGATTTCCAAAGGAAAAATCAGTGTGGATTATAGAATGAGATTTCCCAATATCAAAAAAGGACGTTAAAAAAACCGCTATTTGCGATAAAAACATATTTTTGCGCCCATAAATTACTATTTGAATGGCATTAGACAAGATTTTATCTATCGGAGGTAAACCAGGACTTTACAAATTATTGACCCAAACCAGGGGTGGCTTTGTTGCCGAATCCCTTTTGGATGGCAAACGTGTAACAGTTGGTTTAAGAAGCAATGTTAGCGTATTGTCCGAAATCGCCATTTACACCTTGGAAGAAGAGCTTCCTTTGAAAGAAGTACTCCAAAAAATCAAGGAAAAGGAAGATGGCAAAAAAACCTCAATTAGCCACAAGGCTGATAAAATTGAATTGGAAGAGTATTTCTTTGGAGTGCTTCCCAATTATGATGAGGACCGAGTGTACGCTAGTGACATAAAGAAAATTATACAATGGTACAACATCCTTCTCGACAACAACATTGTTGACTTTGTCGAGGACGAAAAGGATGCTGAAGAACCTACTGTTTCTGCCTCGGAGGAGGAGGAATAAACACTATTCTCTTTCCCAATCCACTAACTTTGTTGGGTAATAATTAATTTGCATAGCTTCTAAATAAGGAACCTGTGCGGCCAATCGCTCTTTGTAGTCCTCCCAATTTAGGTGCTCACTTATAGACCATCCCAATTCGGCATAGCCAATAATTCGTGGAAAAGCCAAATATTCCAGTTCAGCGCTGTTGCTAATGGTCTCGGACCAAAGTGGTGCTTCAATTCCCAAAATACTTTCTTTGGAGATTCCTTCTACATAAGTTTCAGGGTCCCATTTGTAGCCAACATCAACAGGGATGTAACCAGCCCAATGCAATCCGTATTCGGAGATGGAATCGTACTGCATATCCAAGTAGGCCCTTTTGGCAGGGGATATTATAATTTTAGAACCATTTTCTGCCGCTTTCAAGGCGTTTTCTGGTTCGTTCCAAAGTTGTGCAATAGAGTTGGAATTAATTTCGGCTTGAGCAATTTCGTTCCAACCAATCATTCTTTTGTTATGCTTCTGTACAATTTCCTCCACTTTTTCCACAAAGTAAATGTAGTCACTCTTCTTGGTCACATGGCTTTCATCACCTCCAATATGAAAGTAAGGGCCAGGTGTCATCCCTGCAATTTCACAAATTACATCATCCAAAAAGCTGTAAACAGTGTCTTTTCTTGCATCGAAAGAACTATAACCTACTTTCATGTCGGTTCGCACTCTTGGAGTTTCTGCTCCGGCATAATGCAAAAAGGGATAACTCAATGAAGCTGCATTGGTGTGTCCTGGCATATCAATTTCTGGAACAATAGTGATGTGTCTGTCTGCTGCATAGGTAACTAAATCCTTGTATTCTTCTTGGGTGTAAAAACCACCTTCGCCACCACCAACTTCGCTTGCACTGCCCACCTCTGTAAGTTTTGGCCAAGATTTTATCTCAATTCGCCATCCTTGATCATCTGACAAGTGCAAGTGAAGTGTGTTGAACTTGTAATAAGCTAAGGCATCAATATATTTTTTAACTTCTTCCACAGTGAAAAAGTGTCGAGCTACATCCAACATGGAACCCCGGTATCCATATTTAGGAGCATCCACGATCTTTCCTGAGGGAATTACCCACATGGGTTGGTCCGTTAAGGTATCATTGCTGGTCTCTGGAATAAGTTGACGAAGTGTTTGCACTCCTCTAAACGCCCCTGCTGCGGTTTTGGCATTCAATAAAATCGAGTCTTTTTTAATATAGAGTTGATACGATTCTGGGCTTTCTAAATCCGAACTGTCCGATTGGTTGATATAAATCAATCGTTCCAATTTTTCTTCGGTTGA
>CEOE01031999.1_pt1 | contig 10504 bp, 9 predicted proteins | sample 530211 | NCBI WGS metagenome assembly CEOE01 (sample SAMEA2619779, study PRJEB7988) | marine metagenome | isolation source: saline water (ENVO:00002010), including
AGCGGAAGCTCTCGGCCACCGGGAATTCTCCATGACCAAGCTTTACCGCTCGGCCTGATCGACATCCACATCACAGAGAAAGCCGGCCCATTATGCGGCCGGCTTTCTCGTTCGGCCCACGAGTCAGATATTGCCCCCGTCGACCCTGAATTCCTGGCCGGTGCATCCACGTGATGCGTTCGAGGCCAGGAACAGCACCATCTCGGCAACATCGTCCGCCTGCATTGGTCGCTTGAGGCATTGGCGGGCGATAATGTCGCTCTTCGTCTCTTCGTCAATCCATTCACGAAGCTGGCGCGGGGTGAGGATGGCGCCCGGCACGACCGAGTTGACCCGGACACCCGCTTCACCGAAATCGCGCGCGAGGGAACGTGTCAGACCGAAGGCCGCAGCCTTGCAGGAAGAATAGACCGCGAGATTTCTCACGCCCTGAGTCGGCGCGATCGAGCCGAAATTGATGATCGACCCTCCGCCATTTTCGGACATGATTCCGTAGGCGGCCTGGGCCGCGAAAAATTGATGTTTCAGGTTTATCGCGACGATTGCCTCCCAATTCTCCTCCGTCACTTCTTCCGCGACAAAGCGCTGGTCATGCGCCGCATTGTTAACCAGCGCGCAGAGCGACCCTGTCGCATCCGCGGCCCGGTTGATCGCGCTTTTCAGCTCTGCCGTATCGGTCACATCGCAGCGATGGAAAGAAGGCGCATTGCCCGTTTCGTCAGCCAGGCGCTGCATCAAGGCTTCAGCAGCCTCGACATCGATATCGACGAAATAGGTATGCGCACCTTGCACCGAAAACGCTTCGACAATAGCCGCGCCGATCCCCGTCGCCCCGCCGCTGACAAAGACCGCCTGTCCTTCCAGATCCGGATACCGTGTCTGATATGCGGTCATCTCATCTTCTCCCTCTTCAGGACTGGCGGACAAATATGTAAGGCAGGCCATGCAGCTTGCAGACCCTAAAAGAAACGTCCCGCATCAGGAAAATATTGACGCTGAAAAAGGCTTGCGGCAACATATTTTTGAGCAAAAAAATAAATCAAATGGCGAGTCAATGCCATCTCATAAGGGCCATCTCATAAGGGAGGAAAAAATGAGGGTACGTTTCCCTGGAATACTTGCCGCCGGGACGTTGCTTCTTGGCGGAATGATTGCAACCTCACAGCCAACCAACGCAGCCGATCTTGTTGTCGGCGTCAGCTGGTCGAACTTTCAGGAAGAGCGCTGGAAAACCGACGAAGCGGCAATCAAGGGCGCTCTGGACAAGGCTGGCGCTGAATATATCAGCACGGATGCGCAGAGCTCGACGGCCAAGCAACTCTCCGACGTTGAAAGCCTGATCGCGCGGGGCGCCAATGCCCTTATCATCCTGGCGCAAGACGCTTCCGCCGTAACGCCGGCAATCAGAAAAGCGGTAGCCGAGGGAATCCCTGTGGTCGGTTATGATCGTCTGATCGACGACCCGGACGCGTTCTACATCACCTTCGACAATATCGAGGTCGGGCGCATGCAGGCCCGCGCGGTGTACGCGTCACAGCCGAAGGGCAACTTTGTCTTCATCAAGGGGAGCCCGCAGGACCCGAACGCGGATTTCCTTCATGACGGCCAGATTGAAGTCCTGAAAGCCGCGATCGACAAAGGCGATATCAAGGTCGTCGGAAATCAATATACCGACGGCTGGCTGCCGGCGAATGCCCAGCGCAACATGGAGCAGATCCTCACCGCGAACGACAACAAGGTCGATGCTGTGGTTGCGTCCAACGACGGAACAGCAGGCGGCGTTGTCGCCGCGCTGACGGCGCAGGGCCTTGATGGCATTCCCGTTTCCGGCCAGGACGGCGACCATGCCGCTCTCAACCGCGTTGCGCTCGGCACCCAGACGGTTTCGGTCTGGAAAGACGCCCGCGAACTCGGCAAGCGCGCCGCTGAAATCGCCGTGGAACTCGCCAAGGGTGAGGACGCCTCAGAGGTTTCGGGCGCCGTGCAATGGACCAGCCCGAACGGAAAGGCCCTGAACTCGCTCTTCCTTGCACCTGTGCCGATCACCCAGGACAAGCTGAACATCGTGATCGATGCCGGCTGGGTCTCGAAAGACGTGGTCTGTAAAGGCGTCAAGAACGGCTCGGTCGCCGCCTGCAACTGATCCAACCCTGTCCACTGACCGGCACCATCAGGTGCCGGTCTTTTCTTCTCTGCAAACTGGATGGGCTGGATGAGCGACCGCGTTCAATCACTCTCTGACATGGAACAACCCGAGACCCCGGGATCCGCCGAAACCAAGAGCGGCATCACCGGCATGGTGCGCACCATGGAGCTCGATCTACGCCTGCTCGGCATGGTCGGAGCTCTCCTGCTCATCTGGGTTGTGCTGGATCTGCTGACCGGCGGGCGCTTCATTACCCCGCGCAATCTCTTCAACCTCTCCGTCCAGACAGCGTCGGTCGCGGTCATGGCGACCGGCATGGTGTTCGTTATCGTGACACGCCATATCGACCTCTCCGTCGGCTCGGTTCTCGGCGTCATCGCCATGGTCATGGGGGTCGTCCAGGCGGAGATTCTGCCCGAGCTTCTCGGCTTCAACCATCCGGCAAACTGGATTATCACGATCCTTGTCGGGCTCTGCCTCGGGCTTCTGATCGGCTGCCTTCAGGGCTGGGTGATCGGATACCTTGCCGTGCCCGCGTTCATCGTCACACTCGGCGGTCTCCTTATCTGGCGCGGCGCCGCTTGGTGGGTCACAACCGGGCGCACGGTAGCCCCGCTGGACTCGACCTTCATCCTGTTCGGCGGCGGTGTCGCCGGTACCATGGGCGAGACGGCCAGCTGGATATTCGGCGCAATCATGGCCGCACTGGTAATCTATGGCATCCTGAGGGGACGTCGCAGGCGTCAGCTCTTCGACTTCCCGCTGAAACCGCTCTGGGCAGACTGGCTGAATATCGGCGTGCTGACTTTGGCCGTCTTCGGGTTCGTCGCCGCAATGAATGCCTATCCGGTACCTCCCCGCGCCGCCAAGAGGCTGGCTGAAGCCAAGGGTTGGGCTATTCCCGAAGGCGGGCTGGAGCTGATGCACGGGATCGCCATCCCGGTTGTCATCGTTGCCCTTATCGCCATCGCAATGACAATCGTCGCCCGGCGCACGAAGTTCGGACGCTATGTCTTTGCCATCGGCGGCAACCCGCAGGCGGCAGAACTCTCCGGCATCGATACCCGGCGGATGACCCTCTACATTTTCACATTGATGGGCGGTCTGTGCGCCATCTCGGCAGTCATCGCTTCGGCGAGGCTGCAATCGGCGGCCAATGATCTCGGCACGCTTGACGAGCTGCGCGTCATTGCCGCCGCCGTGATCGGCGGAACTTCCCTCGCAGGCGGCATCGGAACGATCTATGGCGCAATCCTCGGTGCGCTCGTCATGCAAAGCCTGCAAAGCGGGATGGCCCTGATCGGCACCAACACGTCGCTGCAATCCATTGTCATCGGCTTTGTGCTTATTCTCGCGGTCTGGGTCGATCAGGTCTACCGCCGCCGGATCGGGGAGTGAACGCCATGCCCACAGATACCGCTCATCCCCTCGTCGCGCTCAGCGATATTCATGTCTCTTTCGGCGGCATCAAGGCCGTCGATGGCGTGTCCTGCGATCTCTATCCGGGCGAGGTCGTTGGCCTCCTTGGGCATAACGGGGCCGGAAAGTCGACCCTGATAAAAGTGCTGTCCGGTGCCTGCCATTCTGACTCCGGTGACATCCGGATCAACGACCAGAAGGCCGTCATCCGCAACGCACGGGATGCAAGAGCCTACAATATCGAGACGATCTACCAGACGCTTGCCCTCGCCGATAACCTGGATGCCGCCGCCAATCTCTTCCTCGGGCGAGAAATCCTGACGCCTTCCGGGATGTTGGACGACGTCAGAATGGAGGACGAGACCCGCAAGATAATGGGCCGCCTCAACCCGAATTTCCGCAAGTTCGCGGCCCCCGTGAAGGCTTTATCCGGTGGCCAACGCCAATCCGTGGCCATCGCCCGCGCGGTCTATTTCGACGCCAAGGTCCTGATCATGGACGAGCCGACCGCGGCTCTCGGGGTTCAGGAAACAGCCATGGTCTCCGAGTTAATCAAACAGCTAAAGGCCGAGGGTATCGGTATCTTCTTGATCAGCCATGACATTCATGACGTGTTCGATCTTTCCGATCGGCTGACAGTCATGAAGAATGGGCGCTTGGTTGGAACTGTCCGCACCGAAGAGGTTTCAAAGGAAGATGTCCTCGGCATGATCATTCTCGGGAAAATGCCGGATCACCTTGAAAACGGCTCCGAAACAGGCAAGCCCTCTGCGCAATGAACCAGCATGACCGCCGGCTCGGACGGCACATATCCGACCCGGTCCGGGCGCAGAACCGAAAAGCAATTGTCGACTGTCTCCGGCGGCACCGGGCCGCGGCCCGGATCGAGATTGCAAAGCTTGTCGGGCTAAGCCCTGCCACGGTCACGGTCATCACATCGGAGCTGATCGAGGATGGCCTGGTCCGCGAAGAAACAAGCACGGCGGACAGAGACGGATCCTCACGCGGGCGCCCCCGCACGCGGCTGGAGCTGAACCCGGATGCCGGTTTCGCCGTCGGCATCAAAATATCGATGCACCAGGCCTCCGTCTCTCTGACGAACCTCTCGGGCGAAATTCTGGGGGCTAAAATCGTTCCCATGCGCGCGAACCGCGACGTGCCGGAATGCATCGCAGAGATCTGCATGACCCAGATACAGGAAGTGATCGGCGATGCCGGGATCGATCCGGAGCTGGTTCTCGGTGTCGGAATTGGCGTTCCTGGCTATGTGGAGTATCCATCCGGAATTGTCAGATGGGCGCCGGTCTTCTCTCGACCGGACGTTCCGTTCCGCGAGATCGTCGAGCAGAAAACCGGATTTCGAACCTTTATCGACAATGACGCCAACATGACGGCCCTCGCCGAGAAATGGTTCGGGGTTGGACGGCAATTCCCGACCTTTCTGGTCGTTACCGTCGAACATGGCATCGGCATGGGCCTGGTCGTCGACGAAAAGCTCTATCGCGGCGCCCATGGCTTCGGGGCTGAGTTCGGACATACGAAGATTGTCGTTGGCGGCGCCCTATGCCGCTGCGGCCAGCGCGGGTGTATCGAAGCCTATGCTTCGGACTACGCCATCGCACGTGAAGCGAACGTCTTGGGAACGACAACCGACATCGACGATCCGTTCGCCTTACAGGACCGAATGGATCATCTCATCAAGCTGTCCGATGAAGGCTCGCCAGCAGTGACGTCGATCTTCGAACGCGCGGGAACCATGCTCGGCACCGGCATCGCCAATCTCGTCGACGTCCTGGACCCTCCGGTTGTCGTGCTTTCGGGCGCCCGATCCCGGTCCGCAAAGGCATTTTTCACAGCGCTCACAGGCGCGATGGAAGCCAACAGGTTGCCCGGAGTCCAGAGCAAAGTCGATCTGCGGGTCGACCCTGGCGGCGACGAAGTCTGGGCCCATGGCGCCGCCGCGCTGGTGCTGGAAGAAACCCTTATCTGAGAGCCGTAGATCAGGCGGCCGCGAGCGCTTTCAGGCGTGCGGGGTCGAGCCCATAAACCATATCCCGCAACTGATCGAGCAACGCTTGCCGGTCGTTCCCGACCAAAAGCTCCGATGACCGGACCGGTGTGCCGATATGCGCCTGCACATCGTCGCCGATCCGGCGGGCCACCTCGTTCATCAAAAGCGCTTCGCGCAAAGCCTCGCTGAACCGGCTGACCAGATGAAACAGGAACCGATTTTGCCCCTCGAAGAAGATCGGAACGACGGTCGCATCCGTCTGGGCGATGAGCTTGCCCGCAAAAAGCTTCCAGGGAGCATCGGTCGCCCTGCCGAATAATTTCTCCGACGTAGACACCCGTCCCGCCGGGAAAATCACCAGCGCGCCGCCGTCATTGAGATGCGCCAGAGCCTTGCGTTTCGATTCGACATTGCTGCGCACCGCGCTCGATGCTCCGTCGAACTCGATCGGAATCAGATAGGGCCGCAACGGCTCTGCCCGCCCAAGGGCTGCATGCGCGAGCAGCTTGAAATCCTTGCGGACGAGCGACGTGATATGCCCGACAGCAATTCCGTCAAGCACACCAAACGGGTGGTTCGCAACCACGATCAAGGGACCTTCAGCCGGGATCGCATTGAGACGGTTCCGCTCGAAATTGACGGACAACCTCAGATACTCGACGGCCGAGTGCCAGAAATTATCGGTGTCGTGATATGTCCGGCAGTAATCATCATACATGCGCTGCAGCCGCGGCTGTCCGCTCATCAACTCGACGAAACGGATGAGCACTTGCCGGGGCAGAGAGTCCTCGGGATTGCAGTACGAAACGACCGGCGTCCGCTTTTCGAACTCTTGCCGAACCCAGTTCATCCCAGATTTTCCGGCCATTTCACCCCGCGCCTTTTGCTCAAAGGACAGAGGCTAGCGGCCGGGAATGACAACTTGATGACCGATTAATTGCAGTCTTTCGGTCTCGTTTTTTTCGTGAAACAGACGGACTGGAACATGAACGGCCCTATGCTCGAATAACTGGCGCCGGCGCCCCTGATTGGGCATTGTTTCGGGATGATCATGCAGAATTCTGAATTCTGCCTTCTGCGCCGGGTAACGGGTCAGGTATTCTGTCCTGTATGATCAAACCAGATGATGCACTCTCGGGAACCATGGTCGACGCTCCTACCCAACTGACCGAACATACCAGGCCCGCTGGCAGCAGTGCATCTGACTACCCGAAGTCAGGCCTCCCATCAGCCCTGATCAAAGTCAGCTTGCTTGGCGGCTTTCTGATAGATGCGCCTGGCGGGACAGTCGATTTGCCAAGCCGAAAGGCGCAGGCAATTCTCGCCTATCTCATGCTGCTGCCATCTCAAAAAGCAACCAGAGAGAGCATTGCGGGTCTCCTTTGGAGCGGCGCGACGGAAGACCTTGCGCGTGCATCGCTACGACAAGCCCTCCGGAGGCTCAACCAGTATTTCGACGCTGTCGGCATCGTTGGAATCGAGGCGACGCGGAGCGAGGTCCGCCTCAATAAAAAAATGTTCGAAACCGACCTGTGGGCGGTTCTGGAAAATGACAGCGATGCGCCGGTTCATCCCATCCTGCTACAGCGTTCCGACATATCCTCCTCGCTGTTGCTCGGCTTCGAGGATCTCGACGAGGCGTTTAACTCCTGGGTGCTGACGCAAAGGCAAAACCTGAACGACCGCCTGGTTGCCAGCCTGGAGCTTCGCCTCGCTCAATCCTCCGGCGGCTCGGGGCACGATTCCGCTCAGAAGACGAAGAACGCCGCTCTGGCTCTCTCCAATCTCGATCCGACCCATGAGGGCGCATGCCGGGAGCTGATGCTCCAGCATGTCCGCGCGGGAGACATCGGCTCTGCCTTGAAGCGCTATAACCGCCTCTGGTCGCTTCTTGAAAACGACTATGACATGGAGCCGTCAGACGAAACCAAAGCGCTCGTCGCCCTGATCAAGAGCGGCGCGGAAGAGGCGGACGGAAGAGCGGGTGCTGGATCCCCCAGCCCCGACCCGCCGGGAACACCTCGCCTGATCGTCGAGTCATTCACTTATGCGGGCGTTCCAGACCCGCTGCAGTTCATGGCCCGTGCTTTCCGGCATCAATTCATGTCCAGCCTGCTCAAATTCAGGGAATGGCTGGTGATCGATGGCGAACGCGGAGAACGCCAGAGGGTCGTGCTCCCGACCCATCCGGTCTTTAGAATCTCTGGAGACACCTTCGTTAAAGACACCATTCTTTATGTCGTCGTTTCGGTCCGCGACTCCAGCAGCGACACCATCCTCTGGAGCGAGGAAAACCCGGCAAATCTCGACACATGGCCACGAACGCTGCGGCAGCTTGTGCAAAAGCTCGCCATCGCGATTAACATCCATCTGGCCACCAGCCGACAGCCCGGAAAACGCGAGGAAACAAAGCAACCCTCCCCCGTTTACGACAGATGGATGCAAGGTCGCCGGCTTATGCACCGCTGGACCCCGACCGGCTGGTTCGAGGCCAGGCATATTTTCGCGTCAGTTCTTCAGAACCAACCAAATTTCGCGCCGGGGCATTCCAGCCTTTCATTCTGTGCAAGCCTGAAGCGGTTCATTTACCCGGGTTACAAGGAGGAACCAGGCCTCTCATTATTGGCTCTCGACCATGCAAAACGTTCTGTAGAACTCGGCCCGAGAGACGCAAAAAGTTACCAGGTCTCAGGCTGGGCACACATCCTGGTCGGGGATTTTGAACGGGCCGCCCTCTGCTTCGGTATCGCTGAAACCCTGAATGAAAATGACATTGGCGTCGCCGTTTCCTCTGCCTTGGGCCTTGCCTATTGTGGAGAAACCGAAGAGGCACTGCGCCGGCTGGATCATCTACAGGAAGCAGGTTTCGTCTACCAGTCGCTGCACTGGTCCATTGAAGCGGCCTGCCGTTTCATTTGCCGGGATTACCCGGGAACGCTCTGGGCCGCAGCGAAAGCGAACGAAGGCGCATTCTACCCTCAAGCCTGGTCAGCCGTGGCCTTTGCCCAACTCGGGAACGACCGCTCGGCCGAACGGGAAGCCCGGAAGTTTCTCGCCGCAGCCCGCGAGAACTGGACCGGCGAAGTCCCCCCGCTGCCTGGAGATATCTCTGGCTGGTTCCTCTCGGTGCAGCCCTTTCATAATCCGGCAGACTATTTTCATATGAAACACAGCATGGAACGCGCCGGCCTTACGACACGCTGAGCAGCACCGCGTCCAATCGATACGCCCTACTGCCCGACCCTGTGCTCCATCCGGCTGAGGATACGGACCACGGGCCAAAGGATGATCAGATACATCGCCGCCGCCATGACCAGCGGAGAGGAATTATAGGTCAGGGATCGTGCCATATCGGCTGAGTACAACAGCTCCTGAAACGATACGACACTGGCAATCGACGTCAGCTTCACGACCTCGATGCTGTTGCTGAGCAGGTCCGGAAGCACGTTCCGTGTCGCCTGTGGCAACACTACGTAAGCCATGGTCTGCAACGGACCGAGACCTGTTGAACGCGCCGCCTCCGTTTGCCCGGCGCCAATACTCTCGATACCGGCGCGGAAGATCTCCGCGAAATAGGCTGAATTATTAAGCAGGAAGGCAATGCACACAGCCGCGAAAGGTGAGATATCGAGCCCTGCAAACGGTAGTCCCGCATAGACGAAGATCAGCAGCACAAGTGGCGGAACCGCGCGAAACAGATCGATGAACGCAATGACCGCATAGCGCAGAACCCGTCTCCGGGTGCGGGCAGCAAGAGCGACGACCAGGCCGCCAAGCAAGCCGAGCGGGATTACCGCCAGACAGAGCAGAAGAGTCTGACCGGCACCGCGCAGCAACAGTGGAAAAGCTTCCGCCATGATCTCGAAATTGAAGAAGTTATAGATCAGCATTTCCATGTCAGGCACGCCTCCACTGGAACCGTGTCTCGATCCAGCGACCGACGATGACAACCGGAATAAAGAGCAGGATGTAAGCGATAGCGCCCATCATCAACGGGGTCGCACTGCCGGAGAAGGATTGCGCCGTCGAGGCTTCGTTCAGGATTTCGCCGACCCCGATTACGGTGCCGAGCGCCGTGTTCTTGGTGATGGCGATCGTCCGGTTGGTAAGAGGCGCGACCGTCATGCGGATGGCCTGGGGCACCACCACATAGATCAGGCATTGGTTAAACCCGAGCCCGGTGGACCGTGCCGCTTCCCATTGCCCCTTTCGGACGGAGAGGATACCGGCCCAGAAAATTTCCTCGGCAAAAGCCGCGAGCACCAGCGTGAGCACCAGCCATAGGACAAAGAAACCGGAGAGCGTCAGGCCGACCGTCGGCAAGCCGAAATAGAGCAGCAGAATGATCACCAGCGGCGGCAGCGAGCGCAACAGGTCGACCAGCCCCACAATGATCAGGGACAGCGCTCTTATCCGATAAGCCCGCACAATCGCCAGTAACATGCCCAGAGAGAGCCCGCAGATGACGACAAGCACCGCAATCTCGCAGGTAACGATCACGCCTTTGCCGATGGCCCCGGCATATTGGTCGATCAGGTCCGGCCGGAAAAAGGTTTCAATAAAGCGCTCCCACATACCGGTTTCCGGTGCCGCACTCATTGACCGATCTCTTGCATGAATTCACGGGTCCGGGCGTGTTCGGGAGCGCCGAAAATCTTGTCCGGCGTGCCCTCTTCCAGAATTTGCCCGTCGGCCATGAAGATCACCCGGTCCGCGGCCGCGCGGGCAAAACGCATCTCGTGACTGACAACGACCATCGTCATACCGGCTTCGCGCAGTTGCTGCATGACCTGCAAAACGCTGCCGACCAGCTCCGGGTCGAGCGCGCTTGTCGGCTCATCGAACAGCATGACAGTCGGCTCCAGCGCCAGCGCTCGGGCAATCGCCACCCGCTGCTGCTGTCCGCCGGACAGTGCACCCGGATGGGA
>CEOE01006247.1_pt1 | contig 10470 bp, 12 predicted proteins | sample 530211 | NCBI WGS metagenome assembly CEOE01 (sample SAMEA2619779, study PRJEB7988) | marine metagenome | isolation source: saline water (ENVO:00002010), including
CTTTATTTACAGAATCACCGGACAGTTTTCAATTTGGAATCGAGAATACTTTTTAAAAAACATGCAAAGAAACTGGACACCACAAGATTGGGAGGTCATTGGAGGAAAACTTGCCGAAGGTGATGGGTATAAAATACTAGGAACGGCTGATCGCTGGTGCGTTAAGAAAATTGAATTGGTTAGTGATCAACAATACCCCGGAAAACTAAACGTTTTAGGTTTGCGTGAAGAAGATATAAATACAGTAAAAGAAATGTATGGTGATAGACCGGAAGAGATTGGTAATTTTAAAGATGAGTGGAGTGATCGTGATTGGTTGAATTTGATTTATGGAAAGTAAACATTGTAAATATTTAATCCTCGGTGGTGGAGTCACTGGTTTGTCTTTTGCAAATTTTTCAAAAGATGAAGACTATCTAATTTTTGATCAAGACAGTGAATTGGGTGGCTTTTGTAAAACCATAAAACAAGATGGTTTTGTTTGGGACTATAGCGGACACTTTTTTCATTTTAGCAAAGACTTTGTTAAAAAACTCTTTTTGGAAAAAATTAAAGACGCAGAAATATTCACAGTCAAAAAAAGAACAAAAGTTTTTTACAAGAAAAAACTCATTGATTTTCCTTTCCAAAAGAATATACATCAATTAGATAAGGAAGAGTTTATTGATTGTCTCCACGATCTTTATTTGAAATCAAAAGACGAACCCAAAAACTTTTTGGAAATGCTTTACACTAAGTTTGGGAAGTCAATTACAGAAAAGTTTTTAAAGCCATACAATGAAAAACTATATTCTTGCGATTTAAATTCATTAGATATGGATGCCATGGGTAGATTCTTCCCCTATGCAAATGTCGATGATATAATTAAAAATTTCAAACAAGCAGATAACTCTAGTTATAATTCAACTTTCATATATCCTAGAAATGGAGCGTTTGAATTTATAAAAAGCCTTTTGGTTGATGTTAAACCTGAAAGAGTTTTTACTGATCATCGTGTTAAGCACATTGATACCAATGATAAAACCGTAATTTTTGAAAACGATCTGCGAGTTACATATGAGCATTTAATTTCAAGCATTCCTTTTCCAAAGTTGCTGGATCTTTGTAATGTTAATTTTGATAAATCAAAATATACCAGCAATAAAGTTTTAGTTTTTAACATGGGTTTCGATAAACCAACAGACATCAAAGATCATTGGATATATTTTTCAGATAAATCTCTTTCTTTTTATCGAGTTGGTTTTTATAATAACATTATTGATGAAGATAGAATGAGTTTATATGTCGAGATAGGATTAAAAACTGAGGATGTTGTTGACATAAGTTCATTAGAAAAAATAGTTTTAATGGATTTAAAAAGATGTGGCATAATTCAGGATCAAACTTTAATCAGTCGTCATAACGTGATTATGAACCCTGCGTATGTTCATATAACAAAAGAATCTATAAATGATTTTAAATGTAAAATACAAACTTTAAATAAAAAAGATGTTTATAGTATTGGAAGATATGGTGGATGGAAATACTGTTCTATCGAAGACAATGTGGTTGAGTCCAAAGAAATTTATGAACTGATAGGTGAACGCAATGATTGATTTTGGTAAAGAAATAGAGGGAATGGTATGACAAAGAAAATTTTCTTTGCTCCCAATTGGGGACTAAGTAGTGAACAAATGGTGGATGATTATAGGCATCAGACTCCAGAGTCCTCTGGTGTCTGGGAGGACATCGAATACACGTTGGATCCAAACCAAGCCGATTTTTTAATTATTCAAGACAGTTGCAATAAAAATTTATGGTCGCACTTTGGGCCCGAGCAAAGATTGTATTTTTCACGGGAGGCACTTACTCCCCATGAAATAACACAATACCCATCAACTGAATGCAAGCATTTCTCTTTCTGGAATGACACGGGTAATCTTTGGGTAAAGTGGAGATATCCTAGTGTTCACTCTGGAGGTGTTGGTTACACATACGATGAACTCATGAGTCAAGAGCCACCTACAAAATCAAAAAACTTTAGTTGCATCCTTTCAGACAAAGAGATGAACCTTGGTCACATGAAACGAAAAAACTTTACCAGAACTTTTATCAATGAACACTCAGACAAACTTGACCTTTATGGTGGAGTTTCCTTTGCAACCAAGTCGTTAACGAACAATGATAAAAGAACAGGATTAAATGATTACAAATACAGTTTAACCTTTGATAATCAAAACACCATCAGGAACTTTTTTGGAACCCAGTTTACCGATGCACTTTTGTGTTGGTCTGTCCCTTTCTTTTGGGGTGGTGGAAACAGAGAGTTTTTTCCAGAAAAGTCTTTTGTTTATTTTAATGTTGATGATTACAGTGAAATTGATAGACTGTTAACAATAGTGAATGATCCTAATGATTATGAAAATAGACTGGAAGCCGTTTCTGAGGCAAGACAATTGATCTTAAACAAATACAACTTGTGGCCCACAATAAAAAGTGCGATAGATAGTTTATGACAAATAAAAGTGAAACATGTTTGTTATGCGATCAAAGTGATCACTCACTTGTGTATTCCTTTGATGAAATACCAGAGAGAAAACAAGTTGGAGAAAGACGAGACATTGTAAAATGTAATACATGTTCATTGGTTTTTTGTCACCCAAGAAATTTAGAAGAGTCCATGCTTGACATTTATGAAAATAATTACTGGCAGGATTATCAAACAACAGTTGGTGAAATGGATATAAAAGATAGAGTAAATGACTTTAAATTTATTTCTAAAGAAAGAATAGATTTTATTAAAGACATCACTGGTAAAAGTAGTGGTAAGTTTTTAGACGTTGGTTGCTCCCAAGGATTTTTAGTTTCTGCGGCACAACAAGCAGGTTTTGATTCATATGGAATTGATTTAAACGAGACTGATATAAAGGAAGGGATTGAAACTTACGGTGTCAAGTTAACTAAAACTCTTCTGCATGATTATAACAATACAAACTTTGATGTTATTTGTAGTTTTAACGTGATTGAACATGTCTCAGATCCTATTCAACTTTTAAAAGAAAAAGTTAAACGTTTAAACGATGGGGGTGTAATTGTCGTTGGGACACATGACATTGAATGTGAAACGCACAAAAAAGAGAAGGTTGATTGGAAACACATTATACCAAATGAACATCTTTACTACTTTAGTATTGAAACTATGGACGCTCTCGCCGAACTTGTCGGACTAGAAAAAATAAAAACAAATAAACCCATCGACAATGGATTCACCTCGTACTACAAAAAAAGGATTACATCATGAAAGTTCCTCAATTTATGCCCTATGTTGACATGGAAGATTACAAGGCATTAAAAGAATCTTTTGAAATGAATTGGATAACAGAGGGTCCGAAGTCGAAAGAGTTCGACAAGAAGTTAAGAGAAAAAACAAATACCTCTTTTGGTTCATTTGCACCCAACGGAACACTTGCTTTATACTTGGCACTTCGTGCCGCTGGCATAGGAAAAGGTGATGAGGTTATTGTTCCAAACTTTACTTTTATTGCAACTGCAAATGCAGTGGAGATGACCGGAGCAAAACCAGTCTTTGCTGATATTGACAGCAAAACTTTTCAGTTAGATCCAAACGCTTGTCATAGTTTAATCAGTTCAAGAACCAAAGCCATTATGCCTGCTCACCTATATGGATTCTGTGCGAACATGGATGAAATCAAACGGTTCGCAAGAAGTTATAATCTCTTAGTCATAGAAGATGCGGCACAAGCCTTGGGTATTGAGTGGGATGGAAAACCTTGTGGTAGTTTCGGAGACATCGCATGTTTTTCATTCTTTGCTGACAAAACTATAACAACAGCAGAGGGTGGTTTCGTCACTACCAATAATGAAAAATACGCAGAGCAGTTGTTGTATCTTAGAAATCAAGGAAGAATAAATCGTGGTTCATTTATCCACCCAGAGATTGGATATAATTTTAGAATGACTGATCTCCAATCATCACTTGGTTTATCACAACTGAAAAAATTTGACAAGATTGTAAAACTTAAAAGAGAAATTCACTCACTTTACACTGAACTTTTGAGCGATGTAGAGGAAGTTAAGATTACACAACCCTGTGAAAAAATAACATCGTTCATTCCGTTCAGAGTTGTTTTACAGGTGGAGGAAGATTCATCTGAGGGACTGATGAATTACATGGCAGAGAAAGAAATTGAACCAAGAACTTTTTTCTATCCTCTGCATATGCAACCATGTTTTAAAACATACATAAAGAGTTGGAAGTATTGGAGATATTCATTTAAGAACTCGGAGACAGCGTATAACAAGGGAGTTTGTTTACCATCATACGCTGCCTTAACCGAAGAACAAGTTCATCATGTGTGTGACACTATTAAAGATTATTATGTGAGAGGATAACATGTATAAAATTGACTCTACTGTGACAGAACCAACTTTACTTAAGATTCCATCTATCTCTGATGATAGAGGTTATTTAGTTCCCATCACTGATGATATTGATCACGATTTGTTTCGTCGTTGCTATGTTGTTGGTGATTATGGAACAGGAGTTATTCGTGGGTTACACTACCATAAAATCGAAGCAAAAATATTTACCATTGCATCCGGAGCGGCAAAGTTTCAAACTTTGAAATTACCAGAGGACATGGCTGATCGAAACGATGAGGATGAAATTAGAGACTATGCTTGGAATAACCCAGACAGTGTTAAAACATTTATAATGAGTGACAGACATCACGCTGTTTTATACGTCCCACCCTTTTACGCAAACGGTTGGATTAGTCTTGAGGATAGAACTGTTTTAACTTCGTTGAGTAGTCTTAGATTTGAAGAGGCAAAAGATGATGATCTAAGAATAAGTCCTTATGTTATTGATTGGAATGTCATAGGACGATAATGGCATTTGTTGAGAGTAAAACTCGGAGTTTCATAAAAACTTTTTTGTGGAGAATAGTTGCAATATTAAACAGTTACTTAATTTTAGTTTGCATGTTTTCTGATGATCCTCTCAACAACGCTCTTTTGATGAACTTAACTGGCTTTTTTGTTTATTATTTTTATGAGAGAATATGGGACAAAGTAAAAATGGGGAGATACGAAGTATGAAAATTTTAGTCACTGGTGGTGCAGGTTATATTGGAAGCACTCTCGTTCCAGAATTGTTAAATGCTGGACACGAAGTTTGTGTTTATGACTCTTTGCTTTTTGGTGGCAACAGCATGTTCCCCCATTTTAAAAATAAAAACTTTAGCATGATTGTTGGAGACATTCGGGACACAGAAAAACTTAAAGAGGTTGTCATCGGGAAAGATGTTGTGATCCACCTTGCCGCAATCGTGGGTTATCCTGCGTGTGAAAAAGATCATCAGGTTACAAAAGATGTGAACTTAAAGGCAACGAAAGCATTGGTTGACATGTTGGATGAGAATCAAGTTATTCTTTTCGGTTCAACAGGTAGTAATTATGGAAAGGTTGAGGGTGTTTGCACCGAGGAGTCGCCACTTAATCCTTTGAGTCTTTACGGTGAAACAAAAACTGAGGCTGAACAATATATTATGAGCAACTCAAAAGCGGTGGCATATAGATTCGCAACAGCGTTTGGTTTATCCCCAAGACTTCGATTGGATTTGTTGGTTAATGACTTTACCACCAAGGCGATACGAGACAAATACATTGTAGTTTATGAGTCACACTTCATGCGAACATTTATTCACGTTTACGACATCGCACGATCATTCATGTTTGCTTTGGAAAACTTAGATAAAATGATTGGTAATGTTTACAACGTGGGAAGTGACAAAATGAATCACAGTAAAAAAGAAGTTTGTGAAAAAATACAAAATGTCACACCTTATTTCTTACATCTTGCTGACATTGGGGAAGACGCAGATAAAAGAGATTATGTTGTTTCGTATGATAAAATTTCAGAACTCGGATTTGAAACAACGATTGACTTAGATTCGGGTGTAAGAGAATTGGTTAACGGTATCACAATCGCCAAGTTTGATAATCACTACTCAAATGTATGAATACCACAAACTCGTTGCAGAAATGTATGATACACAACACGAGAAAAAAGATTACTCGTTTGAAGTTGATTACGTTTTAAACCAAGTAAATTTACCCGTTTCATATCAACGAGTTTTGGATGTTGGGTGTGGAACTGGAAGTCATCTGTTAGAATTTTCAAAAAGAGGATTCAAAACTTATGGTGCAGATCCATCCGATGACATGATTCGTGTTGCTAGAAAAAAAGTAAATGATGCTTTTTTAATTACAGGTGATGTCTTTGATGTTCATGGTAAATTCCCTCTGGTTGTAAGTTTGTTTCATGTTTTAAATCATCTCAGAGAGGGTGAATTAGATTCTTTTGTTTCCAAAGTTTATGATTTGGTTTGCAATAATGGTTATTTTGTGTTTGATTCTTTCAACCATGCTGCATTTGTGAACGATAAACCAAAAACCATAATAAAAGAAAACTCTGAAATAGTTCCTGAAGTAGATTACGAAAAAAATACTCTTAAACTTCTTGGAACTTTTGATGGAACTGATTATACTATTACTCATAAGATATGGACTAATCTTGAAATAAAAGAGGCATTAACAAACGTTGGCTTTTCGTTTAAAGCATACAAAAGTTTCACAAAAAAATCAATGGATGAGACAGATTACAAAGTCATTTACGTTTGTCACAAGGAGAATGTAAAGAAATGAAATGTGAAACACTCGACACCGGACTCTCTGGGTGTCGTGTTCTTCTACAAAATGAAGTAGTAGTAAAAAGTTGTGAAAGTTTCTATTCAGAACGCTTGATGGCACAATGTAAAAAACAAAAAAGTTTCTCCAACTTAGAATTAAAGAGTATAGAAACTCCAAAGGTAATAGATCAGGGAAAAAACTGGTTTTCAATGCACCATATCAGAGGATTAAATTTTTATTCTTTCCTAGAAAAGTCAAGTAAAAAAGATTTAGACTTTGTTTGTGAAACTCTCTCAAATTACTTTGATTTTTTTGAAAATAAATCAAGACCAAGTAATGAAATGACAAGAACAAAAATAATCAACAAACTTAATGACATGAGGGATAAAAAAGTATGTTGTCCCTTGGTGAAAAAGTTGTATGGAATACAAAAAACACTTAACGTTAATAGTCTACCAAAAAGCATGTGTCACGGAGACTTGACACTTTCAAATATTATTTTTGGACAACATAAACTCTGGTTCTTTGATATGTTAGACACATTCATAGACTCGTATATTTTAGATTTAGTAAAATTGAAACAGGATCTTTACTACAACTGGTCATCACAAATACAACAAAAAAATACGATTCGAGTCCAACAAGCAAAGAGATACATATGGTGTAATTTGTATGAGTCAAAAAAACATTTATTTAATAACGAATGGTTTGATTTTTTTGATACTCTCAATATAATTAGAATCAAACCATATCTAAAAAATACTATGCACAAAAATGTGTTTAATGAAGTGATAACAAGGACACCTTACTATGAAAACTTTGATAATCCCAATGGCGGGGAAGTCCACTAGATTTCCGGAGGGGAAACCCAAGTGGATGTTAACACATCCAAAAACAAATGGTTACATGGTTATGGAATCTATGTCGGGATTGAACTTAGATTTTTTTGATCAGATTATTTTTGTGGCAACCAAAAAACAAGAAGAAACATTTTGTTTTTCTGATGGATTAAATAAACAGTTGGAGGAAAATGATATTCATAACAAATCAAGAATTTGTTTGTTATCTGATGAAACAAGTTCTCAATCTGAAACTGTTTATCGTGCTTTGATCAAAGAAAATGTTTCTGGGTATTTTTATGTCAAAGATTCGGACAGTCACTTCAAAGTTAAAATCAACGGTGATGAAAATGTAGTTAGTTACGCTGATCTATCCGATCAGGGAAAAATTAACGCAAGTTCAAAAAGTTATATTGAAATGGATCAATCAAAAGTAATTAATAATATCATAGAAAAAAAAGTCATTGGTTCGACCTTTTCAGTTGGTGGGTATGGTTTTAACTCAGCAGAATCCTTTACTAAAACATACGAGTCCTTAGAATCATTTGAGGGAGAGTGTTACATCAGTCACATCATTTATGAGATGATACTTTCTGGTGAGGTTTTCTATGGATTAGAAACCACAGAATTTGAAGACTATGGAACAATCGACGACTGGAACGAATACAAGAATCAATATGGAGTTTTCTTTGTGGACTTGGATGGAACTCTGGTGGAAAACACGGGGAATTATGATAAAAACGGATATGGCACTGGAAAACCTATTCAAAAAAATATTGATATTTTGAACAATTTAAAACAGAATAATTCAAAAGTAATTATCACAACAAGTCGTCCAGAGAGTAAGAGAGTCTCAACACATATTGAACTAAAAGAGAAGGGCATATTGTATGATCAGTTAATCATGGGATTGCCTCATTGTCGAAGGTACTTAGTTAATGATTTCGCAGACAGTAATCCATATCCGTCTGCAATCGCAGTGAATCTAAAACGAAATGAAAATAATTTAGGGAGACTTTTAGGTGACAAATAATACAAAAAAAATTCTTTTGTTTGATTTGGAAAAAAAAGAAAATCACACACCAAATGGTTTGTTCTCCATGGCCGGTGGTGAGGACTATGATTTTTACGGTAATGTAATTAAAAGACATCCAAAAAACATTCGGTATGTGTTGGATTCGGATTACCACTATGATGTTATTATGGGTGTTGATCGTGCATTGTTCCATAATTTTTATGGTATTAAAGCGTCACCAAAACTAAAAGTTGCATGGCTCCTCACACCGAGAGACATTTATGATAACATTTACAAATACGTTGTTGGCATGATTCCACACATAGATGTTTTTATTACATCCGACAAAGAGTTTGTGGAAGAACACGAAAAAGCGGTTTATGTTCCCTCTATAAATAACTGGGACAACAACAAGTCTTTTGATGGATTTGATACACCAGAAGATTGGATTTATGAAAACGTTTTGAAAGAACACATAGGATAATATTATGAGCAAACCAACCGTCACCCTTTGTATGATTGTAAAAGATGAATCTCACATTATTTTAGATTGTCTTAAATCTGTTGCGTCCTCTATTGATCGTTATGATATCACAGACACTGGATCAACAGATGGAACGCAACAAATTATCAAAGACTTCTTTGATGAAAAAGGCATTCCCGGCGAAGTGTATCAATCTGACTGGAAGGGTTTCGGTAAATCAAGAACCGAAGCGTTTGAAAATGCCGGACAAAAAGCAGATTACGCTCTCGTCATTGATGCTGATGACTATTTGACGGGACAACTCCCTGTTCCAGCGGTTGATCCAGCGGTTGATGGTTACTCACTTCGCATCACAAGAGGTGAGTTTACTTGGTGGAGAACACAGTTGATGAAGTTGTCAAGCATGTGGCAATATGTTGGTGTGCTTCACGAGTACGCATCCACAAAAACTAAAGACGCACCAAACGTCCCCAGACTTGAGGGTGACTATGTTATCAATGCACGAACCGAGGGTAATCGTAACATCGGCGTTGAGCCAATTGAAAAGTATAAGAAGGACGCAGAAACTTTGCTGTCTGCTCTTACGAATCCAGAAGATCCAAACTATGAGCCAACAAATGAGCGATACAAGTTTTATCTTGGACAGTCATACTTTGACTCCCACCAGTTTGATAAGTCAGAGGAGTGGTATCAGAAACGTGCAGATGCAGGTGGGTGGCCTGAGGAAGTGTTCTACTCTCTCCTTCGTGTTGCGATGTGTAAAGCGGTTCAAGAAAAACCACAAGCGGAAATCATCTTTGCTTTCCTTGCTGCACATAACGCTAGACCGAGTAGAGCAGAGCCTTTGTATCATCTTGCGAGAATCTATCGTGAAGTTCTAGACTCCCCTGCCGTCGCATATCTTTTTGCAAAGAGAGCAGCAGAGTTACCATACCCCCAGCAAGATATTTTGTTTATCACTGATGACATTTATAGATGGTTGGCTTTAGATGAACTTGCCACTTGTGCTTATTCTGTTGGTGACATTCACATTGGTTATCAAGTGAGTAAAAAACTTCTTGAGGACAATCTGGTTCCTGATGAGGGAAATAAAGAAAGAATATTCAACAACTATAAGTCATACGAAAAACTTGTGTTGAAGCATCAGACAGACATGTATGAACAAACAATACAAGAAAAAATCAAAACAGAGAAGCAGAAAAAAGAACAAAAAGAGGCAAAAAAAACAAAAGTTAAAAAAGGTACAAAAACTAAGTCTCGAAAAGTTAAATAAATAGATGTATGAAAAGATTTATTGACTTCAATAAAAAAGACGAGGATCTACAGATCGTAAGAGAGACTGTTGATGTTCCTATTGAACAACCTCAGATTATTGAAAAAATAGTCGAGAAAAAAGAAATAAAAGAATTTGTATCCGTTCCCGGCATTCCCGGCACCCC
>CEOE01010361.1_pt1 | contig 10430 bp, 6 predicted proteins | sample 530211 | NCBI WGS metagenome assembly CEOE01 (sample SAMEA2619779, study PRJEB7988) | marine metagenome | isolation source: saline water (ENVO:00002010), including
TGTTCTCCCTGTTCGACCGGGTGCTCGGCACAGGCAATATGGCGACGTTGACCCTGCTCGCAATGATGGCTTTCGGCGCCCTGTTGGTGCAGGCCCTTGTCGATATTGCCAGAACATATGTTTTCACGCAGGTCAGTTCCTGGATCGACAAGCAACTATCTCCGCAGCTTTTCGAAAAATCGATAACCGGATCGCTTATCCGAGGGCGGAGAGCCGGCGACGCGCTGGAGCATCTTCAGAGTCTTCGGATGTTTCTCGGTAGCTCCAGCATCTTCATGCTGATGGACATACCATTCATTCCGATTTTTCTCGCCGTCCTGTTCGCCCTCAATTTTGGAATTGGTATTACCGCCACCATGGGTGGCCTGATTCTGGTTGTCCTCGCCATCGCAAATAAAGTCATCTCTGAGTCTAGTCTTGCAAAGGCGTCTGCAGCAGCCAATCGCGCCAAGAAAATCAGCCGTTCTGCCATTGAAAATGCGGACATCGTCGAATCCATGGGCATGCGTAAAGCACTCATGAACAGCTGGACAACCTACAATGAAATGGCACTGGAACTGCAAAGTAAAGCCAGCAAAAATGCAGGTGTAATCCAAGCTTTTACAAAGATGGTGCGGATGGGCATCATGATGGCCGTCATGACCGTGGCTGCCATCCAGATTGTCGACCCGACCAGCGGCCTCTCCCGCGGCGCCATGATGGCTTCTGTCATCCTGGTGTCACGCGCCTTGATGCCCATGGAAGCAATCGTTAGCTCCTGGTCTCAAGTTACGGATGCAGTTCAGAAGTACGGATATCTCTCTTCTATCTTGCGTGGCATCGCCGGCAAGCCGGAAGACAGTGTTTTCCCGCTCGAACCAAAGGGACATCTCTCGGTAGAGAACATTCACTATGAAGTTAAAGCCCTGAGTCGCCCAATCCTGTCACGCGTATCCTTTGAAATCGAGCCCGGGTTGTCTGTCGGAATAATTGGGCCATCTGCCGCCGGGAAAACGTCACTCGCACGCCTGATCGCAGGCATCGAACAACCCACACACGGTGTTGTACGCATGGACGGTGCTGATGTATTTCGTTGGCCGAGTGAAGATCGGGGTCGGTATGTAGGCTACCTGCCACAACAAGTTCTGCTATTCGAAGGCACGATTCGCGACAACATATCCCGGTTTAATGAAGACATAACCAACGAGCAAGTCATTCAAGCCGCCGAGATGGCAGGCTTGCATCATATGATCCTGAACATGAAACAGGGTTATGATACGGAAGTTGGCGATGGCGGCAGCCTGTTGTCTGGCGGCCAGCGACAGAGGGTGGGACTGGCTCGGGCACTGCTGGGTGACCCGAAGCTGGTTATCCTGGACGAGCCGAACGCCAACCTGGACACCGAAGGCGACCAAGCGCTAAAGGACGCCATTGAAAACCTGAAGGCGCGCGGTACAACAGTTGTCGTCATCCTGCATCGCCCCAATATTCTTCAGATTGTTGACAAGATTTTGGTGCTTCGTGATGGAGTTGTTCAAAAATTCTCTGATCGCGACGAAGTCATGCCCCTGATTGGCGGGGTGCGGCCAACACCGAAAGTCGAACATAGCGGCGCCAGAGCCGTCGCCGACACTTAACAACGAGGACGCTCCATGGCAGATGCCACGCTCCCGGATGTCAGCAAGGAATTGCTGAACAAACGCCTCCCGATACTGCCACGAGAAGATATCACCACGGCTGGTACTGGAAATACCCCGAAACCAACCTGGCGACGATCTTCATTCGCAGGGTGGTCAGTTCTGTTCGGATTTTTTGTTCTTTTCGGAGGCTGGTCCATCGTCGCTCCGCTGGCCAGTGGCGTTCATGCTCCCGGCGAGTTGCGGGTAGTGAGCGAGCGTCAAGTTGTCCAACATTCGGAAGGCGGCATCATCAAAGACCTTCTTGTCCGGGAAGGCGATACTGTCGAAAAAAACCAAATTCTCATGCGCCTCGACCCGCTGCAAACCAACAGCGAGTTTGCCCGGCTTGAAAATCAGCTCAACGCTCTGCGCGCAGAACGCGCCCGGCTTGAAGCGGTGCGCGATCAAAAGGGCACTATCACTTTCCCCGAGCAGTTGCTCAAGAAAGCAAGCGAACCCGAAGTTTCACATCTGATGGAGATGGAGCAGAAGGTCTTCGAAGCAGAACAACGCTCCATCGATAATATAAGCAAGCTGATCGATGAACGCATCGCACAGCTGGAATCTCAGATCACCGGCTCCAAAACTAGGCTTGATTCGACACTGAACCAGATGAAAATCATCGATGAAGAGCTGGCCGGCGTCCAACAGCTCTATGACAAGGGGCTGGAGCGCAAACCCCGTCTTCTATCCCTACAACGCGCAAAAGAACAATTACGAGGTATTGCCGGGCAACTTGAATCCACGATAGCCCAAAGCATGCAATCCATTGGCGAGCAAAAACTGCGCATGTCTTCAATCGAAAGCGAGCACAGGGACAAGACAGCGGCCGCCCTGCGCGCTAATGCTGTACGACTTGAAGACCTCCTGCAAAACGAGAGCGTCTGGAAAGATCGCGTTGCACGGGTCGAAATCCGGTCCCCGGCCGATGGTCAAATCGTAGACTTACGTAAACATACAGAAGGCGGCGTCGTTGGTGCCGGTGAAGTCATCATGAGCATCGTGCCCGCGCACGATGAGCTTATCGGTGTGGTTAGAATCAAGCCTAAAGACATTGACGCCCTTATGATCGGCGTTCCAGTGCAACTCATGCTCTCCGCCTTCAATCCCCGGACGACCCCGCCTGTTGACGGCATTCTGACCTCGGTCTCGCTCGATGCCATTGCGGATCAAAGAGGGCAGGAGTTTTTCGAAGCACGAATCCTGATCGACCCCGCATCCCTGAAAATCAATATTCCAGATGCCCAGCTTTCTGCAGGCATGCAGGTTTCCGCTCTTATTTCCGTTGGAGAGCGGACTCTATTTGAGTACTGGATGACACCGCTCCTATCCAGCCTCCATCAAGCCATGCGGGAGCCGTGACGAATCGGGTAGTGAGGTCCCTCTGCATCATTTTCTTCGCTGGAGCTCATCGAGCATGAGTAGCCCTCCCCCCGGTACGCTTCGAAACCTGCTTGCTACAGGCGATGCGGCCCTCGCTAAAAAGCGATATGATGCTGCTGAACGGTTTTACAGAATGGCGTTGGTGCTAAAGCCATTCTCAATCCGAGCCGAAGCAGGCCTTGGAACGTTAAGCCTCAAGCATGGGCAGGCCGATGAAGCTCTGAGGCATTTCAAAAATGCGCTATTGTTCCGCCCCGATTTCGATAAAGGTCTGGCCGGGGTCGCTCATGCGCGATCAATGAGCGAGTATTTTCAAGAAGCCGAATTCTGGTATCGGCGCGCCTTGATCACTACCGTTTCTCCTCGAGAGATTAGCATCGCGCTAGGAGTAACCTGCCTTCGCAACGGGAAATGGGAAGAAGGTTTCGAACGATATGATCTAAGAGAGGGACGCCAAAGCCTCATCAATACTATTGGCCACGACCGGGTATGGGATGGGGCGGCATCCCTCACAGGAAAAACAATCGTCGTTATCGGAGAACAAGGTCTTGGCGACCACATCAATTTTGCGCGCTACTGCAAGCTGATTAAAGAACGTGGCGCGACCAAAGTTACATTTTTTACACGCCCCGAGCTTAAAGCACTCTTCCGCTGGATACCGGGAATCGACACGGTTGTTTCTGACGGAGAAATTGTCGATTCTGCCGATTATACCGTTATGGCAATGAGTCTCCCACACATCTTCGGTACCACACCCCAAAATATCCCCATGGCCAGGGGATACATAACCCCGCCAAAATGCCAAGATCGCAAGACATCCCGTACGCATTATATAGAAAATACTTTACGTGTTGCTGTCTCGTGGCAAGGTAACAGTAACAATTCACGTGACTCTTTTCGCTCCTGTTCATTTCAGAATTTTTCCAAACTTTTTACATTGGCACCACATGTTACGTTTCTGGCATTGCCTTGGGATTATCAGACCGTAAATAAAGACGCTCCGCCTAATCTGAGATCGCTCGACGGTGATATTAAAGATTTTCGCGATACTGCACTCAATCTTCAGGATGTCGATCTGGTGATTTCGGTTGATACAAGCCTTATCCATCTGGCAGGTGCCATGAATAAACCAACATGGCTTCTTCTAGGCCAGCAGCCAGATTGGCGCTGGCTCGTGAAAGGAACATCCGGACTTTGGTATGATTCTGTGAAATTGTTTAGAAACACAGGAAACTGGCGAGCACTTATCAAGTCTGTCTCAAATAAATTATCCTCAGAACATGATACTCTGTTAGGAAACAGAGGCGTTAAGCTAAAACAGCCCCAGAAAATTAACCACCCGCGCCTCATATAGACTAGAATCTCGAGAGACAGATATTGACAACCTCAGACATGAATGAACTCATAATTAACCCTGACAACTACCAATATTGGGCACTTGCAGGGCAGAAAAAACTTCAAACATCCGAAGGTTATGTTGCTGCGCGGTATTTTTCCCGCGCATTAGCAGCAACAAATAGCGATCCCATTAAGGACATATTTCTAAAGCTTGCTGTTTCTCAAGAAATAGCAGAAGATTTTCAAAATGCAGCTGATAATTATATACGACATAGTGAGAGCATTTCGCCATCATCAGAACTCAATAAAACAACTTTATATAGAGCACTTGGCTGCTACCATAAAATTAATGATTACGAATCCATTATAAAATACTCGAAAGAATTGTCTCCATACTCTTGGGAGAGATTTTCCGGAATTCATGAAATAATTGGATATTCATATTTTCTGTCCGGTAATTTTTTTTCAGCACTGCGCTGGATTTTCATGTCGCCTCTCCAAAAAGATACGGATGAAGAATACCAAACACTCCTAACTATAATTTTGGAAAAAACACCCATCCATTTTGGAGAATCACAGATCAATGAACTACTTTATGATGTTGGAAAACATGTATTTCAATCTGGAAGCAGGTCGAAGACATTATTTAACTGGATCAGCTCCCGTATAAATATCGAAGGAATCAGATCATCTCTATCGTCAATTCCATTGATAATAGAATGCGAAGGAAAGTCCTTACCTTATCTTTTAATTTTGGAATCTCAATACGGAACAAAAAATCAGATCCGTCTAAGAGCCCGACAATGCCTGATACTGAACCCAGGAAACACCTCTGCTTACGCTGCAATTCTCCCTAAAGAAGAAGATCTGCCTTCAGAACCACCTTCAGAAGCTTGGGTCGAACGATGGTCAAAAGCAACGATCACAGTAGTGCAGACAAATTCGGCAGTTATAAATGATGCCGTTATAGCATTAAAAAGCGCGCACAACAGTGAAACAAAAAATGAATATCTAATCAGAGCAGCAAATAATTTTCCTGATGCTCCCATAATTCAATACAACGTTGGCGCATACCTAAATGAATGCGCCCTTGCAGAATTAGCTGAAACCTTTCTGCGCCGGGCACTTTTTTTCAGACCGTCTTATGCGAAAACCTGGAGCGCTTTATCTGTTTCATACTGCATTATGTTGCAGTCACAGGAAGCAATAGAAGCCTCTCAAAAGAGTATTTATTCAGATCCAGAGCTCTCATCAGGCTATACAAATTTGGCTATGTCTTATCGGGGCGCCGGGGATGTCTCTAATGCAATTCAAGCTTCAAAGATTGCACTAAAGAAAAACCCCTCGAACACCGTGACACGCATGGGCCTTGCCTTTAACCAATTATCTGATGGTGCGATTGAGCAAGGCTTCGAAAATTATCTTTCCCGCTGGCAGCAAAAAGGATTTCCATCTCAAAAGAGGCCCTTCCCTCAAAGAGAGTGGGTAAACAACAATCTCGCAAAGCATGAAAAGCTTCTTGTTTACATGGAACAGGGCATGGGTGATGAGCTGATGTTCTCCTGGTTTTTAACGTATTTGGATGAAAAATTTCCACATCAGATAATTGTAGAATGCGACCCGAGACTCGTTGACCTTTTCAAACGGTCTTTCCCAAGGATTGAAGTCTATCCCCGAACAGCGCCCATTCAGAAAAGACTTTTTGAAGAAGATGTTTGCTGGAAGGTACCCGTAGCGCATTTACCACACTATTTTACCAGTAAGCTTCGAAAATTGATCAAGGATCGATGGGAACTCGCTCTTCAGCCTTATGTCACAGGACATGGCTGGCTAACGCCTGATAAGAGCAGAGTACAGTTCTGGCGTGATTATCTGGAACAACTCAGCGATGGTGACAACCGGTTAATTGTTGGCGTCGCCTGGCGCAGCGCAAACCTCGCGCGGGCCCGCATGCTGCAATATGTATCTCCTGCAGAACTAATGCGCTCATTGCCGGAGGGCTCTCTCGCCGTGAATCTTCAATATGTTTATGATGATTCCGAAGTTGAGGAAATCCAAGCCTGCAGCAAGGAACGCAACATAACATTCCACACGATCCCAGATCTCGATTTACGTGACGATCTGGATGAAGTCACAAATCTCTGCGGCGCTCTTGACGCCCTTGCCACTCCCCTGACGTCGACCGCATTTATGGGGGGCACAATAGGAGTACCGACATTTGTGTTTCGCAGCTCCCCATCAGGCGAAATCTGGCAACAGCTCGGCACACCACATCTCCCTTGGCTGCCCGCCATCCGGGTCTTTTTTCGGGATCCCCGCGAAGACTGGGCTAATGTTCTCGACAAAGTACGGGAGAGATTAAATTTACTGGCCGAGGAACGTAGAATTGTCGAACAATGAAAACTCTGAAACAGCCTCCTCTTCCTCCACGCAGAAAGCTGAAGACTGGTCGCTCAGGGTTCCAACGAAGCTCATCAAAAAGCAGACGCTATATTTGCCTGTCCGGCTGATGAACGGCGCCTCTCGCGCGTCCCTACCTCCGACAATAGCCATTCCACGGGAGCTGCTTTCCGACCCAGGTGTGGCACGTCTCGTCGACGATGAATATTTTGGTGATGGATTTGAACATTTTGAACGGAATTATCTGTTGCAGCATTTGCGGAGCGGAGACTACCTGATTGATATCGGTGCGCATTTTGGTCTCTACTCCATTTTTGCGTCCGCGTCGGTACAGGATCTGCAATGCTTGGCCCTGGAACCACATCCAACCAACTTCAAAGTCCTAGAGACATCAATTAAACATAGCGGTCTTGAAGGTCGCATTAAGGGCCTGCAATGCGCTCTAGGAGATCGTAATACTACTGGAAAGCTGCGCATTAACTCCAGTATGGGCCATCATCTGATCAAAGATGATTCTAGTGAATTTGACGTCATTGATACTCCAGTGCATAGACTGGACACTCTCATCAAGAGATTTAAATTTGGGCAATCTGCCTCACGGATCTGGCTTAAAATTGACACTGAGGGACGCGAAAGCTCAGTACTATCTGGAACAACGGAATTACTGGGAAGCGGGAAAGTTCAAGGGATTTTATGGGAATCAAGCGTCGGCCCACTTGAAAACCCCGCCAACAAGAATATTGAGCTTTTTTTACGGAAACTCGGCTTTTCCACCCAAAAAATCAGCCCGCACTCTATGTTCAGCACTCTATCTTAGCGCGACTCTCAAGCATTGCCAGACGATGCTTCCGCCTGACTTAGAATTTGAGCAAGCTTCATATCTTCAGGGTAATCTATATCGATTGAGCGCCAGCTTTCCATAATATGGATAGCACTATTTTCATCATAAATCTTTCCAGCTTCCAAAAGCTTTCGAGCATGGAATACATAAACCGCACCATTTAATGCCCAGGAACAATTATTTGTATCCCGCCAATCTTTCCATACATTTGTTCTATCGAGATTTTTTCCCAATACGGATTCTTCTTCACTATTTCCGAATGGTGGGGAGACCGGCACGCGCCACTTTGTAACAGAGACTGCGCTGTCGACCAGCCCATGAAGCACGGGCTCTGCAGTCAAATCTATATCCAAAGCCGTGCGAAATGGTGACGTCAACTGAACCAGGACGATCGTCTCATTTTCGAGATGCAGAGAGACTATCGCGTGGCGTATGGCATCTTCCGAGGAAGCAGTGTCCTCCGCCAGTGCGGCAGGACGATTTAAAATTTCAATAGCGGGATAATTTTTCGCCGTCTGGATCAGAGCGGCATCATCGGATGAAAGAACAATACGTCCGCAGGATTTACTTTCCCGGATTGCGCCATAAGCCCTTTCAATAAGAGAGCTTCCGCCAATCTTACAACGATTTTTTCCAGGGAGTCGTTTTGATCCCGCTCGTGCGAGTATCAAAGCAACAATAGAGTTTTTACTCGCCATCATAAAAAAACGGGCGGACCAAATATGATCCGCCCGTCTTCATTCTTTGTTGACCTTAGCTGAACGTGAAGTCGTTCAGATCCAGGGTCGTCACACCGGTCACCCGGATGATCGCGTAGTCAGAGGCAGTAGCCGTACCGTTGACAACGACCAGAACCGAATTGCTGGCGCTGTCAGCAAACTGTGTAATCTGACCGTCAGTGCCATTTGTTTCACTGGTCGTAACGACTAGACCCGGCTGAAGACCAGCGCTGAAGCCAAAGCCGATGAGGCCAATCTTATCATTGCCATCTTCGAAGCTGTAGATATGGGCTGCAGTACCACCGGCACCAACAGCAGCGGTAGCAGATGATTTGGTGATGTAGAAGACATCGTTACCACCTTCACCATACAGCGTATCAATGCCACCAGTACCAGTCCAGCTGCCATACAGCGTATCATTGCCGTCGCCGCCGTAAATCAGCTCGTTGGAGAGCGTGCTTCCAGTACCGGAGCCAGCATAGACCACATCATCACCACCACCGGCGGAAATGGTGTCATCACCACGGTTGGCGCTGATCAGGTCGTTTCCATCACCACCGAAGATGCTGTTGCTTGTCGCACCGCCGATGATCGTATCATCGCCAGCACCACCGGACATGACAACGCCTGCACTCGAGTTGCCAGAAGCTGACAGCGAGTCATTACCGTCACCACCGAACAGTGTATCGCTACCAGAGGTACCGAGCAGCGTATCGTCACCGGCGCCACCAGACAGAATGTCATTACCGGCATTACCGTCCAGAGAGTCGTTGCCAGCACCACCGTCGAGAGTATCAATGCCGAGACCACCGAACAGGCTGTCTACACCATCGTTACCGAACAGGGCATCGTTATCCTGACCGCCTTCGATCGAGTCGTTATCCTGACCGCCGAAAATCGTATCCGCTCCATGTGAACCCTGGAGCACGTCAGCACCGGCGTTACCATAGATAACGTCATTGCCGCCACCGCCGATTGCAGTGTCGTTACCCAGCCCGCCGAACAGGAGGTCAGAGCCCGTACCGCCAAGCATGCTGTCGTTACCAGCACCACCGAACAGAGTGTCGGAACCGGTCGCGCCCAGCAGAGTGTCGTTACCTTTGTTGCCGTACAGGATGTCGGAATCGGCACCACCGTTAAGGCTGTCGGCATCGGCACCACCGAACAAAGTGTCTGAGCCGGCACCGCCAAGAAGCGTGTCGTTCTCGGAGTTACCATAAATCAGGTCAGAACCGCCGTCCCCGCTGATAGCATCGTTACCGCCACCACCATAGACCACGTCCGAACCGTCAGCGCCAACGATCGTATCGGCACCAAGGTTACCGAAAACCGTGTCGGCACCAGAACCTGCGCTCAGGATATCATTACCCTGACCGCCGTACAGCACGTCAGAGTCACCTTCGCCAGAAATGGTATCGTTGCCGAGGTTGCCGTAAAGAATATCATTGCCGTCTGAGCCGAGGATCGTATCCCCGCCCTGTCCGCCAAAGACAGTATCATCGCCGGAACCGGCTGAAATCTGATCACCGCCCTGGTTACCGTAAACCAAGTCGGCTCCGCCAAGCGCGCTGACGATATCGCCACCGGCAAGAGCAGTGATCTGATCAGAATTGCCCGTGCCAGTAATCGTATCCGGCGAACCGGTGCCCGTTATCGTTGCCATTACAACCCCCTAGTTAGCATCAAAGCCACACCAAACCGTTCTGGGTTAGCTTTGGTGCCGCAGATGGATTTCGTCAACTAAAAAAATCCTGCACACCAAGCGAACGCCAGTCCTATAGATAGCCGCCTTTGTGCGGCTCGCGAAATTTCTTACACCGCTTGCCCAATGAACGCAAGCGGTTACCCCAAATCCTGAACACCATAATTTAACAACCCGCTGGGCGACCTCACTCGCCAAGCCATGGCGTACTGAATACCCCGGAAAGTATAAATTATATGATTAAGTTCAGTCTATTAGCCTAAAATCATCGCCAACAAACTGCCCTCCTCTCTCCAGAATAAGCACACAAAGGCCATTTGGGGGGGGACGTTTTCTACCCAGACATGAGGAAATCAGTCTCGATAGCGTGACTTCTCGGCAACAGATCG
>CEOE01023696.1_pt1 | contig 10419 bp, 12 predicted proteins | sample 530211 | NCBI WGS metagenome assembly CEOE01 (sample SAMEA2619779, study PRJEB7988) | marine metagenome | isolation source: saline water (ENVO:00002010), including
TTGTTAAAAAAGGTCTTTGCTCTTCAAGATTAATCACAATTTTTTATCAATAATGCAATAACTTAAAAAATAATACGTTATAAGCTCAATAATAAAGAATAATTATAACAAAATCCTAAAGTTAAATTAACCTAGACATGAAGGTTAAACTTGAATTTTGTAAAAGTTATCTGAGTTAGCATTTTTTTGAGTTAGTTAGTTTAAAAACCGGTGTTCTTCACCGGTTTTTTGTTTTATCCAACTTTTTATAAAGTCCATCAAAAGAGATGGAGACGTTACCCTCTTGTCCCAGTACCTCCCAAAGTTGCCTAACGGTTCCATCTTCATTTTTGGTCCAAGTAATACGGTTCCTATATTTTTTACCATCAGCTTTTGTAAATTCATCCGATGTTAAAATCATTTGATTGCCAACCCGATGTCCTTTCAATTTCAAAGAAGCCCCTGCATTGTCCACCCACAACTGTTCCCATTCATTGGTTTGGGTATTGAAGAAATTGAGACTGGTTCCTGTATACCCAGCTTTGGCACTGGTCCAGTTTTCTCGAATCACACAACCATCCTCTTCCCTTCGGATTACACTGGAACCTGCAGGAGAATCACCTTGGGAATTGACCACTTCCCATTCCCCTATCCAAAAATCAAATGCTTTGTGGTTTTCGGAGCAGCAATTACAACTATTAGAAGTCTGTGCATACAATACCGCTTGAAACAACAATGAGAAAATGAATAAAAACTTTCGCATAAAAACAACATTTTCTTGTTGGGCAACCCATTTAAAGATACATCAATTTATCTTTAAGAGAACGCAAGTGTTTTAACAAAACTGGAAGAGATACGTTAAATTTTAGATAAATTACCTGATTTCTAGATGTATACCAACATTTATCATAGTCCACCAGCCTGTTTTGAACGTATCTTTGTTATTAACAAATCTTGAGAGCTATGAATAATCAGTATTGCAAAGTTGGAGCGGTTACACCAATTACCAGTGTAAGTCAGGCAGCATCAGTTTTGGAAGTAATGTACGACCACTTCATGGAAAAAGCGGCCAATGTTTCTGGTAAGGATAACCAATTGGGCGAATTCTTCAAAAGAAAAGCACAGAGTCTAAAAAAGGTTTTGGACAACTTGTAAGTCTAAACTTTATTCTGTTTAGCCAGTTCAATTGCCATTTCCTTCTGGATTTCCTGTGCCTTTTTCGCAGCAATTTCAGCAAAATCGACACCCGTTGATGCATACAAAATACCTCGTGATGAATTCACCAATAGACCAACATCTTTAGTAATTCCGTATTTACAGACTTCCTGTAAACTTCCGCCCTGCGCACCTACACCGGGTACCAATAAAAAGCTTTCGGGCACAATTTTTCTTATATCCTCCAAATAAGTGGCCTTCGTTGCTCCGACCACGTACATTAATCTTTCAGCGCCTTTATACGTTTTGGACACGGACAATACTTCTTTATACAATTCCTGTCCATTCACATTTTTGGTCTGAAAATCAAAAGCACCTTGATTGGAGGTGAGCGCCAACAAAATGGTATGTCTATCCCTGAATTCCAAAAAAGGTTCTACTGAATCCTTACCCATATAGGGTGCAATAGTAATGGAATCAAAATCCATGGTCTCAAAAAATGCTTTGGCATAGCGCGTGGAGGTATTGCCAATATCACCCCGCTTGGCATCGGCAATGGTAAACATTTCTGGATGCTTGGCATTCAAATATTCCATGGTACGTTCCAAGGATTTCCATCCTTGCAAACCATACGCTTCATAAAAAGCAATATTGGGTTTGTAGGCCACACAATAAGGGTGTGTGGCATCAATAATAGCCTTGTTGAAAGCGAAAATGGGGTCCCCTTCTTTTAAAAGATGTTCTGGAATTTTATCTAAATCCGTGTCTAGTCCAACACAGAGAAATGATTTCTTTTGATGTATTTGGGCAATTAAATCTTCTATCTTCATTGTGAAAGGTTCTCGACCGTGCTCAATTGAGGATTAACAGCTTAAAATATCTCAGAAGCTTCCTTGAGTTTCTCGGTGTTTTCCACCAACATCAACTCATCAATTATTTTTTGAATATCCCCGTTCATAATATTCTGCAAATCGTAAAGCGTTAGACCAATTCGGTGATCAGTCACCCTACCCTGTGGATAATTATACGTTCGGATTTTTGCCGAACGGTCACCACTACTCACTTGCGAATTACGTTTGGCAGCATCCTCGGCCTGTTTTTTGGCCAATTCCATATCGTACAAACGGGAACGAAGCACCTTAAATGCTTTATCCTTGTTCTTGTGCTGGGATTTTTCATCTTGACACTGGGCAACAATCCCTGTTGGTTCGTGGGTTAACCGTACCGCAGAATATGTGGTATTTACCGATTGCCCTCCTGGTCCTGAGGAACAGAAATAATCTACCCGAACATCCTTGGGGTCAATTTGGACATCAAATTCTTCTGCTTCGGGAATCACCATTACAGTGGCTGCACTGGTGTGGACCCTACCTTGGGTTTCGGTCTGCGGAACACGTTGTACACGGTGCACCCCAGCTTCAAACTTAAGAGTTCCGTAAACATCTTCGCCGTTCACCTCAAAATGGATTTCCTTGTATCCACCGCTGGTCCCTTCGCTCAAATCGATTACATTGGTCTTCCATCCTTTGGATTCGCAGTATTTGGTGTACATTCGGAATAAATCTCCTGCAAAAATACTGGCTTCATCCCCACCGGTTCCTGCCCTGATTTCCATCACCACGTTCTTTTCATCTTCGGGGTCTTTTGGAATCAGCAAGTATTTAATTTCTTCTTCCAACTTGGGCAGAGCACTCTTGGCCTCATCCAATTGCATTTTGGCCATTTCCAACATTTCCGTATCACTACCATCGGCAATAATCTCTTCGGCCTCCTCAATATTGTTGGTCAGGGCTATATATTCGTCACGTTTATCGCTGAGCAACTTTAAATCTTTGTACTCCTTGTTCAGCTTTACGTAGCGCTTTTGGTCCGAAATAATATCGGGTTGTATGATCAGGTCCGAAACCTCATCAAAACGCTGTTTTACGATGTTGAGTTTGTCTAGCATAAATCAATCCTCCTATAGGAATGCGAATTTACGATTAATTTGTACATTTAATGAATACCATGGTTCCATTATTCCGTCTTAAAACGTACCTACTGGTTTTTCTGTTCTACAAAACCATTCTCGTGGCATCCACATTGATAGCAATTATTCTTATGTTTTTTAAAGCATCGTTTTCATCAATAATAGCCCTAAAACTGGTTTTTATTGGATTGTTCATCCTAAGGTTTACTGATTCAAGATATTCAAAAGATTTGGTTTTATATCAAAACTTTGGAATTTCAAAGGTTTGCTTATTGTCACTCTCTTTTACGTTTGACCTACTGATATCCCTAATCATTTATTTTATCTTTTTCCTTTGATTCTGGAAATCGATAACATAGAACTCTCCTTTGACAACAAAAACATTTTGAGAGGGGTGTATTTGAAGTCCGAAAGTGGAAAAGTTACAGGGATTTTAGGGAGAAACGGTTCGGGAAAAACATCCTTACTTAATATTCTATTCGGAAGTTTAAAATCAAAATATAAATCAATCCGGATTGATGGAAAGTTAATAAAGGAGCCTTTGTTTCTAAGCAATAATGTGGCCTATCTACCTCAACATAAACTACTTTCTAAAAAAATTAAAGTTGGCACTTGTTTTAAACTGTTCAATATTGATTGGAACATCTTCGTAAATGATTTTGAACATTTCAGATTCTTTAAAAACCATTATACCTCTGAGCTTTCTGTAGGCGAACTCAGATTATTGGAAACTTACCTTATACTGAACAGTGATAAAAGCATCATCCTTCTTGATGAGCCCTTTTCCAATTTAGCCCCGCTATATATTTCCAAAATCAAAGACATCATTGAGCATAAAAAATTGGATAAAATTATCTTGCTGACAGATCACCTGTATGAAGAAATAGTATCGTTAAGTGATGATTTATATTTCCTTAAAAATGGATGTTCAAAATTAATCCATAATATGGAAGACCTGGAAAACGAGGGATATTTAACCACTAATTCCCAACAAAAGTAGTTCCAAGAGTGACGATGAAGGCATTGAGACCATCGCTCCTATCGTATTGGCTAAAGCGTAGGTTGATTGTCTTCAACCCAAAATTAAGGACTCTGGCACTTGTAAAAATATCCTTGTACCGTAACCCTACCCCATATTGATGGGCATCGTAATTGGATAAATCGTAGTCCGAAGTATAGAAATCATAGGTTGATAATGCCCGTTCCTTTGGGTAAAAATAATCTGCTGCGGTTTGGGTATAGTATCGGTAACTCGGATATATTGTAAATTTCTCTGTAAGTTTAAAAGGAGCCTCCAAACTTGCGGTGTGGGAACTAATGCCCCAATCGTCCCAATAAAAACGGTAATACGAACGCAGTACTACCAAATCGTTCAAATAATAATTCAAACGACCACCTACAGGTATTTTAAATCGGCTATCGGGCAATTGCTCAACGTTATCTGCCAATTGGAAGTCATCAATATAAAAATCTTCAAAATCAGAAAAATAAACGCGTTGGAACGGTGTACTCAGCAAGCCATTCTGGGAAACCACATCCATAAATAAAGCTCCCTGTAACTTTTGGCTCAAAATCTGGGAAAAACTCAAAGACAAGGAATATGAATTCCTGTTCTCACTTTCAAACTCAGAAAAAATAGGCGTGTATGTGCCATTTCCTGAAATACGGTCATCAAAAAAACCATCACGTAGTTCAATGGGATAAATTGCATTCCATTTGTCCAAAAATACTTTTCCGCTTAGGGTGATTTCGGTATTTTTTTCGTTGAACAATTTGGTGTAACTGCCACCAAAACCAATGGAAAAATAATCGTACTCTGATGAAAAATAGGCATTGGCGCTCCAAATTGAATTTCGGTCATCGGAACTATGCGAATATGTTGGGTTGATATAAGCCAACACATCCTTTCTAGATTCTCCGGATGAAGCATCAAAAGGAGTAACATTAAGATCTCCGTCCAATGGATTCACGTTACTTGAGGATGCTGAAGTATAAGCAGACAGACCAACATCCACCGTTAAAATATCATCTTCGTTCATGGGCATTCGCAAGACTATACTGGAAGTGGCATCGGTCAATTCCTCCGTGCCCTCGCCCCCTGTAACTGCAGCATTTTCCCCATCTTGATTGTAGTAACTGAAAAGCAAGTCGACCTCACTGGCCTCCAAGACCCTCCTCTTATAGGAAGTATCATTCTGTTGCGACCAACCCACGGACACCGTCAAAAAGAATACTATTACAAAAAATAGTTTTGTTGTGGAAGGCATCTGTCTCATATGGTTTTAAATAACTGGTATCAAATTAATTACATCCACATCCACCCCCTGTTTTACCGCCGTTGGCACCAGAGGAAGCCTCCCTATATATATGAAAATTGGTCTCGAAACGTTCGCACGGTCGGGCACTCAACTGCATTTCCTCATCGTTCACATAAACCTTGTCGTACTCACGAACAGCAACACAGGAACTTGCAACAATCAAAAGCAGCCATAAAAAAAAGAGTCTTCCCATATCTTAAATGTACTAATTCGTATCGAACATGATACCTGAACTTTTATGCAACTTGTTTTCAGCATCCACCACTACAGCCTCTACCCCATCAATCTGATTGACCATATGAAGGCCAACATCCCTGCCCATAATAAAAACTGCAGTGGCCAGAGCATCGCACAATTCTGCTTGTTTTGCGAATATCGACACACTGTTAATCCCCCGAGTGGGGTACCCTGTTCGGGGGTCGATAATGTGTGAATACTTTTTCCCGTCAAGCACAATATATTTTTCATAATTTCCCGATGTGGCCACAGAGGATTCTATTATTGGCAACCAACTAAATACTTTGTCCTTGCTCAAAGGATTGGCAATACCCACCAACCATTTTTCACCGGTTACTTTGGTTCCCCAAGTAGTAAGATCTCCCGAAGCGTTAATGATTCCGCCTTTTACATCTTTGGAAACCAAAAGGTCTTTGGCCCTATCTGCTGCATATCCTTTTCCAATAGCGCCAAATCCAATACACATTCCTTTTTCGGGCAAGAAAACGGTCTGGTTTTCTTGGTCCAATTGGATCTTTTGATACCCGACTTTGGAAACGGACTTTTCAATTCTTTCTTGGGAAGGAACTTTGTCCATAGTTCCATCGAACCTCCAAATTTCATCCATGGAGGCATAAGTAATGTCAAAAGCGCCATCCGTTATTTCGGATATTTTGATGGAACGCTCGATTAAATTAATAAGTTCCCGACTTACCTTTACTGGTTTGATTCCCGCATTTTTATTGATCAATGAGGTTTCGGAATCCTTGTCCCAGGACGAAATTATCTTTTCTATACGTTCAATTTCTGAAACTGCTTCATCAATATTGATATAGCCTATTTCCTCGTTTGGAGCTACCACGGTAATCTCAAACCGAGTCCCCATCAATTTCAAGGTTTTTTTTACGGTAACATCCGTTTGCCGTGACTGCCCAAACGACAGCAGACAACAAAGGCTGCAGGCTAAGGCAATCAAGGTTTTCATTTCAGGAATTTGTTTAATGTCTTGATGTATTTTTCGGGACTTGTACGGGCGACAAAACCTGTGGTGCCCAAAACATTTTGATTTTTGTCCATTACAACGACCAAAGGGAAATAACCCCTTGGATTATATTTTTCGGCAAGTGACTTATTGATGTTTAACTTTTCTTGGGATAATTGATTTTTCTTTTTACGGGGAAAATCAGCATCATACATTACATAATGTGCTGCTGCGTAGGTTTTGAATTCATCACTATCAAAAACATGCCGCTTTAAACGAATGCACGGGGCACACCAATCGGAACCTGAAAAAACCAGAACAATAGGCTTGTCTTCGCCAGCAGCCTTGGTAAGTGCATCATCAAAACTATCTTGCCATTGTTGGGCCTGAAGTATGCCGGAAAAGGTAAATATTATTAGGTAAATTATATGTTTCATACGATTTGGGATTTAAAACTATTCATACACCCTTAAAATGGAACCGTTGAGTTCGGTATTATAAACCTTTAACACCTTGGCAGGGGTTCCATCCACTTGATTTAGAGGAGTTCCGTCCTGGTCAAAACGAGACCCATGTACATCGCAATAAAAAATACCGCCATTCTGGTCCACAAATCGCACTTGATCATAGGATTGATGGCTACAAACTTGGCTTGCCGCCACATATTCGCCTTGCAGGTTTCTAGCAATTACCACCAAGTTTTTTAATATAAAACCACCGTTTTCTGAAAGATTTGATGCTTCTGCAGAAGTAAGGTCAACCGTAAAGTCCACTCCAGTAGGTTCTTCTACCAAATTACCATCTATTTCGTCCTTGGAACATCCTTGTAAACAAGGGAATGTGAGGGCAAAGGCTGCGCCTGCCCCCAAACTTCTTAGAAACTCTTTTCTTTCCATAGCATGAGGTTTATAAATAAGAACGCTATTTCAAGGTAAATCGTATGCTAATATTCAAACTTGCCGTACTGGCTCTGGATGGTCAGCTTTTTGTTTTCCGAGGATTCTACCCGACCTATAATCTGGGCATCTACATCAAAACTCCGTGAAATGGCAATGATTTCTTCTGCAACCTGCTCATCCACATACAATTCCATGCGATGACCGCAGTTAAATACTTGGTACATTTCCTTCCAATCCGTTCCTGATTGCTCTTGAATCAGTTTGAACAAAGGCGGAATGGAAAACATATTATCCTTGATGATGTGCAGGTTTTCCACAAAGTGAAGAATTTTGGTCTGTGCTCCCCCACTGCAATGCACCATACCATGTATTTCGTTGGAAGAATATTGTTCCAATACTTTTTTAATGATGGGCGCATAGGTTCGCGTAGGCGACAATACCAATTTCCCTGCATCCAGCGGAGAGTCAGCCACTTCATCCGTCAGTTTTGTATTTCCGGAATACACCAATTCTTCAGGAACGGATGCATCAAAACTTTCAGGATATTTTTCGGCCAAGTATTTTGAAAATACATCGTGTCGGGCCGACGTCAATCCATTACTGCCCATACCACCATTGTATTCGCTCTCGTAACTTGCTTTTCCAAAAGAAGCCAAGCCAACGATTACATCTCCTGCCTTAATATTGGCATTGTCGATTACATTTTTTCGCTCCATTCGAGCGGTAACCGTGGAATCCACGATAATGGTTCGAACCAAATCACCAACATCTGCGGTTTCGCCCCCTGTGGAACGGATGGTAATACCATGTTTTTCCAAATCGGAAATAAGTTCCTCGGTTCCATTGATGATGGCCGAAATCACTTCACCTGGAATCAAGTTTTTGTTTCGTCCAATGGTTGATGATAACATAATGTTATCGGTAGCCCCTACGCAGATCAAGTCATCTACATTCATAATAAGTGCATCTTGGGCAATACCTTTCCAAACCGAAATATCCCCGGTTTCCTTCCAGTACATGTATGCCAAAGAGGATTTGGTTCCGGCACCATCGGCATGCATCACCAAACAATGATCCTTGCTACCCGTTAAATAATCAGGAACAATTTTGCAGAACGCCTTGGGAAAAAGGCCTTTATCTATATTCTTGATGGCATTGTGCACATCTTCTTTGGAAGCAGAAACACCTCGTTGGGCATATCTTTTACTGGTATCCGATGACATATGAATGGTTTGGGCAAAAATAACGGAAAGCCATCAAAGTATTGATATGCTTTCCGTCTTTTCCTTTTAGAGTGTTTTTCTATTTAGAAAACAACATTTCCCGGTATTTGGTAAATGGCCAGAATTCATCGGCAATCAATTTTTCCAATTTATCGGAATGCTCCCGAATCTTATCAAAATAGGGCCTCACATTATTACAATAGGCCTGGGCTTTTTTATCTACTACGGACATGCCATTGGCACGTCTTCTAGCATCCGCCATTTCATCGGTAAGCTTTTTGATTTCCACAATATGCTCTCCTACTTGCTCCAGGATATTCAATTGACCTTCGGCTACTTTTTTATGCGCTGCACCATAGACTTCTTTTAATCCTTGAATGTTTTCCAATAATAGATTTTGATATTTGACCGCCGCAGGGATTATATGATTGTAGACCATTTCTCCCAACACACGACCTTCTATCTGAATATGGAAAATATAGGCGCCAAGTTCCACTTCTTGATGGGCCTTGAGTTCCACCTCGTTCATTACATCCATCTGCTTAAAAAGTTCCAGGCTTTGCTTTGATGTAATTACTTGGAGTGCTTCTGGTGTATTTTTATTGAAGCTCAGTTTTCGTCTTCTGGCCTCTTCCTGCCACTCAATGCCATAGCCATCTCCTTCAAAACGGATGCGCTTGGATGTTTTGATGTATTCCCGAAGCACATTGAAAACTGCCTCGTCCTTTTTTAGACTTTTCTTATCAATTAATGCATCGACCTCTTTTTTAAAGTCGGTCAACTGTTTGGCCACAATCGTATTGAGCATGGTCATAGGCTTAGCACAGTTCATCTTGGACCCCACACCTCGCATCTCAAACTTGTTTCCCGTGAACGCAAAAGGTGATGTTCGGTTTCTGTCCGTATTGTCCAACAGTATTTCTGGAATCTTGCCCACAACGTTGAGTTTAAGCTCTGTTTTTTCCTGTGGTGACAATTTTCCTTTGGAAACACCTTCCAGTTCATCCAGCACTTCACTTAATTGTTGACCTATAAAGATGGAAATAATCGGTGGCGGTGCTTCATTGGCCCCCAACCTATGATCATTACTGGCCGAGGCAATGGATGCCCTCAACAATTCTTCGTAAGTATCCACTGCTTTGATGGTATTCACGAAAAATGTCAAAAACTGAAGGTTCTTCATGGGCGTTGTGCCCGGGCTCAACAGGTTAACGCCTGTATCGGTGCCCAAAGACCAGTTGTTATGTTTACCAGACCCGTTGATTCCCGAGAATGGTTTTTCATGGAACAGTACCGAAAAATTATACTTATCGGCAATCTCCTCCATCACATCCATCAACAATAAATTATGATCTACGGAAAGGTTTGCCTCTTCAAAAACGGGTGCAAGTTCAAATTGGTTCGGAGCCACTTCATTATGCCTTGTCTTGACAGGAATTCCAAGTTTGGTACATTCCTTTTCGAGTTCGCTCATAAAACCCAGCACCCTTGCCGGGATCACTCCAAAATAGTGGTCGTCCAATTGCTGTCCTTTAGCAGAAAAATTCCCCACCAAAGTTCGTCCTGTTACGGAAAGGTCCAAACGGGAGTTGGCCAATGACTTATCAATCAAAAAATACTCCTGCTCCCAACCAAGCGTGGCATGTACTTTTCTTACGTTTTTATCAAAATATTGTGC
>CEOE01106849.1_pt1 | contig 10403 bp, 12 predicted proteins | sample 530211 | NCBI WGS metagenome assembly CEOE01 (sample SAMEA2619779, study PRJEB7988) | marine metagenome | isolation source: saline water (ENVO:00002010), including
CACCGGCGGCGTGGGGGGATTCTACGAGTTTATATGAGTAGGCCCACCTCACCTATCCTGCCAACGAGACAAAGGAGAGAAGAGAATTGGCCGGGAAGTTGGAGAATTTTGGAGAAAGTCGGAGAATCTTAGAGAGTTTTGAAGAAAGAGCCCTAAAGAGGGCCAAAAGTTGGAAAATCTTGGAGAAAGTCAGAGAATCTTAGAGAATTTTGGAGAATGCTAGAGAGCCGCCTTACGGCTGCTGTCGGCAAAGGGTTACGACAACCGGATGCTTCCGGGCCTCGTCGCCATATTCGCCAACGGCTTGTTGAAACTGAGTCGATGTCACGGTTTGAGAATCAGCCATGAGATCAGCTCCTTTCTATATTAGATAATTTACAAATTCACCATCTCTGCCTCTCACTCAAGGGCAGCGCCTGCGGCGGGCAGACGGTGACGCTCAAAAATAAGCATCACCGTAATCCACGTGATTAATCATTCTTAGCCACACCCATAATTTCTTTTACTTTTGTCTTATCGACATTACGCGGGAACTCATTGGGGAAAACTGTTGCCACCTCGTTCAATATCTTCACAAGCGGCTCTAAATCATAGGCGTTTGACGCTATAATACCCTTCGAACGCCGTTTCATTTTTTTGATCAGGCCCAGCTCTTCTAGATGGCTAACCGCACGATGAACCTGTCGCTCGGACACACCACAGCGAATGGCCAAGGTCCGCATGGAGGGGAAGGGCAAGTCATCCTTTTTCCACCAGCTCCCCGCGAGCTGGATCAGAATCAACAGTTCAGCCGCGCTGAGTCGATGATCGTCATCGAGAAACTGGTTCAGCAGCAGCAGATAGTTGGGGGTCTGCGCAAACCCTCTTTCCGCAACGGCCTTGCCCCATTTTTCGGCGACGCTATACACTGGACACACTCCCTTAGAGGCACACCTTTACGCCACATCCATATGACACTGTGTCATATGATATATACGTATGTCAAATACGAACTATATATACTAATCAATATATACTAATCATATATATACCCCTCTCGACAATCCGCCGTACAAGGTGCACAAAGCTGCCAAATCAAACTTTTTCATTGACTTTTCCATAAAGCCGACGCATATCTAAGTTGAAGGTCGATCGTCTCATTTGCGGTGCGGGCCTTAACTAGCAAAATCGGTCTGAGGGGGCTGATGAAGCCGGGGCGGCGGGAAGCGGATTTCCCGCCGTTTTTTTATCGAGCATCGGATCCGGGCTTCGGAAAGAAGGGCCCTTGCAATGCCACTCCGCAAATCGGCTCGAACCCTCTTCGTCCTGCTCATCCTCGCTGCGAGCGTGCTCGGTAGCCCGGTCGCTCATGCCCAGGACCGCACTTACACCCACCAGGAAGCCGTCGCCAAATCCCGCGAGGACGGCGGCAAGATCATCCTGTTCTATGGCCCCGTCGTCGATCTCGCCGACAACTTGGCAAACGGTCTGAATGCGAATGATCTCCGCGCTGAAGCGCTCCGAGGATATCGAGAGCCCGGACTGTTCCGCGTCATCATCAACGGCAACGAGATCAATAAATCCTTTACCGATGACGATTTTAAGTTCGTGGGGACGCTTGTCGTTCGAGGCTACGATAAATGGGTCAAGAGCCAGAACTGACCCTCACACCCACATGCGGGCAGCGATCTCGCGCTCTTCCTTGCCCATGACATTCAGATAGGCGGCCGTGGTCTCCAGCTTGGCATGACCCATCCAGACCTGAAGCTGGATGATCGGCACACCCTGCATGATGGCATGCACCCCGAAGGCATGCCGCAGCCCCTTGGGCGTGCGGTGCGGGCCTGGCTCGATGCCGGCGGCCTCCATCGCCTGCTTCACGTAGCGATATCCGGTCATCCGTGTGAAGCCCCATAGGGGGTGATCGGAGAGGGCGGTTTTATCGGCCCTGGAGGGCTCCCTGAGGCGATGAACGAGGCAGAGGGTGTCCAGGTGCCCTTCGGAGATCGGGACGCGCCTGTAGACGTCCTGACGGCGTTTCTTAAGGGTGCGGAAGACGATCGCCTTCTCGTCCAGGATCACATGCTGGGGCAACACCTCGAGCGGCTCGGATTCCCGGCAACCGGTCAGCGCTAGGGTCTCGCAATAGGTACGGGCCTCCTGCTTCAGCCCCTTGCAGGTGTCGAGGAAGCGGCGGCGCTCGTCCTGGGTGAGGTAGAGCCGGTTGCCCTGAATATCGAAAAGTTGGATCGTCATTGTTACAGTATAGATCACGACTGTAACACGACCTAGCGCCTGGCACGGCTTATCCTCCCACAAATCCGGCCCCGCTCGGGGCTCATCGGGGGCGATAGGCGGACGGACCTGTTACACTATTCCTAATAGTGTAACAGGGTTGAAAATGACTAATGTTGTTTCTATGTAAAGCCTTCCTCCACTTTGTGGACCGGTGGCAGAGCGGTTGATTGCGCTCCCCTGAAAATGGAGTAGGCTCTTGCGGGTCTCGTGGGTTCGAATCCCACCCGGATTAAGAAGGCGCTCCCAGATTTGGTTGAGCGCCTTCTTCAATTTAAGAAGAACATCACGCGGCGGCACGGCGCATACGGCGCCATTCTTCTTTTCTGGGTTGCCATTCCGATGGCCCCAAGTTTCGGCTTGTTCCGGCCCGCCGTCCGATAATGGTTCCGGAATCAACTGGACGAATGTTCCACATCGCAGCCAGAGAGCGATCAAGACCTTTGGCCATATATAGTTTCGTACCTTCAGGTCGTGTGTTTTCGATTATATCGATAGCCCTACTCGGCACGTATGATTCTCCGGTGAGACGAAGTAACCATTTAGGCAATTTCTTCTCAAAATCATCGAGCTGATTTGGTCGAATATGTACGGCCCAATGGCAATGAACTCGACGATTAGGCGCTTCAATTACCCATGCATAGGTAGGCGGCCCATTTCTTGTTTCCTTGGAACCACGGGGCTTATATCGCGACCATGTTTGAAAGTGGCGTTGGCGAAGTTGCTGGAACACTTCTGCTGCATTCCTCGGGGTAATTCCGAATTGCCAAAGGTTAATGGTGACAAAGGTATTTAACGGCCGTCCATGGGCCTGAGCGGTACGCGGACTATGTAGGAGCGAGGCCCCTGCTTTTCGTTTGATGAAAGAGGTCGGAGAAGTCATCTGACGGACTCTATTTTGTGGCTAATAGGCGCACATATACTATATTGTGTGGCTAGATTGGTCGAATCGAATTGGAGAGGCTCTCTAGGAATCATTTCATTCCCTCGGAGCCGACGCTTTCAGAAGATCTACACGCAGAGCGAAGCGTAAGCCCCTTGCTGCTGCTATGCGGCGGTCCTGAGCAGGGACCCGCGCTGAAGGCGTGGGTGGGTGCAGGGAGGGCTTACGGCAGCGAGGATATTGATATGATTCTAAATCGAGCTGAGGGATACGAAGTATCCCGAGAGATGGTTATCGCCCCATAGGGGCGATTCCGTTTAGGCTCGAAGGGCCTCATCTAGTGAGTGTTAGAATCTGTTAGAGTCAGTGTTACGGGATTTTGGAGATGGGCTAACCTACGGAAAAGCTGGGGAGAATCTCAGCGTTTTTTGATAATCGGTGTGTGAAGTGACGAATCTTGGTGTGTGAAGTGACGAATCTCGGTGTGCAGAGTGACGATAGGACATCAAAGTTATCCACAGGAACGAACGGTGTGTGAAGTGACGAAGCTTGACGCTGAGTGTGTGAAGTGACGAACATGCGACATGGTGTGTGAAGTGACGATATTCAGGGAGGCGTGTGTGAAATGACGAATGAGCGCACACCTCTTCTGCCCGATCGTCACCCGCAGCGCGATCTCTTCGTCTGCGACATCGTGGATGCTGTTCCAAAGGGCGATATGTCCTCCATGGAGCACCCCGTCTTCTCCCTCTCGACCAAGCCAGATATGCGCCCTCGCCGCTACGAGCGCGGCGGCAACTGGATCGAGATTTCCCCTTCTCGTTATGGTCTGGCGACGGTCCACGATCGAGACGTTCTGATCTACTGCATCAGCCAGTGCATGGGCGCCTTGCGGGACGGCCGGAAAGTCTCCCGCACCATGCGCTTCAAGGCGCACGACCTCTTGGTGGCAACCAACCGACAGACATCCGGACGTGGCTATGATCTGCTGAAGGACGCCCTTCGCCGTCTCCAGGGCACGCAGATCGAGACCAACTTACGCCAAGGTGGAAAGGAGTATTTCAAGGTCTTCGGCCTGATCGATTCCGCCGAAGTCGTGCGAGAAACCCGCGAAGGCCGGATGCTCGATGTCGAGATCACCCTTTCTGATTGGGTGTTCGATGCGATCGAGAACAATCACGTCCTTACCCTCGACCGAAATTACTTCTTCCTACGAAAGCCTCTGGAACGCCGGCTCTATGAGCTTGCGCGGAAACATTGCGGCAGCCAATCCGGCTGGTGCATCGGCCTAGAGACGCTCCGTGATAAATGTGGCTCGGGCTCGACCGTGAAAGAATTTCGACGCCTCGTTGGCAAGATCATCGGGGACGACGAAAGCCATAGTCATATGCCGGGCTACCGGTTCAGCTTCAACGGTGACAATGTGGAGATCCGGCCAAAGAAGGAGAGTCCGCAAATGGCTCTCTCCTTCTCCAATTCACAGCTCGACCCAGATACCTATCACGAGGCGCGCCTCGTCGCTCCAGGATGGGATGTTCATCACCTTGAGCAGGAATGGCGTAACTGGATGAAAGAGCCACCCAAGAACCCCGACAAAGCTTTCTTGGGTTTCTGTCACAAGCGCTATCAAAGAGTAGGGTCACCAAGATAAGCGCTTAGCATGATATAATGCTAAGCGCTTATCACTTATTGCGCATAACCAGATATCATGATATTATTTTGTCATGATATCATGAAAGGTGGCTATCATGACAACCATCATCGGATTTGTGTCCCAGAAGGGTGGGGTTGGGAAATCTACACTGGCGCGTTTGATCGGACGCGAAGCCGCCGGCGGCGGCTTGTCGGTCAAGATCGGCGATCTTGACACTCAGCAGACCACCTCGACGCTCTGGGCCGCCCGGCGATCCCAGAACGAGGTTGAGCCAGCCGTGCGGGTTGAGGCGTATGCGGATCTTCGTATCGCCTTGAATGATGCGAGCGCATTCGATGTATTCCTGATCGATGGTGCTCCTCATTCCTCCAAGGAGACGTTGGAGATCGCGCGCGCAGCCGATTTTGTCGTCATCCCTACCTCTCAAAGCCTGGATGATTTGCATCCCTCTGTCCTGCTCGCCCATGAGCTGGTCAAGAAAGGCATCTCCCGCGATACGATCGCCTTCGCACTTTGCAAAGTGACAGACAGCATTGCCGAGGTGCGCGAGGCACGCTCTTATCTCGAACAGGCTGGATATCAGGTTCTGGAGGGGGAGGTGCCTTATCGCACCGGCTTTTCAAAAGCCCTCGACCAGGGCAAAGCGATCACCGAGACCCCATTCAAGACTCTGACTCAACGCGCGGAGACCCTGGCGCAAAGCATCATCGACGCTGCCGTCTCTGCAATGGAAAGGCGGGCCGCATGACAAACGTCTCCAAACTAAAAGGCAAGGGTGCGCCGCCAGCCGTCGAGTTGGCCCCTCAGAACCTCGACGCGCCGCCGCGTGAGAAAGATGAATCGATCAAGGCCCTTCAATTCAAGGTACCAGAATCCATGTTCGAGGCATTCAGCCGCGAAGCCTTCGACCGCTTCGGCTCAGGTAAGGGTGCAAAGAAACTGATGTTCGAAGCGCTCTGGTCTGAATATCAAGAGCGCAAAGCATGATATCATGCTTTGCGTGTTTCTTTTTCGACATAAAACACTGATATCGATCGGGAGCGCGTCATGGAGTGAGTTGGGTCACATTAAGGCCCGTACCAGTACATCCAGGTATTGCGCAGGTGAAAATCGAGACGCACCGGAAGACCGGCTTTGTCCTGTGGCGACGCCTGCATCTCATAAGGTCCAACATTGCTGGTGCACCAGTGGGTTCCCGAACAGCAGTTCGCGTCAATCCCCTCGATAATGACCACTCGGACCTTGCCAGATAGCACCGCACTGGAGTCGTGGCGGAATATAGAGCCGTAGTCCCATTTACATTGTTCGATGGATTTCATCTTCCGCGTCCGCACCGGCACGTCCGCCAAAACGGTAGACCGGACACGGCGGTCGATTTCGCACCAGTCTTGTTCTGCTGATATGCCACCCGCAAGAGTAATCCAGCCGGAAGAAGCATCCTCGTGAATACCGGTGTCCAGTATCTCGGCCTTGGGCAAAACCCGGTAGGTCGTCGAGCTGAACAAATGCTGAAGCGTATGCAGCCTGCTCAGGCGATCCCGACGGTTAGCATTGACCATCATATTGATTGACTGCCCCCTCTCGGGCTGATCGCCAAGGTCCGGCAAATGCACGAAGGTCCGGCCATTTTCTTTGTGAATGTCGGAGACTCTGTATGTGGCACCGTGGAATTCCACGGTGCCATGGTCGCGCGGCTGGCCGCCGCCTTCCGGTCGAAAGATGGTTTCCGTACCCGCGACAGCCCATCCCCCGTCTTGCAGCGCCTCACAGGCTGCTACCTTAGTGGATAGAGTATAAAGGCGCGGTTCATCCAGATACCTGTTCGGGGATTGACCCATTGTGAAATCCTCCGCTTGATCAGTTGAAGACACGCCCATTCGCGTGTGCGCCATAGGCGGTCATGACGCCAAACGATGACAAATAGAGCCGCAAGTAGAAGCGATCGCTGCCATCGAACCGGGGGATATACCTGCTTCTACGATGCATGCACTGGGTGTTGGAGTAGAGGATAAGGCCGTTGGGACGCCCCTGGATCCGAACGATGGACCCGGCCTCGGCGACAACCTTGCGGAATTTTTTCAAGGCGTCTTCCGCCTGCGTCGTCAGCCCCGTGACATTGGCCATGTGGAAGCGACCGTGCATTCGGCCGTCGGAATCTTTGACGAGAACCGGAACGCCCTTGAGCGCTTCCCCCCCTCCGTGGCTATCCGGCTTACGAACCGCAAAGTCGGACTGTTTCAAGACATCGATGAGATTGTTGCCATGAGCTTCGATCGCCTCATTGACAATATCTTGCAGGGCCGCGATTTCCATCGGCGTGTGAGGACACTCCCTGACCGTGGCGAAGGCTTGATAGGAGTTCATTGGCCCGCGGTCGCTCCGGGCCGAGTCGAATGTCTGAGGGATCGTGCGGTCCGCGTTGTCCATATGCATGTCAAGGTCGTTGGCAAAACCCTGACTGCTGGCTTGCGACGCCGTCTCTCGTTTGGGCAGGACCGGACGCAGCATCAGGCCGTCATTTTCGCCGACATAGGAAAACCCGCGAAGGCCGGATGCCCCAGCGAAGGTACCTACAAGATTGACCACATGCTCACCAACCTTAGCCTCGACAACACAACCATCCTCCGGTGTCAGCGGCGGTTTTTCCGGTCCAGGAAGACCCAGAACCTCGATGATGATCGCATTGTTGGCCATTGCGTAATTGATCGCCGACACGAGGGTCGGCAGTCGGTAGACGAAGTGATAGGCGACGTCCTGCTCGTACCGTTCCGGATCGGCCTCATAGGACCGCCCCGCCATCTCCTTGTGGATCTTGCCGAGGGCATGTGCAGCGCGGCGATTCACCGTCATCCTGGCATGCACCGCACCCTGACCGGGCGTAGGCAGCAGGTGAACCGTGACCATGGCACCGTCGTTCCCGGTGAAAGTCTTGCTGATAAAGCTGATACAATTCGTACCATCGCAATTTAGGCCGCTTTGATTCCGAGGGGGCTGTGCTATGGCCATGATATGACTCCAATGCTGCTAAAAAATGGCTATATACTCTATTATGAACATAGCGTTTTTTTTGGCTGCTATGTACATTTAAGACATAGAGTACCTTGCGCACAGAGTCAACACATAATCGCCGTTATGTACATTTAATGTGTCTGCTCTCCTAGAACCCCTCCCAGAAGCTTGATTTTGCTTCATAAGCTGTTCGCGATCAGTGTTCGGTTACAACGGTTTAGCGGATTGGAGCGCCGCGCGTTGTCGAGCCATGCTTCTCTGATCGTATTGGGATGAAAACTCGACGTGTCTCAACGAACCCGAGACAGAGGAAAGTGAGGGTCTGTCCTAGTCTCAGATCATCGACACGGGCCACGAACTGGTCGGATTTGTGGATGCCATAAAATGGATTTGGGTCGATGGACAGTTTGCCAGATGCTTCAGCAACAAGAGTCAGCGCGGGCGACACTTTCTCAGTCTCTTTGAAGAGACCACTCGGGAAAGAAGCCCGGGATTAAGTCAATGTCATCCTCACCCTGTTGGAGACTACCTTAAACGGGGTCTCAAATAGCCCAGCTCTTTGTTCACTAAGATAATTAGCGCGATCGCACCAACAACGAATGTAGCGCCCTTTGTTAACGGAAAAAAATTAAGGGCGAAAAAAAGGGGGGAGCTGCCGCCCCCCCCTTAATCACGCATCACGAGATCGTTGCTTCAAGCCGCGTGTTGTTCGTCCGTTGAGTCACCGAAGTTATCACGCATCATGAACTCCCGCAGGATCGATCGCAGTGCGCCTACTTCCATCTTATGCTCTTGAGCAATCTGATGGAGTTCAGCTTCGAACTCGCCCGCATCGTAAGACACTACGGATGCATATGCCTTATCGCGCTTCGAAACCATTACTGGGCGATTATGGTGTGCCTGTTCCAAGACTGGGCCAAGTTCTCTGCGCAGATCTGCAACGGATACGGTAGTAGACATTTTAATCTCCTTCTTCTTCTACTGAAGTCGATCTTCCAGAAAGCTATCTACGTGCCCGCTTGATGTATCGGCATAAACGGGACATTCAGCGCTTTCCAGGTTTTTCAAATCGTATCTTCTTGTTGTCAGACCAGAACTATTTAACCGCTTCCATGTTTCACCCTTCATTTCAAAGTTAAGCCTAATCGATAGCGTAATGCTGCTTTCATTTTTATTAGAGATCATCCCAATCCGTCGCATACCGGGAGCGGTGTAGATGCTTTGTTCGAACAAAGCATTTTCTCCGGCGACGCTCTGATCCTTCACGACGATTGGTACCCCGCAGCTAATAGCGCTAGCACGTGCGGCCGACGATCGAGGCTGTCGCGTCAAATCCTCAGACAGCAACCTAGTCGGCCTTGCCACGGCATGTCCCCGATGCAGACCACCCAACGGCCCGGCATGATCCACCAGATTTATGAAGCTGCGCGGACCTTTGCCAATCTGAGTTGTGGATCCTGTCGTTACCCAGGCGCCATCCTTGACAGCCCCGGCGTCCAGCGACGCTGGCAACATTGCTTCATTTACTCGTGCAAGATCACGAATGAACTCAGTCAACTGCCGATCGTCGTGCATGCCTGCATCTCTTGCGGTAAGACCGCAATGACGCATTACTTTGGCAAACGGTGTAATTTTTCTGCAACGGTCTAGTAATTCTACCGAGTTCGCCCTGTAGCATTTGTCCTGCACACGGTAAAGCAGGCCAAGCTTACCTTTTTGGCTACCGACTGCGTCCAGCGAAAATAGGCGTGCAATGTCCATACTTAGCATCGGCGCTGTCCTTCCAAATAAATCCACTCCTATTATGGCTTTCTCCATCAAGAAAAATACTCTCCGAGACAGAACACGATTTACGCCAAACCCATCATTGTCTGTGTTGTAATCTACATGGCATATGGACCCCCCCATCGCCGAACTAGACAAAGGGAACGCCATTTCTTTTCCGTTTCTCATATAAATAAAATAACCGTCTGAATCTTCATCAGACGGATCATCTGGATTTTCTGAGACTGTCATAACCTTAAAAGTAGATTGATTTAACATGAAATTGACTGTGAAACCGTATCGCGTAATGTTTCTTACGAGCCCCGACGCCTTATCGAAAATGAGCGCGGTTCTTTCATGCCTAATATAGGCCTCCTGTATCGCCCGTTCTGCGTTTCGTCGCTTGTAGGGGTCTAGGTTGGCAAGCTGCCCATCAACGATTTCGGTATCGAGAACCCGAATACTTTTAGGAGTTGGTTGAACTGCCATTTTCCGTCCCCTTGTTCGACCGAATCACACCAGACGCATCTATACGACAATACGTACTCATTACGCATTATGTACAAAATGATCGATAGCGTCAATATGGGGGCCAAGCTCGACCTGGCGCGAGCAGCGCGCGGCGATCGGGGTTACGATCTGGATCACTAAAGAACAAGCGGGGCGCTGCCCCGCTTGTTCCTCGATCCGGTCGGCCATGTCCACACAATCACATTGAACAAGGGGAGTCGCGTCGCTGGACAGCGCAGCTGAGCCGAATTCGGCGTGACGTCTTCCAACAACCTCCCCCCGTTGAGCACGGCTTGCCGTGCGAATAAG
>CEOE01002577.1_pt1 | contig 10396 bp, 14 predicted proteins | sample 530211 | NCBI WGS metagenome assembly CEOE01 (sample SAMEA2619779, study PRJEB7988) | marine metagenome | isolation source: saline water (ENVO:00002010), including
GGCCTGTAAAGTAATGAAAACAAGATATGCCAAACCTTTTGAAAGTGTGCAGGTAAAAATTCCATATGACACTGGTATGGATCCTTATTCAGGTTTACTTGATCTTTTTGAGAAAAAAGGTATAATAGTGCAACAAGGAAACCGTTTGAAGTACATAGGTCCAGATAAAAAAGAAATCATAGAGTTCCGAAAAAATTGGAGTGCAGATAAATTAACACAAGTCATGACTGACTTTAGTAATTTAGCAACTCTAACCGAGGAACCAAAGGATGCAGAATAGCATGGATCATGAACAAATTGAAGAAATTTGGACCACTGTATCTCATTATGTCACTGAAAGACAAAAACTTGACTGTGCAGTAAATTTTGTAAAAGTGCTTGTAGATCAAGGAGTAGATATAAAAACTTTGAGAGCCGCACAAGAATACGATGAAAAATTAACAGAAGCAGTTAACATTGTGCTTGAAGATACAGAAGATAACGAAGAAGTAGATGTGTCAAACTATTACGATGAGGATGAATGAGTTGGTACAATATTATAAGCAAAGACATTAGCAAGATTCCAGATTGCATTTTACACTACAACAACGAATATAATGCCGCTAGAAAAGAATGCGGTATATGGGGCAACCTTGAAAAATCATCGGCGGCATTGCCAGGAATAGTTGAACACAGATTTCAGCAACTGCAGGAGATTGAAGCAATATTAGAATATCTTAACATTGAAAAAAGAAAATTAAGAGCAGATCATTTTAGAAAATATCTTGAAAATTATCAAAGAGCACTGTCAAGCCGTGATGTAGAAAAATACGTTGATGGTGAAGCAGATGTTGTAGATTTTGAAAAAATTGTAAATGAATTTGCATTATTAAGAAATCGTTGGTTGGGTATCACCAAAGGTTTGGATCAAAAACAATGGCAACTGACCAACATTGTGAAACTAAGAGTAGCAGGTATGGAAGATGCCACAATCAAATAGAATAATACTTACAGACGTTGACGGAGTACTGCTCGAGTGGGAACATCACTTTACAAAATGGATGTTACAACGAACTTTATTTGACGAAAGAGGAGCAAGATACCACCCGTACAGACTTTTACCTGATAAACAAAACACATATGAAATGGCCGAGCGTTTTGGTCTTACAAAGACAGAAATAAGAAAACTAATACGTGAGTTCAACAGAAGTGCATGGATGGGCACACAAAGACCTTTGCCTGAATCTCAAACCTGGGTAAAACTTTTACATGCAGAAGGCTGGACATTTATACCTATTACTTCACAAACTTCTGATATACCAGCACAAGAATTAAGAAAGAAAAGACTTGCTGAACTTTATGGTCCTAATGTTTTTCAAAATTATCATATACTGGGTACAGGAGCAGACAAAGATTCAGCACTGGCAGAATTTCATAACACAGGTTTATGGTGGGTTGAAGACAAACCACATAATGCAGTAACAGGCCTACAATTCGGACTTAAACCAATATTGATAAATCATACATATAACCAAAGTTTTGAACATCCTGAAATTACGAGAGTAAATAATTGGAAAGACATATATGAAGTTATCAATAACAAGCACAAAACCAATTAAAACGTTCTACCTTAAAGGGGTAGATGGAAAAAATTACGATATTGAATTAGATAAAGAACAGAACATACCTAATCAATGGTATGAACTCCTTATACCTTATGAAGGAGAACACATTGAAATCAAAGACATATTAATAAACAACGAAAGCATAAAAGAAAATTTCTACACTGGATTTTACACAGACGGAGAAGGAAAAAGACATCAACCTGCAAGTGCTGTTTGGTCAGATGGTGGTGTTTACAGCATTTGGATACATACTGAACCAGGAAGAATATGGCAAAGATTCACAGATCAAATTAGATCAGGAGATTTTGGAAAATATCTTTTTGACAAATATCTTTTTACTGTTGATAGACCAACAAAAATTGCAGACTATTTTGATCAAACTTTAAAACACTATTTTGGTTTTGGAGATGGTCCCAATTGGTGGTTAAAAAACGACAGATTTACGCCTTGGACTGAAGTAGATTGGCTAAAAAAAGAAGATTATGATATGGACAATCTTGTAAAAGAATTTGATTCTTGTTTCCCAACAGGCAATTGGTGGTGCGGAAAGATACAAACCAAACACACAAAAAGAGGACTAACAGTTGGACTTGCTGATTTGCCTTTTATACCAATAGATAGTTTGCCAAGCAAATTTGTTCAAGACTTTGTAAAAAAGTTAGGATACAAAAGATTAATTGACATACAAATTCAAACACTTGCACCTAAAACATCTCTACACATACACAAAGATCATCACTATGATAGGGCATGTTATCCTTACACTTCTGGTCCAAAAAAATTTTATTGGACACTAGGTGATCACAAGAATGTGTATTTTAAATTAGGAAATGCAGGACTGTTACCTTTAGAAAAACCACTTTTTATCAACGCAACTGAACATGTTCACGCTGTTGTCAACGAACAAGATCAAGAAAGACACGTGTTGACCATGTATGGAGAACTATAATGTTTTATATTTGGCATACATTATTAATTACGGCTTTTGTTTTTAGTGCTTTTGCACTTGGATACAAATTGGGTATTACAAAATGGAAAACCAAGCGAAAAAAATACTAATCTGTGGCTTACCTGGATCAGGTAAAACTACGTTAGCAGAAATACTTGTCAAACACTTTGATGCTGTTTGGTTAAATGCAGACGAAGTAAGAAAACAAGCCAACGATTGGGACTTCTCGCCTGAAGGAAGAACAAGACAGGCAAACAGAATGAAAAATCTTGCTCAAGAGGCTTTAAACAAAGGCAAACATGTCATTGCGGATTTTGTTTGTCCAACTGAAAAAACAAGAGAAGATTTTAATGCAGATTATGTGGTATGGATGGACACAATCAAAGAAGGCAGATTTGATGATACAAATAAAATGTTTGAACCACCTAAAAAATACAATATCAGACCTTATTTTATGCAGGCGGCAATGTGGGCAAAGTTAATTAGAGAAGACATAGAAAGAACACTTCCATACAAATGGGATAACAAAGCACCAACGGCACAGATGCTAGGACGTTGGCAACCATGGCATGACGGACATCAAAAATTATTTGAAGCCACACTGCAAAAAACAGGACAAGTTTTAATAATGGTTAGAGATGTACAAGGTGTTGAAGACAATCCGTTTGATTTCGAGACTGTAAAAACAAATATTGAAAAAGCACTAAATCCAAAATATAAAAATAAATTTAAAATTATACTTGTGCCAAATATTACAAACATATGTTATGGTAGAGGTGTTGGATACAAAATTGAAGAAATTGTTTTGGACAAAGAAACACAAAAGATATCAGCCACAGCAATAAGACAAAAAATGCGTGATCACGGCAATCTTTAGTAATGAAAAAAGTAAAAAGTTGGTACTTACCTGATAACGAACATCATTTTGAAAGAGAAATGACTAGCAAAAATGTAGATGGTTACCAAGTTCCTAGCAGAAAAGCAACACTCAAAAAAATAAAAAAATTACCTGGATTTATTCCGTTATTGGCTCTTGACGTTGGTGCAAATGTTGGGTTTTGGACGAGAGATCTTGCAAGAATCTTTAAAAAAGTAAATGCATATGAACCACTACCAGAAAATATAGAGTGCTTAATCAATAATGTGCCAGACAAAAATGTATTTGTAAAAAAATTTGCATTAGGTGACAAAACAGAAGTAAAAGAATTAATGATTCCACAAAATGGCAACTGTGGCTCGGCAACTTTTCAAGATTCAAACATTGTTGATAACTGTGAAGTAAACAGATTAGATGTGCTAGTAAAAACTCTCGACAACGAACTTGCTAGTGAAACAACTGAAATGTTACAAAACTGTTTTATTAAAATTGACACACAAGGACATGAAAATGAAGTGTTACAAGGTGCAGAAACTTTTATAAACGTGCATAAGCCTGTTATATGTTGTGAAGTAAGAGCAAATCGAGAAAACGTTAAACCTGCAATAAAATTTTTTGAAAATATTAATTATAAATTATATTTTAATTACAAAAAAGAGTTTACTTTTATATCTAAGCAAAGATTTCCTAAACGTTTTTAGTAAAAACCAATTCAATATTTTCTTTTTGAAGTCTTCTGTTAATCCAAACTTTATATTTGGCTGTTTGAAATTGTTCTACAATAGAGTTTAGTCTATCAAAATTAGTGTCTAAGTCACCTATATTCATTTCACATTCGCATAATATTACTTTGGCTGGCAACGATAGATCTAGTATTTCGGAAAGCATTTCATACCAACGTCCTTCAACATCTAGTTTGATTATGTCTACTTCAGTACCGTACTGCTTTGATATTTCTTCTAGGTTAGTAGTTTCTACAGTGATACAATCAGTATATTCTTTTGGTTTATCTAATTGAAAACATTTTCCATCTCCAACTGGGTCATAAAACTTTTTGCGTTGCCCTGCAACTGTATCATATGCTTTCATATGATGAGTGATATTAAATCCTGCTCTATTGGCCTGATCTGTTGTGCGTTTTGACAAAGGCGTTGGGTCAAACGTTAAAATTTTTGCTTTCCTGTTTTGTCTTCTACATTCAATTTCATATCTAATTTCTCTAGACACACCAAAATTCCAAAACATCTTGGCGTTTTTACGTAATTCATCGGGTGTACTATATTGTTTCCAACGTGTCCAGCCGTTTTTATTTTCTTGACCGCCACTGTAAATTAAAGGAAATTTTTTTTCGAATTGTCTACAACGTTCTGAAATATCCATGCTGAAATATTTATAGTTAAATATTGATATGAAAATATACGTCGGCCATGACAGTAGAGAAGACATTGCTTACCAAGTTTGTGAGCATTCAATCAAGAGAAGAGATCCATCCGCAGAAGTAATTCCATTAAAGCAAAGACAGATGAGAGAACAAGGACTTTACACACGTCCTGTAGATAAATTAGCATCAACGGAATTTACTTTTACCAGATTTTTTATACCATACCTTAATGATTTTAAAGGGTGGGCAGTTTTTTGTGATTGCGATTTTGTATGGCGTATACCTAGTCATGAACTAATAAAATTTTGTGATCCAAGTAAAGCAGTGGTTTGTGTTCAACATGATTATCAACCTAAAGAAGGTACAAAAATGGACGGACAGGTACAAACTGTTTATCCAAGAAAGAACTGGAGCAGTATGGTTCTATGGAATTGTGAACATCCAAAAAACAAAATACTTACACCAGAACTTTTAAACAAAGAGACGCCTAAATTTTTACACAGATTTAGTTGGCTTGAAGATAATGAAATTGGTTCTCTACCTCACGAGTACAATTGGTTAGTTGGTTGGTACAAAGAACCTGCCGATGGCAAACCAAAAATACTTCATTACACAGAAGGTGGACCATGGTTTGATGGATACAGAGATTGTGAATATTCAGATGTATGGAAAAAAGAATTAATTAATTTATTTTCAAACTAATGACAACAGTATTAGATAAATTTGATATTAACAAACACTATTTTGAAGATCCGTATCCTCACGTAATTATTGAAGACGCACTGCCGGAAGACTACTACAACAAATTATACAACACTTGGCCTGTGTCAGAAATCAAAAAAGCATTGCCTATCATAGGCGGACACACATTTAGATATATGTCAAATGATGTTTTAAACAAAAAATTAGTTCCTGTATCAACAGAATGGCAAAACTTTTTTAAGGATCATACTTCTCAAGACTATTATGCAAAAGTTTTAAATATTTTTGAAAAACATATTAAACATATTGATTATCTTAAAAACGAAAAGGTTGAAATTAGAGGTGCAGGAAAAAGTAATGTTGTTACCGAAACACAATTTGTTATACACAATCCAGTAAAAGAAACAACACGTACAGATCATTTAGATAATCCTATTGAAATATATGCAGGACTTTTATACATGCGAAAGCCTGAGGACAATGCAGAGGGTGGAGATTTTGTAATATATAAATCAGATCCTGTCACTGAAGTGTCTAGGAACAACGGCAGAGAAATTTTAAAAAAAACACAAAGAGAAGTTGTAAAAACTATAAAATATAAACCAAACTGTTTTGTTATGTTTTTAAACACAAACACAGCAGTGCATGGAGTTACTCCAAGAATTAATTCTGAGACAGAGAGATTAAGTATCAATATCATTGCAGAAGTTACAGATAGAAAGTATGCAATGTTTCCAATAAGAAAAATTTAAAGAATTTTTAAATCTTTAAGCACACTTACAGCAGTGCCGTTGCTGTATTCTTCAGGAGTAAACTGTTGGTATGCTAAAGAATTCAGCCAACTAGTTGGATCTTGATATTTGAGATTTTCAATTTTTGCATAATCAGTATCACATATAGGTGCGGCAAAACTACGAGGATGACAAAGCACAGGTACTCCACTACAAAGAGATTCAACTGCACTAATTGAACAACTTGTGACACACGCCCAAGCATTTTCTAATTCTTTTTCTATAGGAACCACTGCTTCAGACGGTCCACTTGTGCCTCTGCCTCTAGGTTTGTGTCTAACAACAATTGGTCTATCCGTGTGTTGTTTAAGTTTTGCAATTGTGTTTTCAAGCCAATTTATTTCTTTTAAATAATTGTGAATACCAAAACTACTAGGACATACTAAAATATGTTCTCCTTTTTGCCTTTTGTCTTTTATTTTTACATTAAATTTTGCCAGTCTTTTAGCATCTAAATTTTCTATAAAAGGTACGTGAATATTATTTTTACAAATACGCCAGTAGTGATTGTCTGGTTTAAGATTTTTATTATCAAACCTACCAAAGTAAGGAGTATCAGTAAACCAATAGGTTAATTTTTTGTTTTGAATTTGATGCACAAGGCTAATATTGTTTCCTGTGAATCCCCAAAACATGTATTGGTCTAAAGAAAATGTATTTGTTGCAGAGTTGTCTAAAACTTTTGTGTCATCTGGCCAGGTTTTTTGAACACCGTTGAACACTTCCCAACACTTACTCTGTGGTTTATCAGATGGTGCGTAGATTGTTAGCATCAATAAATTCCTTAAGCATTTCTGCCCATTGTTTGTGTCCTTCTGCACTTGGGTGTGGATCGTTAGGACTGACAACCATTTTTTTATCTAAAACAAATTCATAATGACTCATGTGTGGATTAAAAAATCTTCCCATATCTAGTGCTTCGTAAATTGTTCTGTAATCTTCTGTGTCAATTTGAAAACTGTTTGGTAAGGCATTATACATTACATAAGGAATACTTTTTCTTATAAAATAATTTTGCAAATCAAAAACATGATCTAAAAAACCCATTGTAGCATTACCTTCAATATGCCAACCTTTTTGTTTTTGAATAAACGATATGTTATCCAGTGTTTTCCAGGTTCTCCATGTCAAATCTGTACCTTCAATTCTTCCAGACTTCCAACCATCGTTTGTTACATAATCATTTCTATGTTGACTGCTCCAACCAATTACAGCAAAAATATTTTCTTTGTTATTTTGTTCACACCAGACTTTTGTACTGAAACTAATACGTGAATTTCCTCTGCCACCCATTGCAATATTGGCAAGATCTAAACCATATAAACCAGCCAGTTCTTTTGATACAAAGGTTTCTACACCGTCTTTGGGTCTAGGTGTTAAAAAACTACATCCATTGGAAAACAATTTGCTCATACCAGTATTTTATAATATAATTAGTGTAATAGCAATGATTGTGCAAAACATTTCCAAATTACAGTATTTTCTACAACGTGGAGACTCTACGGATCACTCTATTAGATATAATGTAAATTATCATCCATTGGCTCCAAAAAAAGTATTTGATAGTCCTGAAACTTTTATGATTGAACTAAAAAACGTAAAAGCAAATAGTTGTCCAATGCTAGTAACTGAAGACAATGAAATGCTGACTGAACACATTTGGCCATTGATTCACAAGTATAAAAATAAACCGGATCAAAATCATGGTTGTTGGGCCAAAGGTGAGTGGGGTTCAACAATGAACATAAACATCAAAGAAGTATCTAAATCATTTGCCGAACCATATAAACATGTTTGGTTACCAGTGGACAAAGAATCAGCAGAAAATCCATGGCATGTATGGATAGACATGATATCAAAATTTCGTTTGCTTGAAAAAAGATACACTTTAGAATTTGAAAATTACATTTACATTTTAAGTCGTCAAAGCAATTATTTTGATAAAGTTGCTAAAGAACTTTTTCCCGATCTAAAATATTATGTGATGCCTCCAAACACAACATGGCATTTTGATCACTTGATAGTGCCATCTATGAGTAACACTGATGACGGTGTCACTGTGCCGGAACTACCAAATTGGTTAAGACATAAGTTTACATTAAGAGGCCAAAAACAAAACAAAAAGATTTGGATTAGTAGAGAAAACAGTGTTACTAGAAAAATTTTGAATGAACAAGAGATTATACTTGCACTCAAAGGTTGGCAAATAGTAAAACTAGAGTCAATGAGTTTTTTAGAACAAATGAAACTATTTTCTAATGCTGAAGTGGTGGTTGCTCCCCATGGTGCTGGCTTAATAAATCTTTTATGGTGCTATCCAAAAACAAAAGTTATAGAATTCCAAGACAAAAATATGTTGAGCAAGAAAGTATATCCATTATTATCACATAATTTAGGATTGGAACATTTGACATTCACCGCTGACACTGTGCCAGTAGAGATGTCAAAAAACGGAAAGAAACCAAAAGGTACGAAAAGAAAAAGCGATCTAATTAATTTTAAAATCAATACTAAAGAGTTATTAGATTTTTTTAATAAACACAACATATGATAGCAGGTATACACACCACCAAACCTAGAACTCAACGATATGTTGATGCTTTTGTCCGAGGCACTCCGGGCGAAGAAAAAATTTATCATTTTAGAAAACTTACTAGTTTACCTAAAGAAACATTAACCATGTATGGTATATTAGCAGGTTCTGGAGAGGTGTATAAATGGTGTCAAAAAGAAAACAAAGATTTTTATTTTATGGATCACGGTTACTTTACAAACGCACATGACAATCCTCATTGGCTTAGAATTACAAAAAACAAACACTGTCAAAATGTTATGCAACAAAAAAGTAGCGACAGGTATGAAAAATATTTCAAACGTGAAATACAACCATGGCGAAAAGATGGCAAAAAAATATTAGTGTTACCACCTACTAATGCAATTGCAAATTTTTTTGGTGCTGAAGATTGGTTGAATAATACTTTGACAACATTAAAAAAACACACAGACAGACCAATAGATGTAAGAGAAAAACCTTACAATCCAACTATTGCAGTTGATCATGTGGGTGCCACAGTGAAAATTGATAAACCAACAACAAATCAAGGAAAAATAAATTGGAGAGATTATTATGCTATTGTCACATATAATAGTAACACAAGCATGGAAAGTTTGCATAATGGAGTGCCTGTGTTTTGTGATGCAAATAATTGTGCCGCGGCACCAATATCAGAAACAGATTTTTCTAAAATAGAAACGCCTAAATACGAAGACAGATTACAATTGTTTAGCAGTTTGGCTTATAATAATTTCAATCTTGCCGAGATGGCAGACGGAACAGCATGGAGAATACTAAATGAAAGTTGAAATATTTAGAAGAACAGTAAAAGACAGACGTAGAGGCAACAGTTATGAACTACTATATCATCTTGCAGAAGGCATTAAAGCCGCAGGTGACGAACCTGTAATTGTAAATGAAAAACGAACCGGGCCTACTGTCGAAGGTGAAATGGAGCCAACTGCTCCAATGGCCGCCATGTTTGGATACGGTGGTGACAAACAAATGCACCACACAAAAGGAAGAAGAAGAGAATTAGCAAACAGATGCAGAGAAAAAAAGATACCTTTAATCACATTCGATGGGGGACTATTATCAAGTTTTGGTAATGTGTCTACTAGTCCAGATCATCACTTTAGAGTATCTTTGTATACTCCAATGAATGACGGAAACTTTTTAGCAGACAATTCACCATCCGACAGATGGGAAATGATGAGAAAAAAATTTAAAGTCAAATACGAACCATGGAGAAAAAGTAATCCAGATGATCCAATACTCTTTGTTTTACAACCGAAAGACAACTGGAGCATGAACGAACTTGATCCTATAGATTGGTTCAATAAAGTTTACAAACAATTACGTCCACTTACTAAAAGAAAATTTATTGCTAGACCACATCCTAATCATGCTGACAGTATGTACAATAAAAAAGGAGACTTCCCGTCAGACGTAGAATTTGATATACCTATGAGACATTTTACTGGAGACGAAAAAAAGCATTATAGATTTCATTTTCAAGAAGCAATAACTAATTGCCA
>CEOE01009850.1_pt1 | contig 10357 bp, 15 predicted proteins | sample 530211 | NCBI WGS metagenome assembly CEOE01 (sample SAMEA2619779, study PRJEB7988) | marine metagenome | isolation source: saline water (ENVO:00002010), including
ATGCTTGTTATCACAAGGTAAAATCAAGAGTTAAAGTGTGGCCTTCAGCTTACGCTTCAGGTCAGCTTGTACAATGTAGAAAGAAAGGTGCTTCTAACTGGGGCACTAGCAAGAAGAAGTAATGGCTTATAGTCAAAGTAACAATCCTTTTAAGAAAAGATGTTGGCCAGGTTATTCACCTGTACCAGGTAAAAAAGCTTTTGAAAAAGGTAGTTGTAAGAAAAACTCACCCGTTAAAAAGAAAATGGGTGACTTTAAACACTCTGATGCACCAGACGCTAAAGGTAAGTTTAAAGAACTATCAGCTCCTTCTTTAGCTAGCTGGATGATTAAGTCTCGCAAAGGCAATCTATCAAAGATTATCAGTAGCTTGAATCAGCAAGTCGTTTTTAGAAGAGGTAAAGATCCTAAGTACGCTGCTAAGATGCGTAAGACTATGGATATAGTTAGAAAAAGATTAGGTAAAAATAAATAGTATGGCGTTTAAAATGAAGTCGCCTTTTAAAAAAGTTAAAGGTGGTGGTACTAAAAAAGTTTGTTTACCTGCTGCGAAGGTTAGAAGTATGAGTGACAGTGAAAGATCTAAAGTTACTAGAGCTAAACGTCAAGCGGCTAAAGGTGGAGGTTATAGAAGATCTAGTAAATCAAATGTTAAAGGAGCTAGAAAAAAAGGCGCAACACTTAGAGACTGGTTTAAAAAAGAAAACTGGGTGCAAGTAGGTAATCCAAAGAAAAAATGTGGTGAGAACTAATGGCGTATAAACAAAAAAATCATCCATACCCTGTTACTAGTTGTGGCAGACGAAGAACGTTTATGTACGGTGGGAAACCATCAGAAGATAGAACAAAAGATAATCCTTTTAAAAAGTTAAGAAAAACTACTAAAGGTAAAGGTAGACATTTCTTACACGCTAAAGAAGGAGCTGGTATGACTGAAGCTGGTAGAAAGGCTTATAAAAAAGAAAACCCAGGCAGTACTTTATCTGCACCTGTCACAGGTAAGGTTAAAGCAGGTAGTAAAGCTGCTAAACGTAGAAAAAGCTTTTGCGCTAGATCAAGAAGTTGGACTGGTGAAAGAGGTAAAGCAGCAAGAAAAAGATGGAAATGCTAAATTACATATACATGAAGAGAATACTTTTACTGTTGATTTTTTTATCTAGTAGCTTAAATGCTCAAGACACTTTATATGACTGTCTAGGTTCTGACGTTACCGCTGTGTCAGATTGGTTGGGCGACGGTTGGTGCGATAATGGCGCTTACACGTATAACGGTGCACCTGTTTATTTTAATTGTGAAGAGTTTAACTGGGATCAAGGTGATTGCCCTACACCTATATTAGATACTATATATGGTTGTATGGACTTTTTAGCTTTAAACTATGTACCTGAAGCTAATTTTGATGACGGCAGCTGTGAGTTACCTGTATTCGGTTGTATCGATCCTGAAGCGCCGAACTACAATCCTTGGGCAGAAGCAGATGATGGCAGCTGTGTTGGAGTAAGTTGCTCTGACGGAGAGGCCAAAATTATTTTACAGCTAACTCTTGATCAGTTTCCAGGTGAAACAGGTTGGATTATAACAGACTTATCTAACGGTCAACCAGTTGACAACGTTGTAGCTGGTGAGTATTCATACGAGCAAGCTAATCAAACTATAGTGTATGATGTATGTATACCGGAAACTGGAGTTGAAATAATACTTAGTGACATATATGGTGATGGGTTAGCGGGTTCTTTATATAGTGGTGGTACGGATGGGAATATAGTTATATTAGGCGATGCTGAACCTTGTGGTAGTTTAGATACTTTATGGGCTTTACCTGAAGCTAACTTTGGTGGCGCTGCTTATTCAGGGCCTATATGGTTACAGCAGTGTGACGTACCTTTAGTTGAAGGTTGTACTAATAATACTTATTTAGAATTTAATCCACAAGCTAACTTAGATAATGGAAGTTGTGAAACTCTACATACATTAGGTTGTATAAATCCTAACGCTTTTAATTATGACTCGTCAGCTACATTAAACCAAATAATACCTTCGTGTGATTATACTCTTGTTATTGAAGATGATGGTGGTGATGGTTGGGGTGATTGCTACATAGGTGTAGCACAGGAAGACAGTATACTAGGCTCTTACACTATAGGGCCTGGTTCTTACTCACAACAGTTTAACATAACTTTAGAAACAGATAAACCAGTTAAAGTTTATTACTTTGAAATTGCTAATCCACAAACTCCACCAGCGGAAGTGGCTTTTCAAACAATGCACAACTCTTTTAAACTTATTAATTCTGCTGGAGATGTTACATTACAAGGTGGTGTATATCCTTTTGCTGAAAATGGTGCTGGAGCTTTAAAACCTTATAAACCACCTTTTTGGTATGTATATCATGGTCTACCTTTTTGTGGTGACTACTGTATACCTAAAGTATACGGCTGTCTAGAAGAGTCTGCTATAAATTATAACGATGAAGCTAACACGGACGACGGTAGTTGTGTTGAAGCAGTGTATGGTTGCACGAACGAATTAGCTTTTAATTATGATTCACTAGCTAATGTAGATAATGGAAGTTGTGTTGCTGTTGTAGTTGGTTGCATGGACAACGTAGCTTGGAATTACAATTTTGCTGCTAACGTAGAAGATGGTAGTTGCATATACTTTGGTTGTATGGATCCTGTTGCTGATAATTATGATCCACAAGCTAATGTAGATAATAGTACTTGTTTCATTACAGTATTAGGCTGTACAGACCCTGATGCTTTTAATTACAATGAAGAAGCTAACGCTGAAGACTTTAGTTGCACACCAGTGATATATGGATGTTTAGACTCTTTAGCTTTTAATTACAATGAGTTGGCTAATACAGAAGATAATTCTTGTATAGAAATATTAGAAGGTTGTATGGACCCGACAGCTTACAACTATGATGTATTTGCTAACACTGAAAGTGATGAATGTCTATATGACGCTGGTTGTGTTGGTGAACCTGGTGATCCTTACTGGTTAAACGACTCTTGCTATGCTTGGGTTATTATAGTGGACCCTTACTGTTGTGATAACGAATGGGACAACAAGTGTCAACAACTTTACTGGAGATGCTATGAAGATAATGATATGGATGTAAGAGATTTAATGAGGTCAAATGATGTAGCAATATATCCAGTTCCAGCTAAAGATATTTTAAATATACTTACTAAGTACAGAGTAGAAATAAAAGTACATGATGTAACTGGTAAACTAGTTATACACGTTAAAAAGAAATACACTATAAAAGGTTTGAATCAGTTAAACGTTTCCAACCTACCGTCTGGTGTGTACAACTTTTCTATAACATGTAATAATAATACAGTAACAAGACAGGTTATTAAGCAATGATGAAAAAGAACAACTCGTTATTATACGAACTTTTAAGCGCAATAGGATTAGTAATATTATTTAGTTTTGTTCTTATTGCGGCGGCTCAAGGTTGCAACGCTCAAAGTAGAATACTTAAATACTCAACTTTTTATGCGGCTATTAACGGCGGAACTTCATTGTCTGATAATCAAGTTTGGTCTATAACCTCTGGTCAGTTACAGGAAGACATAATTGAAACACCTTTTGATTATACTTTTTCTATAGGTCTTAGAAAAATTAAAAGGTTTGGTTATGAAAATAGAGCATTAACATTTTATAACGGTACTGAAAATTCATACTCAGACGCCGCAACATTAGGCCGGGTAGATGGCTTTGAATATTTATTTGAAGCTGACTTTGTGAGGCGGTTAGGCGTTAACTATACAAACCAACATCATTTTGTAAGGTATGTTGCAGATAGCTGGGTTGCAAAGGTAGAGTATCTACAAGATGGTTTTGCTGATATAAAGTATTTTGAGGCGTCCCAGAGATACAGAAAACAAATTAAGGATGGTAAGCTCTCTTTTAATGTTGGAGCTGTTCAGAGACTGTCTGAGCCATACGGGTTTGATCCTTTAGCTGACTGGGTTTTAGACAACGGAACATTACATTATACATATTTAGCTATACAAGAAGGTTATAATATAACTCTTGATGGTTTATATTACGCACCTGATGGAACAATAGTGGCGGACAACCAAGCTGTTTGGGAAGAAGTGGTTATACCTGAAGTAATAAACGATTATGTTCAAGGTCAACGAAATGCTTTATCTAGTATTGTAGAATATTCAGCAGTGTTAGGTTTTGATTACTATCATTTTACAAAAAACTTTTGGTTTCATAGTTGGGGTAACTTAATGCCTTATCACATCAAGTCTAATAACATATACTCTTATTACAAGTTTAACAATGGTCAATGGGTTGATTATTCTGTTGGTCTCATATTTGGATATAGATTTAATAAAAGTTTAGGAACATTTATAGAAGGTAGATACAATAAGTATTGGAATAGAGACTGGCATAACTTTAGCGTTGGTCTTAACTACGTAATATTTTAATCATGGCAAAAGAATTAAACGAAGACACAACGTTACAACTAAGTATAAAAACTCTAGCTGGTATAGCAGTTTTAATATTCACCCTGGTGGGTATGTGGTTTACCTTGCAGGCAGATATAACAGAAGCAAAAGAACTGCCTTTACCTCCTGATCCGGAGATAACGCGTATGGAGTATGATATGAAAGATCAATTAATAAGGCAAACTATCATGTCAACTCAAGAAGATGTTAAAGAGATTAAAGATCAAATGATTAGAGTAGAAGAAAAGATTGATAAACTAAAATAGTAATTATGTATAAAGCACTCATTATATTTTTTATGATAACAAATATAGTAAGCGCTCAATGCATAAGAGAGGATAAAGTTATACATGCTACTAGCGTATATTTACTAAGTGCCAGTACTACATCTTTGGTTTACAATAGAACTAAAAGTAAAAAAAAAGCCATGGTATATGGTTTTATTTTACCAATGATTGCTGGTGTTGCTAAAGAGATACGAGATATAAAGCATGGTGACCCAGATGTAAACGATGTATTAGCAAATACAGTCGGAGCTAGTTTAGGTGTCATAACAATTAGAATAACATTATGAAAAAATTAATTTTACTACTATCAATACTAACTACTACATGTTTTGCTCAAGACTTTCCTGAAGGTTTAGTTGTGGTGGAGTTTAATGCTAGCTTTAATAAGTCTAACGAAGTACAATGGTTACCTAAGCTTACAGACTGTGAAATAGAAAGAGTAGATATAGCTGCAGACTCAAGGTGGGCCAGCGAATACAAGATAGTGGTTGTTCCTACATTAGTTGTTTTTAACAATAACGAAGAAGCTAAAAGGTTTCAAGCAAATATCATGATGACTATGGAGGCTACTCGTAAAGAAGTTCAAGAGTCGATTGATGAAATAACAATGGAAGCATTTTAAATTAAATTAAATTATGGAAGAAAAGTTAAATAAAGTTCAAATATTAATTTTATGTATTGTTATAGCGTTTTTTATTATGTTAAGTACTAACGCTGTTGCACAGACAAGTCATGTTGTAGACACCACAAAATATACTTATTTTGATTTAGAGTATAGAGCTGTGAAGCCTAGCTTTTTTTATGAAAAAACTTTAGGTTGGAAAAATTGGTTTATAGCTTATGATGGAATAATATTTAGAAAAGTTTGGATAAACACTATTAAATGAGATGGATAGGTGAGTATATACAAAGTTTAACAGCTAGATTTAGAGCGTCTATATATTTAGAAGGTATATCATCTGGTACGCCTCAAAATTTTATATCTATAGATGCTGATAGACAGGTTGTTACTGGTATTCCTACTATAGAGACTACATATGGAGGTACTGGATTAACTTCTTATACTCAAGGAGATATATTATATTATAACACCGGGAGTAGTTTAAGTAAGCTTGGTATAGGAACAGCTGGCCAAGTTTTAAAAGTTAACAGCGGTGCTACAGCTCCCGAATGGGGAACTGATGCCGCTGGTTTATCATTTAATGGTAGCACCTCTAATGGTATACTCACTTACGGTAACTCTACTACAGCAGACGTAGAAGCAAATCTTACTTTTGACGGTACTGATTTACTCTTTGATTCAACTGGTGGTTTAGGTAGTTACGGAAGTAATGTTTTACATTTAAAAAATACAAATGCTAACATTGGTGGTCCAGGTATAAGATTTCAAAAGCTTGGTAAGACTGGTGCTGATGGAGATTTAATAGGACAAATAAACTTTCAAGGCTTAAACGACGCAGATGAGTTAACTACATTTGCACAAATACAAGCTAAAGTTGGAGACGCATCTGACGGTGCAGAAAGCGGTCAGTTAGTATTGTTTCAAGCTAGCCTAGTAGCTAGCAATGGTGTAACAGGTGATCTAACAGGTAACGCTAGCACTGCTACAGCTTTGGAAACTGCTAGAACAATTGGTGGTGTTAGCTTCAATGGAACAGCTAATATAGATCTTCCTGGAGTAAATACTGCAGGTAATCAAAATACATCAGGTACAGCAGCAGGGTTGTCATCTACTTTAGCTGTAGGTAGTGGAGGCACAGGAGCTACTACATTTACAAGTGGTCAAATTTTAAGAGGTAATGGCACAAGTGCTTTGACTGCAGATAACAATCTTAAATTTGATGGTAATACTTTTGCTGTTATTTCTTCAACTAGTGCTAGACCTCAATTATTAATATCAAATACTAATTCTGATGCTGAAGCTCCCTCACTTGTGTTTGATAGAACATCTACAACTGGAGCAGATGGTGATGATATTGGTGTTATAAGATTTGATGCTGAAGATGCTGTAGGTAATGGCCCACATACATATGCTCAAATATTAGGAGAGATACAAGAAGCAGATGATGGTTCTGAAGAGGGTAAGCTAACACTTAGTGTAGCAAGCCATGATGCAGAGTCGCAGCCTGGTTTAATTTTAGTTAGTGGTAATGCTGAAGATGAAGTAGATGTTACAGTAGGTAATGGAGCTACATCTATAACTACAGTGGCAGGTACGCTTACTATGGGTAGTACAGCAACAATAGATAACAGTGGTGCTTGGGTTGGAGGTGTTATACCAAGTGCTAAACTAGATGCAGATACGGCACACTTAACCACTACCCAAACGTTTACTGGAGCAAAAACTTTTGAAGAAAAAGTAACGTTAGATGGTGATAAAAATATAACACCAGGTGATGATGGTGTAGCGTTACATGTAGATAGTGGTAATATAACAGATACTAACACTTCTGCTTCTGGAACCGTAAATTCATTCTTTTATACAACAATTGAAAACCCTAAGTTACTTGCAACAAACTCAAGCGTAACAACTACTACAGCTGCTACGTTACACGTAAAAGGAGCACCAGTAGCACATACAAATCAAACTATTACTAATGCTTACTCTCTTTACGTAGGTGGTGGAACTTCCTATTTTAATGGAGATGTTTCAGTTTCAGATTTAACTGTTAGAGGTAACGATATAAAAGATGATGATGGTACCACTTGTATAACTTTTGATAGTAGTGGTAATACTTCTATTGCAGGTACATTAGCTGTAGCGGATATAGATGTAACATCAACAGCAGGGCAATCATTAACTATTACAGCAGGTGCATATGATAATCCTGTAAAAATAGTTGGTGGAGACTCTAAAGTTTTTACAGCGTACTCTGATAACAGCACTGCAGGTACCAATACAATTGGAGTAGGAGCTCTTGGTGATGATTCTTATTTTAGAAATGATGAAGGTAGTTTTAAATTTTATGTAGCAAATGATGCTACTAGTGCTTTAACTCTGGATCAATCAGGTAACTTAAATGTTACAGGTATAATAACAGGTAAACAAAGACAGATATACCAACAATCATTTATAGATGATTTAGGCACAGCAAAACACTACTTACCTTGGAGAGATACAGATGAGCAAACCACTATATACCAAGAAGAAGCAGCTATGATAGCTCCTTACGATGGTAGAATAGTATCAGTGACAATGAGGATGTCTAGTGTAGCTTATACAGGAACTAGGACTATACAGATACATACTTTTGGTCCTAATGCTTCTCAGTTTACTACAGGAAACTGGACTATGGAAGAGGAAGAAGAGAATGCTATTTCTAATGCAGATGATAATCACGTGTTTTATTTTGTATTTGATAACGCAAAACATTTTGAATCTGGAGAGCTTGTTGTTTTGTCTATACAAGATGATACTGACCTGCATAGTGGAAGTAGATATTGTTATGTATCAACAGTAGTAGAATGGGATTATAATAATGGATTAGGAACAGGTTCTTCAAGCGCTGAATACGACTCCGCACAATAAAATAAAACAACATGAGTAAATTTAAAACTATTACTACAGCTGATACTCATACGTTAGCCACAGCTAACGACTATTTAATTAATAGTACTAATAATAGAAGAAGCTCTAACAAAATCAATATAAGCAGTGTAAGTATAACTAATTTTGGATCTGCCGATACAACTATAAAGTTGTATTTAGACGGTATATCTTCTAATCCTGACCACTACTTAACAGGTGTTTTAAGTTTACCAGAAGGTGTTACGTTGGTAGTAGATAACCCTTTTTCTTTAAATCTACTAACTCACGAGTTGAAGATAACTAATACTGGTGGTACACCTAGATTAACAGTAAAAATAAATTAATGAGACTAAGTAATAATTTTACATTATCAGAAATAATTAAAAGCAACACAGCTGCTAGATTAAATATTAAAAATGCGCCGAATAAAGAACACCTTAAAAATATGCAAGTGCTTATTAGAGATCTTATACAGCCTATGCGTGACGCTCTTGGTCCTATTAGGATTAGTAGTGGTTACCGTTCCCCGGCACTTAATAGAGCCATTGGTGGTTCGAGTAAGAGCCAGCATTGTAAAGGTCAAGCTTTGGATCTTCAGTTTTGGAAAGACGGCGAGATGTGTAATAAAGAAATCTACGACTGGGTTTTAAAATCAGGATTAGAGTTTGATCAAATGATTAATGAATTTGATTATGCTTGGATTCATATATCGTTAAAAAATAAAAATAATAGAAACATGGTACTTGAAGCTTACAAAGATAATGACGGTGATACAGCTTACAGAGTTGCAGATGTTTAGAGTAGATTAGTAGAAAACTGTGTAATTATTCTGTAAGAGTACTTAACAATAGAAAATTTAATAATGGCAAACGAATTAACAGCTCAACTATCATTAATAGGAACCGCCGCCAACTTTGGTGACGCTTTAGCTTTAGTTGCTAAAGAAGATTTAGATGTAACTAAAGACGTTGTAGGTGTATCTAAAATACAACTTTCTACTGGTGATTTAACACTTGCATCTACGTCATATGGTAAATCATTTATATACCTTAAAAATGTAGATGGATCAATAGATGTAAATATATCGTTTGGTAGCGAGGGATTAGTTTTAAAATTAGGGGCTGGTGAATTTGCATTCTTCCCTTGGTCAGGAGTAAGTAATATAGTTGCTGCTGCCGCTAGTGGAACTCCATTTTTAGAGTACGCTATATTCGAATCATAAACTTAAAATAAACATGGGAACATTAACAACTAAATTAACTGTATCAGGTTCAGCTGCAGACTATGGCTCGGCTTTAAGCTTATCGGTTAGCGATAGCTTAAGTATAGACTCTCCTTCTAGAGGTCTTAGTAGAGTTGACGTAGCAGCAGCAGCAACAGAGGTTTTATTTGCAGATAGTGGTGCTAACGGTACTACGTTTTTATACATAAAAAATAATAACACTACCGGTGCTGGTTATATTGAGCTTCAAATAGATAACGGTAACGCTACGTTTGGTACATTAGAAAACGGCGAATGGGCTTGGATTCCTGTTGACAGTAATGAAGGTATACAAGTACTAGGAGCGGGAGCTACGGTTGAAGTAGAGTACGCTTATTGGACAAGAAAATAAATAAATAGATATGGGAACTTTAACATCTAAAATAACTCTTAGTGGATCCGCAGCAGACTACGGTTCGGCTTTAAGTTTATCTGTAAGTAAAGCTTTAACAGTACAAAAACCTTATGTAGGTATATCTCAAGAAACAGTAACAACAACTGGTGAAAGTCATATTATAATTCCTAATGTTGACGCTAGAAGATTTATATATGTAAAACATACAGGAGTTGATAGTACTGATACAGCTGTGACAACTGATTTAAAAATTGAAAACTATACTAACAACGCTAGTGGTGTTCAACAAGTAATGGTTTTAAAAGCTGGTGAATTTGCGTTCTTCCCTTTTGATAATGGAGTAGCAGATCCTACTGGTGGTGATCATGATAATAAATTACAATTAGAAGCAAGTTCAGGTACTATAAAAGCTGAATGGGCTTACTACACTGTATCATCATAATAAAAAAA
>CEOE01004954.1_pt1 | contig 10344 bp, 5 predicted proteins | sample 530211 | NCBI WGS metagenome assembly CEOE01 (sample SAMEA2619779, study PRJEB7988) | marine metagenome | isolation source: saline water (ENVO:00002010), including
AGACTCCTCCACCGCTAGGAGAAAGGTATAAATCTTACCGAAGCACCACCAGCAGACCATGACATCCCAGAGGCAATAGGGATAGTCATAGTAAAAGCCTTAGTGGAGCTATCATTCTCTTGTTGTATAAACGTCTCTCCATCTACGGTTATTGACATGGTTAAACTAGAGAAGCTACTATTTTTCGTTATAACAAGAAACCCATCTGAAGCTGCTGTTCCTGTAGAACTTACAGAGGAGTATGTCCCCAAGCTAGATGTTGCAGAGCTAACAGAAGTATCCACATAATCCTTTACATAATCCTTTACCGCGCTCGTCGTAGGTATAGTTGTATCATTAGCTATAGCATTTAACCCTCCTTCAGCACAGGTAACTATAAAATCATCCTTAATGGTTAATTTATTATTAGCACAAAAACCTAATTTAGTTTCATCAACATAAACACCTAATTCACGAGATGAAAGATCTAAGCTTGTACTTGTAAATAATCCATCATTATCTAAAGCTGATAACCCACCTGTCAATGTAGGGCTAAAATCTACTATAATGTCACTTTCTGCTTTTATGATATAATTGACAACAGCATACGGTTGTATATTGTTATGTGGGGTTGTACTTGTTACACTAGTAGTATCACCATTTTCGGTAGAACCACCACCAGCATATGTTGTATAACCGTATCTATTATTATCGGAATCCAAACCACCATTAGACCCTGCTCCCGCAGATGTATCAAAATTACCCCAGCGGAAAGAGGGTGGACTCGAGGTCGGCATCGCTTCACCGAATGGAGAGACATGTCTATGAGCTGGCATTTGAGAATATGATAATATATTCTCAAATTCACCTCCAGATGTATATAAACTAAATGTACTTAATTGACCAGCACTGTCAGTTGTTTGACCGCTACCTATTAAAGTTCTACCAGCAAAGCTTGGTAGATTAAATGTCGTGGAACCGTCCCCGGTACCATATGGTAAAGGTGTTGTAAATCCGTTAAAAAGATTAAACAAATCACTATATGTTGTTCTCGAAATAGCTGCACCATTGCACACTAACCAACCAGCTGGTGGAGATGTACCAACCCACTCAGTAATAGTTCCAACCGGTGTAGATGGTGAATTAACTAAAAATGTTTGTGTGGTACCATCACCTGGTGTTTGAGACCATGACATATCTCCATTAGAATTTGATGTTAAAAATAAATTAGATTGATTTGGGGTAGAACTTGGCCATTGATAATTAGCAGTCGCTCCTTGAGTACAAAATACTTTACCAGCACCTAAAGCAAATTCGCAAGTAGTAATTTTATTTACAACATAATTGTCTGTATTTACTATTTTATTGTTATTAACAGAATCATTTGCTATTTTACTATTAGTTACTGAACTGTTTTTAATTTGAGATTCACAGACAGAGTCAGCATAATGAACTGCACTTACTCTAGATTGATATGTAACACCGTTTCCTAATTCAACCGATGCAAAAACTTCTGTCCCGTCTAAGTTATTATTTAATTCTAACTCATTTATAGCAATATTTGGCATATTAATATTTAAGTTTTATAACACCGTTTTCATTATTAAATATTTTAAAATGGCTGTAAATAAAAAAACGTTTGAAGATTTCAAATCATTGAATTTATTTTTAGATGATAATAATACATCTCTAAAATATAATAAATTTACCACAGCACAAGGTATAGATCTAAAACAATATGATCTATTAGATGATATAAATGATTTCAAAACTAAGAATTATACGCAAAATATATTAACTAATAGATATGAAGTAAATGACTTTATTGATTTTAAATCACAAAGTTTATTCAATAATATCGACATTAATACTAAATTAATTTTTTCTGGGTTATCGCCTGCATCAGCTGCTAATTATTTATCATTTAGTAGTAATCAGTCAGAAAGCGATAGTACTGTATCATTTGTATCTAGATCTAATGTAAATACTAATTTTATTTTAGATTTTAAAGATGATGAAAATTGCGTAATCAAAGTTAACGATGGAGGATTTTTAAAACATCTTACTTTAGATTATGATAATTATATTTTCAAAAGTATAGATACAGAAACCGAAAATCTTTCTAATTACTTTTTAAATTATGACTATGACGAAAAAAACGGTTACTTAAGTCTATTTACAACATTAAGTAATCAATTTTTTATTATAGCTCCTAATAGTGGTGTCTTATCTGCAAATCAACCAAATAATAGTTCAGCAGGTAAAGGCGTTATAAAACTATCTCAAGCGTCTGATAAGATAAATACTGAAAAATTTAGTAATTTTGTTTTTTACGACTATAAAAATAATCATAAAACAAGCAATGAAACTATAACAGGTCAAGAATTTAATTTTTTAAGTTATTTTCCTTATGAGGTAACATCATTAAGTTCAAACGGAGAATATACCAATAATCTTAGATTTTTTAATCTAAAAAATCAGGTATCTAATTTAAATAATATCAATCCTTTATTACCTTTAGAAAATAGCACCTTACAAAAGGATTATACAACTATTTTAAATATTGGTAACGCGGAAAAAAGTAATGAAAATTTAATATTTGGTTACAATTTTTATACAAAAGAATATAAATTTATTCCTGATAAAACTCTTAAATTTACATTACCTGATAGTTTATTCCCGTATCAAAAAGCTAATATAAATGATGCTAACTTAGTAGAAGGAGGTTCGTATGGGGCTAAAAGTCCTTATTTCAGTGATAAAATTTACAAATTATTAGATAATAACCTCAATGTTAATAGTGATGTTGCTGATATTAATCAAATATTTCTTTTACAAGATGGAAGCTCATTTCTTATCTTTGAAGAGAATGACTTTAAACTGTTAAAACAAGAATATGGTTTAAAAACTACATTAGATAATTCAGGTCATTTACTATGTTCATGGTTAAGCGGAGATGAAAATGGCGGTTTATGGTATGATAGATATTACTTCCCTAGAAAATATCAAGATAACTTCTTTGAAGCTATCTCCGGTTCCACGAATCAAGTATTTACAAACGTAACTCAAGCGGAAGATTATTTTAACAGATTTGGTATAACTGAAATATTTTACGATATTGAAAGTAATCTTGTCTTTCAACCTAATTCTACATATTTCTATAGCAGAATAGGTAATAATTATATTACTAAAATAATTGACGGTCAAAACGATAAATTAGCTAAAGATACCTTAACATTAATGTTTTCTGGTAATGAAATTGTAGACCAAAATACTTTAAAATTTAATGATAATGCTTTTGATGTTTTTAACTTTGATGACTTACAAGGTAATAATTTTAATGTATCTTTTGAGTTAAACTTAGATAGTTTATCTTCATTAAGAAGTAATCAAATTATTGGTAATCTTTACGAAGATGGTTTTTCATTAAAAAATGACTTTTATTTTACCCCTTTTGTTATTATTCCTAATGATAATAAATTATTATTTTATAATAATGAATTTGAGTTAATAAAGACTAATTTTTACCCTACCTTAACATCTATTAATGATGTATTTTATCTAGAACAACATAATAATTTAGTTTTAATGGGTAATGATAAAATAATTAAATCTGGTTATAATGGAGAAATAATTGATATAAATACATCTGGTGTAATTAATAATGATGTTAAAGAAATAGCTAATGAAAATGATGATAGACTTTTCAAAGGTTATAATAAAGCATTTATTTTAAATAATAAAACTGATACATCTTTAAATAATTTCCATAAGCTTGAGCTTAATAATTTAAGTTTATCTTCTACCAATTCACCATCATTAACAGGTAAAAACTCAATTATTGATACAGATATAGGTATTGTAGGTTTAAGTGGTTATAAAGGTAAAAAGCTAAACGATATAATAGGTGTTAGTATACAAGGAAATGAAATCTTGTATGAAAATTATCTTTCTGGAGGTACATTTAGTAACCCTTTATCTACATCCAAAACAATTTATGATATAAACGTATACGATGAAAAACTTTATATACAATCTTTCGATTCATCCAATAACGGGTTTATAAATGTCTTCAATAATGAAAGAGAATTATTAAAGACGTACTTTATTAATAATAGTGCAGTTTCAGGGTATAAATTAGATTTTATAAATGAAGATAAAGAAATCAAATTACTAAGCTTTTCAATAGATCAAAATAAAAAGATATATGTTGATAAATTTAATTTGAGTAATTCACTTAGTTCTACTTATTTTTTAAATATAAGTTCTAATGATATTGTTATACAGGGTAAAACGAGAAATATTAACCCTGTTAATTTTGAATCACTGGAAAACAAATATAAACAATATCAAGATAAATTAAATTTTGTTTTAAATGTTAAAAATTTCTTAGAATCTAATTATATTTCAGTCGAGTGGCAAGATGCAGGTCCTCCGATTTACACGTCATTTATTTTCGGTTCTGGTAGTGATGTTGCATCTGTAACAGGTTCAATACCTGAGGGCTTAAGTGGCTGGGATGGTAAATTTGATACTTCTTCATTACAAAATCAAGATATAAATTTTGAATCTATTTTACCAGTTAATAATTTAAAGTTAAATAATTGCATAAGTATCAATTTTAATTTAGTTATAGGTGAAATAACCTTTTATCTTAATGCAAGAAAATTAGGTACCATATCATTTATACCTAATAAATTTCCAGTTCAAAGTTTAAAATTTCCCGACCTATTTATCAACACGCAAAATATTAAGAATGATTCAATTAGTAAATTGTTAAACACTAACGAATATTTTGGTAACGGTGGTAATATAAGTAATTTTAAAATTTATAATAATACCATTTCAGAGGATTTAATAAAATATCTTTATTTAGAAAATACAAAAATAGATGAAATGATTTTTGATATTCCTTGCGGAAGTAGAAATAATATTGAAGAAATAAATTCACTTTATAATTATAATATACCAGGTTATAAAAATAATAACTTTAAAGTGTATGTTAAGAATGGTAGGTTCGATGAAAATACTAAAGATAAAATAATAGAATTCGTGAACAAAAAAATTGCAAGTTATTTACCAGTTAACGTAAATAATATTGAATACAACTTTGATTTAAATTAATGAGTATAAAAAAATTCAAATACACTCAAGGCAGTGAATTTACCTTTGATAATGAAAATTACATTGGCTATTATAACGTGTTAGATGGTAAAGCATATAAAAATCGTGATGAGCAAATAATAGAATTACAAAGCAAAGAAAACATTTCTTCTATAATAGAACTAGAAGATTTTTTCGATAGATCTATTTATAGTAGTCTATCGTTACCATATACTTTAAAGGAAGTACTTTTCCAACCTAACGAAATTATTAATAAAAATTCTATCAATTTTAAGATAGAACAACTATATGATAACTTTAAAGAACTATATAAATTTTCAAAGATACAAAACCCATTATTGCCTGGGAATTTTAGTAAGTATGCAGTATTATCTACATTACCGTCAACTGAAAAGGAAATAATTTGGTATGATTCAAACGAAAATATTTTAAGTGGTACACAAAATTTTGAACCTTTATCTGATTTAAATCCTTTACTTGGTAGTGATAAATTAATTCTTAACTTAATAAAAGGGGATTTAACTGATAATTTTACCTTATTTGCATCAGTTTCAAATACTATTTTTACGTTTGAGTTAAGTGCAAATGTAAATACTTTTAACTTAATTACTAGTACAAATAAGATAGGACTTTTTGAAGATTTAAGATTTGAAAATATAGTTTCAGTAGATACAAATAATAAAGATACTCTATTTGTTAGTGATTCAGGTAATAATAGTCTATATAAAATTAATGTTAATGATATAGTTAATAGGAATAGGAACGGTAATAGAAATTTTGTATTAACCGAGGTTATAGGTAATTCAGGGTTAGGTGATACTAATTTTAATAAAATAGATAGAATATCAGTCGGTGATAAAAGTATTTTTTTATACGATAGAGGTGATAAAATTATAAAACAATACACTAATGATTTAAATTTGGTAAAGAAATATATTAATAACTCTCTATTTGATAATAATGAATTTGTTAATCTAACATATAATGATTATTCTAATTTACTTTACATTTTATTTAAAAACTATAAAGTTGTTGTTTTAGAAGCTAATCAATTTAATAAAGTAGATGAATTTGAATATGATTTAAATGACTTTGACGACGATGAAATTCCTAAAAAAATATTATTTTCAGAAAATAATAGTAATATATATTATGTTACTACAAATAAGAGAATTTACAAATATTTTACAAATACCAATAATCGATTAATAGGTAAACTTAATATTACAAATAATCTTAAAGCTTCTGAAAACTGGGAGGAAAATTTTAAATACTGGCAAACACCAGGTTCCCCTGTAATAGATATTAATTGGGATGCAAAACCAGGCGGTAATAATTTCGATACTATTGATATTACAACATTTGCGACAGATGAAAATTTTGATAGATTAATATCTTTAACAAATGATAGATTTTTTGAATTCCAAGAGGATAATGATTTGGTATCCTTTTTAAATAATGAAAATCCGCAATTTATAGATTTAAAGAATATATTAATAAAAGATGATTATTTTAATAACATATCATTTAATAATTTAATATATAAATTTTTATTTAATGTTAATCTTTTAGGTTTAGAAATTGGAAAACAACTTGAATTGAAATATTTAGACAGTTTCTTAACGTTTGATAAATTCAGAAATATTATTCCAGAAAATAAAAATGAAATTGTAAGTTTTGAAAATAGTAATGATTTTTTCATCGGTGTTAATGAAACTATAAGTACCAAGGTATTCAATAGAGTTATAGAGAATGTTTATAACTACTTTGAAAATTTAGTAACTTTATTAAACCCTGAAATAAATAATACAAGAATTTCACCTTTAACAACGGTAACCTTTTAATAAATACTTTATATGGCAGGACTACAGGGTAATTTAATAGCAGATACTTTTAACGGTTTATTGAAAACTACTGATAATTGTACAATTGCTGGTTCAAAAGTAATTACAGATGGATGTGGTAATGATACATCCCTTACATTAGGAGCAGCAGGACAAGGAAGTACGTTTTGTGGTGGTTTAACTGTTAATTCCACTTTTGTAGCTTGCGGTTTTACATACCCAACTGCAGATGGTTCTGCTGGTCAAGCTATAGTTACTAACGGTAGTGGAAGTTTAAGTATAGGTCAAGTTTGCACAGCAGGTTTAGCAGATCTTTCACCTTCTCCAGCTGCATGTGGAAGACCATCTACTATAGAAGTAAATGCTAAAGGTCAAGTTACAGATTTATGTACCGTCGTGCCAGGATTTAGTTCTTTTGAAACACCTGGATCTAATACATTTACATTTCCACAAGGTACACAATATATTAAATTTTATTTAACAGGAAGCGGTGCAAGAGGACTAAATGCAACAGGTGGAGGAGCAGGTACCGTGGTAGGTATTTTATCAGGCTACCCAGGAAAAGAAATCTCAGTTATTACAGGTGCAAGACAAACCTCAAATAATACGAGTGGTAACTCTTCATATATTTGTATAGGTGGTTCAGAAGTAGCAATGGCTTCTGGTGGTATTTATGACTTCGGTGGAGTTGAAAAAACTCTTTGTTCAGAAGGAATAGTTTCAGACGATACTCAAGTTTTATCTCACTATATTATTCCTGGTGGTGGAGGGGGTATTGACACAGATGAAGGTGGTTCAGAAGAATCTGAAGGTGGTTCATCATTTTGGGGTTCACCACCATCTTTCGGTGCCGGTGGTAGTGTACATGGAAAATGCCCTGTAAATAAACCAGGTGTTGGTTACGCTTTATTTGAATGGTCTTAATTTAATTAAATACTTTATATGGCAACTTTAACAAATAGAAACATAAATGAAACTTATTTCGGTTTATTAAAAACTAACGATAATGAGTCAATAAATGGACTTACAAGGGTTACCGATGGTTTAGGTTGTAATTCATCTATTAGTATAAATTGTGGTGATGGGTCATCTAATGCATTATGTGTTCATGGTAATCTTACTTTTGATACATTATGTAATTTCAATTTTCCACAAGCAGGTAGTTCAACTAATGAAGTTTTTATTGTTAATAACTGTAATGTAACTCTTGGTAATGCAAATGACACATTACAAGATCAATTTACGTTTTCAGGGGGTCTTAGTTCATTTACATCGCCTTTCGATATAACACTAAACGATAAAGGTATTGTTACTCAAGTTTCAAATTCATCTAAGACTAATAGACCAAAGTACATTCTACTGACGGGTGGAACTACTGGGCTAAAACAGACAAGCAATGGTAGTTATACTTACAATATTGCTGATTTTACTGGTAGTGGTCTTATAACAGATGATATATCTATGATATATGTGCAAGTTTATACCCGAAGAGGAGCTGGGGCAGGTACAGCTCAAATAAATGCTGTATTTCCGAACGGTCAAGGTAATGTTTTAAGTAGATCCCAGACGTTTGACGGTAATGATGAAGTTAATTCGCAAACAACAGTTGGTATCCCTATTAATGAAGATACAACTAGTATAAGATTGAATATCTCCGGTACAGGTTCAAAAGAATTTATATTAAGAGGTGCTACAGTTTATCAAAGTTAGTTAGCACTATATGTAATATCTTTAACACTAAAAGGTTCATCTCCACTAGATGCTAAACCTACCTTTACATTACTAGGCATGGTAGGTATATTAATAAAAGTATCAGCTTCAAAAACTGTTTCAAATATTTCAGCTTCTGCAGTTTTAAGATCTAATCTTATCTTATTCATGTGTTCTTTAAATACAAATCTGAATGTTCTGAAATCAGTGGTTAATATATTAAAATTAGGTATTGCTACAGTACTAAGAAACTCATATTCAGAATTTGTTGTCGATACTCTTGCAGTAACGGAATCTGGTATTAATTCAGCATTACCTTTATTACCTGAATCTAAAAACTGTCCTCTTAAACCATAACCTCCTGCAAAATCTAGACACATACTTATAAAATGACCAGACATATTAGGATTGGTAGATGTTAACGTTGTCATTAACCCTCCACCAAAACCAGGTAGACCATGTGTAGGGTCAGTATCTACATCGGTATTGCCGTCCGCTAAAAACAATGTTAAATTTGATGTAGTATTAACAATTATCACATCTCCATCTTCTGTTAATAAGAAAAAGTCACCATTTTCAGTTATTAATCTAGGTACTTTTGGTGACTGAAAAGATACGTATATATCTTTACTAGTATCAAAATTTTGATCAAAGACTATTCTAGTGCATTGTTCATCTGTTTGTGGGTCAAAATTAAGAGCTAACTCGCCAGAATCTATTTCTTCTTGTGATTGTTCTGGTACTGATGGTTGTGGAGTTGAGTCTGGTAATGTCTCATCAGTACTTTCCTCTTCATCTTCTATATCAGGTTCTGGTGACGGTGAAGGTGAAAGTTCAGTAATATAATGATCAGGTAAAAATTCTGGTATTGAATAACCTTCGAATGTAGTAATTTCGCTATCACTTGGATCTGTAAAATATTTTGTAATATAATAGTCAAAGACTTCAGTATTTTCATTGACGTGATTATCATTTTGATCAAGATAACTAATTTTTCCTAATAATTCCCAATCATCGTCAATAACTGATGATAGAGTATTTTTACCATATACATATAGAAAACCTGGAGCAGTTATATTTTGATAAGTCAATTCTGACCAACTATTGTTACCGTAAAGATATTCATAACCACTCAATGCACCTATATCTAAAATTACGTAATTATCCCCATTATATGTTCTCCATAAATAACTTGTCGCGCCGTTGAATATACAAGCAGGGGTTATGTTTCTTGAACGACTTGATCCCCATTGCTCACTACCACCGAAAAATGACCCTGTTAATCTTATTGATTCTGATTGTAATGATCTACCTGATAAAAATTTTAATTTATTATTAGATGGAGATTTTTGTAACTCGAAATAATCATAGCTAGCAGTAAGGTCTGCAACACTAGAAAAATATTGAGGATTTCCATCAACAGCAATATTACCATATGTATCAAAAGTGTATTTGTCAGAAAAGGTAGAAAGTTCGTTAAGTGAATCACCAAAATCAAAATCAACTTTTGAAATATAACCACCACTATAAGGAAAAGCAGTAATACTTGGAACACCTGGATCTGATAGAGAATATTTAGTTTGACTTACTGGGCTATTATAATATTTTTTATGATCGAATTCAAAATTTGAATCAATAGTTTCTGAACCAACTATTTTTAAATATCTATAACCTGATAAATTTTGTT
>CEOE01106848.1_pt1 | contig 10326 bp, 10 predicted proteins | sample 530211 | NCBI WGS metagenome assembly CEOE01 (sample SAMEA2619779, study PRJEB7988) | marine metagenome | isolation source: saline water (ENVO:00002010), including
TGGACGTTCTATGAGCGTCTGTTCAGAGAGGTTTTTTGATACAGGGGGTAAATTTTTTACCATTAATGTGTATGATCTGATGCTGCGGCTTTACTGCCCCTAGAACCGTACTTACAACATCAGAGCCACGGGTGCCTGATTGACTTCGGGTTGAAACGAACAAAAAATGTTCGAAATTCCTCTGCTAACCATTATGACAAAGTTACGGATGATAGCTTGTGTTATCCGATTAAGCACCTGAGATTGATATCTATTTGAAACATCAGATTTCGATGCGAACTGAAACGAAAAATGTAATAAAGATGACCAACAGTACGCATAAGCTAGCACTATACCAAAGCACAGCACTGGAGAAGCACTAATGTCTCGTCTGACCGATCTTATTGCGCAGGCGAAGGCCAAGGATGCCGAGTTGGGCAAAGAATTAGAACGTGAGTTCAAAACTCTCGCTGACCGGCGCTCCTTTGGACTTAATTTTGAGCGACACCGTCCAGAGAGCGTTGAATTGCCGGGGAGTCCTGTGCGTAAGGGCGATAAAGTACGTGTATTGGCTCCTCGCTGGGAAACAAAGAACCGTGATGAGCAGCTCTGGAAGGTCCGAAGCCTATCTGGCAAAGGCTCAGAAAGGAAAGCCCTGATAGAGTTCGTTGAGGGTGATGTCCGAAAAACACAGGAGATTGCGGTTACGGATCTAACGGTAGTCGCTGAGTTCCGCAATTACATCTACCCAGGACTTGTTAGCACAGGGAAGGTCGAGCGTGGGGGTGACAAGCCTTATCATACCGTCATAAACGCAGAAAATTTCCACGCTCTAGAAGCGTTGACGTTTACCCATCGCGGCAAAGTCGATGTCATTTACATTGATCCACCCTATAATACGGGGGCGAAAGATTGGAAATACAACAACGATTACGTCGAGGGTGAGGATTTATATCGGCATAGCAAGTGGCTGGCGTTTATCGAAAGACGGTTGAAAGTCGCAAGAGAGCTCCTGAACACATCCAAATCTTGTCTGATCGTAACGATTGACGAAAAAGAATATTTGCGACTTGGGTTGCTATTAGAGCAGCTCTTTCCTGAAGCTCGTATCCAAATGGTATCCAGTGTCATTAATCCTAAAGGCGCGTCACGTGGAGCGGCCTTCGGGAGAACGGATGAATACATTTTCTTTGTTTGTTTTGGGAGTGCCGCGCCAATTGCCGTACCTCTTGGAAATGAATGGAAAATCGTCCAAGACAAACGAGCTGGAAAATTGAGGTGGGCGGAAGCATTGCGCTCTGGTTCTGATCCGTTACGCTCTGATAGCCCAAATCAGTTTTACCCCGTTTTTATTTTTGAAGGAAAAAACGGTCCAGAGTTTCACTCCGTAGGAGATCCATATTTCGGCGACAAATGGCAAGATGTGGAAGTCCCGGCAGGATGTGTAGCTATTTGGCCCATCAGATCTGATGGTTCCGAGGGGCGTTGGCAGAATAGTGCGAATGGCTTCCGGGCTTTAATTGAGAAAGGGTACGCCAAGTTAGGAAAGTGGAGGGCAAGCTCTACGTCAATTACATACCTTTTTCGCGGAGAGCAGAAAAAGGTTGAGGCAGGTATGTTTCCGATTATTGGCAGAAGATCAGACAACTCAATAATCGTTGATGATGCGTCATACCAACCGACTTTTATCCCCGGCACCCAATGGCGAGTTGCCTCCCATAATGCTGAACAGGGTGGAACTAACCTCCAAAAGAACCTGATGCCGGGGCGTAAGTTCCCCTTTCCCAAAAGTCTCTATGCGGTCGAAGATGCTTTGCGGTTCTTTGTGATAGATAATCCAAATGCGATCATACTCGACTTTTTCGCTGGTTCAGGCACCACAGCCCATGCTGTTATGCGTTTGAACCGTCAAGACGGCGGTTCGCGACAAAGCATCTCCATAACGAACAACGAAGTGGCGACTGATGAACAAACTGCGCTGAGAAAGGGCGGGCTCCGACCCGGTGATCCCGATTGGGAAAAGTGGGGAATTTGTGATTACATAACCAAGCCTCGTATCAAAGCTGTGATTACAGGGAAGACGCCAGACGGTGAGGTTATAAAAGGTGATTATAAATTTACTGATGAGTTTCCGATGGCAGATGGTTTCGAGGAAAACGCTGAGTTTTTCACTCTGACTTATGAAACACCTGTTGCCGTCGCCCATAATCGTTCCTTTTCACGCATCGCACCGCTTCTCTGGATGCGTGCTGGCAGTCAGGGGCGAAGGATTGATATGGAATCGACCGATGGTTGGGAGGTCGCCGACACCTATGGTGTACTGAAGGACTTGGATCGAGCAGCACCATTTGTTGATGTCGTGATAAAGAAAAAGACCATCCGTGTAGCTTATATCGTAACTGACGACGAGCGTCGTTTCCAATCAGTAGCACAACGTCTACCTGATGTTGTGGAGCCAGTTCGGCTTTACGAATCCTATCTGACCAATTTCCGCTTTTCGATGGGCCGCTAAATATGAAGTTCACGCTCAAGGATTATCAGGACGATGCTGTAGCGCAAGTTCTGGATCGTTTGAAAAAATCCCGTCGTCGCTGGCATGAAGACAAAGAAAAGAATGCTTTCTCGCTGACCGCTACGACCGGCGCAGGCAAAACTGTTATGGCAGCCGCCGTTTTTGAAGCTCTGTTCTTTGGCAGTGACGATTATGACTTCGAAGCTGATCCCGGTGCTGTTGTTATCTGGTTCAGTGATGACCCGTCTTTGAACGAGCAATCGCGTTTCCGGTTGATGGAGGCATCCGACAAGTTGACGCTTTCTGACCTTGTGAATGTTGGTAATACATTTTCACGTGGTTCATTTGAACCGGGGAAAATCTACTTCCTAAATACGCATAAACTATCCAAGAACAGCCTTCTGGTGCGGGGGCATGATTCCGACGATATGTCGCTAGAGACGCCGGATGGGCAGAGAATCATGCCCGATATGCGTTCACACACCATTTGGGCCACAATCCAGAACACTATAGAAGATCCCGACCTAACTCTTTACCTCGTACTGGATGAAGCTCACAGAGGGATGAGAGAAAGTGCCAAACGGGGTGATAGCAAACCCACCATTGTTAAGCAGTTGATTAACGGAAATGGGGGTGTTCCGGGTATACCGGTGGTCTGGGGGATATCTGCTACTGTGGAGCGGTTCGATGTTGCTATTGCGGGAATGGAAGATCGTACAAAGCTCGCGAATGTCATTGTTAGCTCAAAACTTGTTCAAGATTCTGGTCTAATCAAGGACACAATTAACCTTGAGGTGCCGGACGAGATTGGTGACTTTTCGACTGTCCTTCTGCGTCGAGGCACCGAAAAGTTGCGTGAGATCTCTGAAGCTTGGACTGACTATTCAGAACAGCAACACGACGCAGATACGGTCCAACCGCTCATGATTCTACAAGTGCCAAACTCGCCTGATCATGGAGAGATTGGCATCTGGCTTGAGACAATTTTTAAGGCTTGGCCCGACTTGCCAATTGAAAGCGTTTATAACGTATTCGGGGAACACAAGGCTGAAATCTTCGGCTCTTACACTGCTCCCTACATTCCGCCGGAACGGGTACAGGAATCACAATATGTACGTGTACTCATTGCCAAGGATGCGATCAGCACAGGCTGGGATTGCCCTCGAGCAGAAGTGATGGTTTCATTCCGAGCAGCGTCCGATAAAACCCATATCACACAGCTTCTAGGTCGTATGGTTCGTGCCCCGCTTGCCCGTCGCATTCCCGGAAATGAACGTCTTAACTCCGTCGATTGCCTTCTACCGCACTTCGACAAAGTATCGGTTAACGATGTTGTAACTGCGTTGATGACAGGTGATGAGATTGGCGAAGAACTTCCCGGTCGTCGTGTCTTGATTAATCCGCGCGAAATGAACCGCAGCCCAAGCATCCAGAAGGAGGTATGGGATAAACTGACATCTTTGCCGTCGCAGACATTACCAAAGAAGCAAGCACGACCTGTCAAACGTTTGACTTCATTGGCACATGAACTAGCGGCTGATGCTCTGTTGCCTGACGCGGGCAAAACTGCTCACAGCGAGCTACATAAAGTTCTAGATACCTTACAAGCTACATACGCTGACGATCTTAAAGCTGCCAGAGATGCTGTGCTGAAGGTGGATGGCAAGACAATCAAAGCAGATATTAAGACGAAAGCTATGACCTTCGATGATTTTGTCGAAGACGCGGACTATGCCGTAATTGAAGATGCTTACAAGCGAGCAGGACGAGCTCTCTCACCCGATGTAGCAAAAACCTATAGTGAATGTTTGGCTGCGAGAGATACTAATAGCGAAGACGCAGAAGAAGCTTTGATTGAGGCCCATACTATCGTCGCGGCATTAGGGATGGTTCCAAAGATCAAGGAGCATCTAGAAGCAGAGGCAGAGAAACTCGCTAATGAGTGGCTCACATACCACCATACTGGCATGAAGGCTCTCAGTGATGAGCGGCAAGATGTCTATCGGGAAATCCGGGAAATGAGCTCGGACCCCTTGGATGTCGAACTGGTGGCGCCAACAACACAACTTCAGCCAACCAAAGCTCGCAATCCCGATGGGACGGAGATTATTTTGCCAAGGTATGAAAAGCATCTTTTGTGCGATACCGACGGCTTGTTTCCTGAACTGTTTGGCTCTGATTGGGAGGATCGCGTCTTAATAGCAGAGCTTCAAAGAGAAGAAACTGTCGGCTGGTATCGAAACCCAGCCCGTTCTAGTCAGGAATCCCTCGGTGTGGCTTACGAAGAAGCCTTGGAAACGAGAATATTACGCCCAGACTTTCTCTTTTTCACTCAACTACCAAGTGGGGAAGTTGCTGCCAACATCGTAGATCCCCACGGCTTCCATCTGGCTGATGCGTTGCCGAAGTTAAAAGGCCTAGCGGATTATGCTGAAAAAAACGGCGCGCACTATCGTCGGATTGAAGCAATCGCGAAGGTGGAAACCAAGTATCGTCTTTTGGATTTAACTTGCGCATCAACGCGTGAGGAGATTCGCAAAGCAAACAGTGCTGAAGCGCTATATAAAAGCAAATTCGGTCGAGATTATTTAGCTTAAAAGTTCAGTGATGATGGCCGTTCTCGTGATAACGAAGATACGAGGCGGCCATTTCTCGTAGGGCGAAAACCAAATTGGATGCTCCGAATGAGCTAATATGAAAAGTAGATCTCATAACCAATGTTAAAAAGTCTAAAGGACCAAAACCACTTTCCCTATCACATTCAATTGGTTCCGTTGATCTAGATCGACATTCACATTCGGACATTTCCTGGAATTTTCGTGTATTATTACAGCCCCTGCTGGGTGACTTACGATACGCCGTAAATGGATTTCCCCACCCCATACAAGGGCCATTATACTCCCCGAAATCTGACGTTGGCCTCGATCCACAATCACGAAATCTCCATCGTGAATTGTTGGCTCCATCAAATCATCGCGTACTTGAAAAATGCCAATATTTTCAACGTAAGATAATGAAACTCGCCCAACAAGAAACGTCAACGAGAACTGTAAAAACTCTGTTTTCTCGTCAATGATAATCTTACCTTCTTCCGAGCACCGTAGCAGGGGCAGCCAGATGGTACCTGAGCGGTTGACATTTTCCTTCAGCGAGCCTTTTCCCGTTAACAACCAGTCAATTGACACATTACATCTTTGACTGATTTTCACCAAATGCTCGGGTCTGGGAATCGCATTATGTTTCCAAACTCTATCAAATGTACTGGACGGAATGCCGGTGGCCTTTGCCCATTCGAAGGGTTTTTGCTGGCCGATAAGTTGAGCAAGCCGGGATCGAAACCCATTGATAAGGGCGGTTTCCGTTTCGGAGTTCATGAACACCAGCGTTAAGTTTAAAACTAAATTTAAAAATCAACTTAACCAAAGTTTTTGCGCGCATCAATAGTATTTGGAGCTATTGACTCTCTTTTTGAATTCAATAAGTTTATAATTCAATTTTGGAGTTTATAGTTCGTGTTTGGAGAGAAGCAGCCTATATCAAAGCCGACACAGCGGAAGTCGGGCCATAAGAAACTACTCTCGCTAACACCAGTTCAACGGCGAGCATGGATCATCTGCGAGTTAAAGTTGCGTGGCATGAGTCACCAGAAACTCGCGGTTCAAGAGGGTGTGAGCCCGCAGGCTATTTCGGCATCGGCAATGGGGAATGGATCGTCCCATCTTCGGGCTGCTCTTGCTGATGCTCTGGAAATTCCTATTCACGAGCTATTCCCAGAGCATTTCGATTCAGATGGAAAACCACTTGCTGCGACCCGGCAGCCAAACCGAAATCAAAAACGAAAAACTTAGTTTTCAATCAAGGGACTTCACAAATGCGTCTTCTGGTTCTTGCTCTTCTCGGTTCAATTGGTTTGCTATTTCAATTAATTGCGGAAAATCTATCAACCTTCCTCAACATTGTTGCTGTCGCATTGGTCATCATCGCAGTGCTTTGCTACGGCATTTCGCGTTTGGATATGAACGCCCCGGAAGATAACGACGAGGTAGGGGTAGACGAACCCGAAGACAATGAAACGTACGAACCATTCACCTTTATGGGGATTGGTCTTCGGCCTTGGAGCATAGTTCTTGGTGTGCTTGCTGTGCCCGCATATGTCGGTGCTGGATTAACAAAGCAGCATCCAATCACCGATTCACAAGTTGACGCGAAACAACTCGAAGCGTGCGCAAAGCAAAATGCTGACTACACCCCGTGTGCCAACAAGAAGATTGTCGTTAACGCGTTGGTTACAAGCATAAATGCTCCCAATGAAATCGAAATTTGCTATCGGGGAAATGGTTACGGTAGCGAGAACATCGTTGATAATTGTGCTGTCCATGCCAGCGTCAAGCTCTCCGAAGATTTTACGGGGAAAGAAAACGAAGTTATCCGCATTGGTTATCTCTCAAAGTCCAAATCGTGGACCGGCACTGTGCTCGGTGAACAAGGAAACGTCATCAATACGGTCGTATCGCAAGGTAAAGTCGAGCGCATTCAACTCAAAAATGAAGCTGAAAAACTTGGTTTACCTGTCGAAGAGGTAATCGCACGACGCGAACAAGAAGAAGAATGCGTCACAGATTGGACGCGCTGTCGGAATAATGAACAATTTGTCGATGTATCAGACGTTGCTGATGACGCTCGATTTGACTGCGCAGCGGAAGCACGAAAAATAGCTCGCCCACGTGATCTGGATTTATCGATTGTTCCTTTCTCGTCGTACATGTCTGGTACCGATTATATTCAAGATGGTGTCGCACTTTTGATCGACCGAAATGCTTCTGTCGAAAATGATTTTGGCATCGAAGTGCCGGTTGAACTCGAATGTTACTACAGCTTGAACGAGATGAAAGTGATGCTCATTAATCAGCGGTAGCAGGGTAACTATGAAAATGAAGGTCAACCTTTTTCACTATTCATTTTTATTCAAGCTGGCTTTAACCGTATTCGCTGCGGCTGTGATGAACAGCAACGCATTCGCGGAAACTTCTGACGCGAACAAGTCTTTGCTCGACCGAAAACCTATCGACATCGAATCACGCGACCAATGTCAAAATGAACGTTTTGAATTGGGAAAGTATATCGCTGCGTCGAATTCGTATTTGTTCAGCATTGAGCGGAGTCAAGGCGGCGTTCTGACATGGGAAGAGGCCCAAGCAATCCGTGAGCGCATTGACCGTGAACTATATTGGTACACCGAGTATATACGTTCGATTTTGACGAATGGTGATTCCCAAAAATGTGCGCAAGCAAGGGTCGATGGAATCGAGAAAATCAATAATATTCTGAGATCAGAATTGGGGTGGGAAAACACAAATCGGAATAAACAGGGGAATTGAACATGAACATTATTCGACTGATTGCTTCTGTCACATTCGCAGCAACACTTAGTGCGTGTGTTACAACTGACTATAGCGTTACGCAACGTGGGAATTTCCCTGAGTTTCGTCGGTCGTTAAGTAACACTTCTTACGGATATCAAGTATTACCCGACCCAACAGGAACAGCACCGGTTCCTGTTGTTGAGCGCTTTGAGGTTCAACCCGGCGATTGCTGGCACAATAAAACGTGGGACGATTGTCCAAATGATCGTGAACGTTCGGAACTCGTTCAACGCGGTGCCCGTTACCCTGAGAACACAGAAATGTGGTATGGCTGGTACGTCTATTTTCCCGACGATTTTCCTGACATTAACCCAACACGGCCAACCTTTGCGCAGTTTCATCAAGCAGGGGGCGAACCAATTCTGATGTTTCTCACGAACCCTGAAGGTTATTATGGGGAAGTGCGCGATCAGGAAAAACCAATTCAAGAAATTTCGGTCATTGATGAGAACGAAAAATGGCGCGGGAAATGGTTGCGAATTGAGGTTCACGCGAAATGGTCACGCGGTGAAGATGGATTCATCGAAATTTATCGCGATGGAGAAAAGCGCGGTGAGTATCGCGGTATCACCTTTGAAGGTGAAGGAATCTATTTCAAATACGGGATTTATCGCAGCGGAATCAGTCGATACGTGGAAGCCTTCAATAAACCCGATGCGCCAGCCCAGATCGTCTATTTTACAGGTATAAAAGCGGGCGATACACGAGAAGAAATACAACTTCCGGTGATTGAAAAATAATTTTACTCTAACAGTTATCTTGATCTGGGGGCGGGGATGAATTGTGTAAAAATCTTTGCGGTTTGTGCCGCGCTACTTTGTTCTGCTTGCGTGAGTACAACAGGAAGCATGGATCGCGGTGATCTTGGGCACATGACAAGATCACTGAATACACGCAGCTATGGATATACCGTCATCCCCGATCCCACCGGTACTGCCCCAACAGCAATGATCGAACGATTTGAAGTTCGTGATGGTGACTGTGCTTTCGACGGTTATTGGAGCGATTGCGCGACGCACCGCGAACGCTCCGAATTGACGCAGCCGAAATATAGCCCCAATCGCTTTTCAAATGGTTCAGAAACGTGGGTCTCTTGGTGGATTTATTTTCCCGAAGGATTTGAATCTGGTGACCCCGCTTCCGTAAACATTGGACAGTTCCACGAGGCATCGGGAAGCGGTGTGTCGAATATGTTTAAAACCAGTTACGGTGGATACTATTTTGATAATCATCTTCCGAGTAATAGTGACTTAATTACTTTGATTCGTCCTGATGATGCTATTGGCAAATGGCACCAAATCGAGCTTCATGTTCGCTGGAGCCGCAAAAGCGACGGATTTTTTGAGGTTTTTGTGAACGGGGATCGAAAGGTTAATTATCACGGTCGGACGATGAAGACCGGTCAAGTTTACTTTAAATACGGGATATATCGCAGCCATATAGACAGATTTGAAAAGGCAAAACCCGGCGAACCTATGCCGACACAAATTGTGTATTTTGCGGGGATGAAAGCAGGAGAAACGAGAGAAGAGATTCAAGTTGTCAAAGAGGCGCTTCCGGTTGAGTGAGCACCTTCAATGTTTGTCAATGACAGGGGAAGGTCACAATGAATCCAATCTTTGATAACCGTGCTATCTGAAAGTGGGATGACCTTCTTCGGTGTCATTATCCGCTGAGAAATTTCACGGAGACATTTTTCAAAATCATCAATCAAGTGAAGCCGATGACCGAAATATAGATATTCGTATCGCTCGGTCTCAGAGAGAGTTTCCAGCACAAAGGTATTTGCTGCGACAAAATCGGCTCGTTGCTGTCGTCGTTTCTGTATAACGCGATGTTTTATCTCAAAGAATTTTTCTGACATAGCTTTATCTTAGAACCTAAATTGTGAAGATAAATACAATCACAACAATAAGATAGTAGATTGTATCATGATAAAATTCGACACTGATGGCTTCATGGCAAAGGCGAAGAAGGTACTGGGAGCGAAGTCAGAAAATAGAAAAAAATCTTCAGCAGTTGTTTTAGAAGTTGGATATCAGCAACTACAGAATATTAGAGATTTTGTTCTCATCAATGATGGTTACGACATCATCGAAGAGATTTTGATTCCTATCGATACGTACAAAATCGTTCTTCGTTGCCCCAACGAAGAAAAAGCCAACGAGTTCCGAGCTATTTCCGAAGAATTGTAATTTTAATTTAGGAAACAACGATCTCGTTGTGTATAATTAAATTGTTGATAAAAGGATTGTTTTTTTCAAGGGTTTCATCTTTTCGTAAAAACTTAGTTTTGTCCCACCACAGTCAGTTGTGTAACCGCACGATATAATCAAGACGCATGTTGCGTTCGAATTCCATCCCTCCCCTGTATCAAAAAACCTCTCTGAACAGACGCTCATAGAACGTCCA
>CEOE01106847.1_pt1 | contig 10308 bp, 9 predicted proteins | sample 530211 | NCBI WGS metagenome assembly CEOE01 (sample SAMEA2619779, study PRJEB7988) | marine metagenome | isolation source: saline water (ENVO:00002010), including
AAAGTGTTTCACGCAGTCTTTCGAAGAGGGTCGCGGGCCCACTATTGAAACAAATGAAAATTATGAGTAGTTTTGATGACATGAAGCCTTTTCTTATAAAAAACCCTGACTATTTGAATGACTCAGTCGGCGGTGAACGGTCCCGTTTTAGTGGTCCTAGGAATTCATTGTCGGGGATAGTTGGGGGCAGAAGGTGAACAGAAAATTTTTTGGGTTAGACAATCTCAGTCCGGAGGAGGCTAGGCCTAATACTATGATAAGAACTCCGTGGACATTTGATGAAGATCGTTGTTTTTACTCCCCTTTTCCAATTGCTAATTGGGGCCCATGTGATGTTGTTGTTGAAGGCGTGGCCGATACGCCTCGCGATGATTTTCCAGGCACGACATGGGGGTCGCCGATTGTGTCTGAGCGTGCTGCAAAAGAGTTGGGGTCCTTGTGTGGGTCAATGTTGCAATTTCTTCCGTTGCGATGTTTTGATAAATTGAGGGGTGTCATTAATGAAAAATATTACTTGATGATCGTGCTTTGCAAGGTGGATTGCTTGGATTTTCCAAGATCTATGCGATTCTTCGGGGGTAGTTGGTCGCCTCGGAACAGGGTGATTAGGCCTGATTTAATCCCTAGCGGTCCGATTGTGTTTCGTGTGCAGGGATTGCATTCATTTGTTGTTGTAGATAATGTGGTCCGTCAGACAATTCTTGATAAGGGACTTACCGGTGTTCATTTCTGGGAAGTCTGCCAATCTGGCGATAATGATGCCCCAGATGAGGAGGAAGTGCCCGCCGAGGCTATCGATAAGTATCGCACTCAGTGGGAGCGGCTCCCTAGGTTCCATGGTTGGGCAAGTAACAACTCCTGGCATTGTCCGGTTATGGCAAGGTCGTTAGGGCATTGTGCAAGTGAATCGAAGTTCCTAAATTGATGAACGTGTAGTAAGTGGTCAAGTAGTGGTGCGGCACAGTTTGTATATTTCGTCATGCATAAAAATATGGGTTGGCGATATAATCGCGTTGTTGCAATGTCCTCGGGAGTCTGTCAGGGCCCAAGGCATCCATCCTGTTTTAGGGGCACCCAGCCTGATACTCAACCAAGTACGCACTCACATCGAAGAAGTTCAGTGCGACTAGCGGTCCAGCACTTTGTGGCGCTCCGCCACTTGGATTCTGATCGGTGTTTCAAGCTGCTTTTCGCTTCTCCCGGATCTTGATGTCAAGCCAGAAGAGCTTTGGATCTCCGCGTGCGGATTGGCGAGTGACAAAGATCAGCGGTTTGATTCCTCCTCGTGCAGTATAGAGAATGGGCTTCGGTTCTCTCCCTTCATTCTTGTCCTGAATCGTGTGCGCATGGTGCGCCCCATGCACCTGATGCTGGCTGTACTACGCTCTGTACTCAGTGCCATCATGTGCATCGAAGCCATCGGGTTGGTGAGCGCCCGCGCTCGTGCGATGCCGTATGGTTGGGGGATGGCGTTGGCAACCGAGTCAACCAGGTGCCAGATGCTGCAAAGGCGGGTATTGAGAATTCCCGATCTGACGGCTGATTTCAGCCCCTACCGACAGCTCAGGAACGCCGCAAACTCATAGGCCTTACACGCTTTGCGGAACTCTTAATCGGATATGCTGTTGCAATATGCCCGAAGTTCCTTCCCGAGACCCGAACTTAACCGTCCTGCTTCAGCGAGTTGCTCAGGGTGATCAGCTCGCTGCGAATGAGCTTCTGCCATTGGTGTATGAGCAGTTGCGTGCGATGGCGCGGGTGCGGATGTCGCGTGAACGGGCTGGGCACACGCTTCAGGCGACGGCGCTCGTGCACGAAGCATATGCGAGGATGCTTTCGCCGGGGGATGGGTCGTTCGAGAACCGGAGGCACTTCTTTTTCGCGGCTGCGGAGGCGATGAGGCGGATACTCATTGATCATGCACGATCAAGAAACGCCAAGAAGCGTGGTGGTACGGATCGGCAACGGGTGCGACTGGATATCTCTGCGATCGCGGATCTCGCGGAAGATGGAAAAACCTTCGAGATCATTGCGCTTGACGAAGCGCTGCGACGCATGGAAACACAGCGCCCTAGGGTGGCGCAGGTGGTGATCCTGCGGTTTTATGGCGGGATGAGTGTCGATGAGACGGCTGAGATGCTCGGTGTTTCATCGCGAACCGTAGATCTTGATTGGGCGTTCGCACGCGCATGGCTCTATCGAGAGCTCTCGCGGTACGAGAGAGAGGAATCGAACTGATGAGTGATTCGTACGAGCGTGAACAAGAGATCTTTGCACAGGCATTAGAGCTTGATCCCGCGAAGCGTTCAGCATTTCTTGATGAAGCGTGCGGCAGTGATGGGGATCTGCGCGAACAGGTTGAATCGCTGCTCGCTGCGATGGACGAGGCGGGGCAGCACGGGTTCTTCGGGCAGCCGACGAGCGGTGCGGAAGAGGTGAGCGCTGAATCGTTCGACTCTGAGGATATTCGCGCGGGGGAGATGATCGGCCCCTATCGGATCATTGGGCAGATCGGTGAGGGTGGGTTCGGGCGTGTCTACCGCGCGGAGCAAGGTTCTCCCATCAAGCGTGAAGTGGCGTTGAAGATCATCAAGCTCGGCATGGATACCAAGCAGGTGATTTCTCGCTTTGAGACAGAGCGGCAGGCGTTGGCGCTGATGGATCACCCATCAATTGCGACTGTGTTCGATGCGGGTGCGACGGAGAGTGGGCGACCATACTTCGTGATGGAGTTCGTGCAGGGGTTGCCGATCACAAGCTATTGTGATGATCAGATGCTCGGTATCGAGAATCGGTTGGAACTCTTCTGCGGGGTGTGCGACGCGGTCCAGCATGCGCACCAGAAGGGGATTATCCATCGGGATCTCAAGCCGAGCAATGTGTTGGTTTTGAATCAGGGCGACAAGCACATTCCCAAGGTCATTGACTTCGGGGTCGCGAAGGCGATCGATGCCAAGCTCAACGCGATCATGACACAGACTCAAGCGCAGCACCTTGTTGGCACACCGGCATACATGAGTCCGGAGCAGACCGGTGTCACAGAGAGGGGCATTGACACCCGGAGCGATGTCTACTCCCTTGGGGTTCTGTTGTATGAGCTGATCACGGGCGTGACACCGATCGATTCAGAGACACAATCGCGGTCGAGCTATGAAGAGATGCATCGATTGATAAGGGAGGCGACGCCTCCTAAGCCGAGCACCAGACTTGGCTTGAGCGATTCGAGTATTGAAATCGCGAAGCATCGTCACAGCCAGCCGCGCAAGCTGATTCAACAGGTTCAGGGCGACCTTGACTGGATCGTCATGAAAGCATTAGAAAAAGATCGCGAGCGTCGGTATGAGAGCGTGGGGGCGCTCGCGGATGATCTGCAGCGATATTTGACAGATGCGCCCATTGCTGCACGGCCGCCCTCCAAGATGTACGCAACGCGCAAGTTCGTCCGCCGGAATCGTGGGGCGGTGATCGCGGTTGTGTCGTTGATGTTGATCCTCCTGCTTGGGGTCATAGGGACGACATGGGGGATGCTCTGGGCTCTCGATGAGCGGGAGCGAGCCCGGGTCTTGGCGGACAAGGAAATGCGTGCGCAGGTTGCGGCGAATGAGGCCGCGGAACAGGCAGCAAGTGAGGCGGAGCGGGCATCGCTTGAGGCCCAGACGGCGGAGGAGCTCAGCCGATTCTTTGTGATGGATGTCTTGTCAGCGGTGGACCCGGCCCGAACTTCTGATCGTGAGCTAAGCGTGCGCGAGGCGTTGCTCAATGCCTCTGAGAACATCGAGGGGCGGTTCGAAGGCCGACCAGACTTTGAGATGAAGATTCACAATGCGCTCGGGTATCTCTTCGGACGACTCGGCGTGCTCGAGCGAGCGGAGCATCATCACCGGCGAGAGTGGGCCCTCACTGAACAGGAGTTCGGGGAGTTATCATTCGAAAACGCACGCATCATGCATAGCGTTGTGGGTGACCTTGGTATGCAAGGACGCTACGCGGAAGCGATCGAACTCACGCAGCGACAGCTCGCTATCTTGGATCAACTCGATACACCTGAATCGAAACTGATCCGGTTGCGGTCGTTGGGTAACATGGGGGCGCTTCTCGTGCAAACGGAGCGTGTTGCGGAGGCGGCACCGATTCTTACAGAAGTGTTAGAACTCAAGCAGGCGCAGTTTGGTGATCGACACCCGACCACACTCAATAGCGTGGAATCGCTCTCTGTGGTGCTGGGACGACTCGGCGAGAATGAGCGGGCACTGGAGCTTGCGCGCGAGGCCTACCACGGACAGGCAGAGGTGCTCGGCGTGGGAGACCCGCGAACTCTGAACTCGCTCGTCAATCTCACGCTCGCGCTCGGTCGTCTGGGGCAGCATGAAGAGTCACAAAGGCTATTGAGGCCTGGTATTGAGGATGCGCTCGGTCGCTTGGGAGAGCAGCACCCGACTTCGATCTATTTGCGGAGTAACTATGCGCGTTCACTTTATGACGATGGGCAGTTTGAGGAAGCGGAGCGCGAGGTCATTGCGTTGTTGCCGGTAATTGAGTCGAGGGATCCGGAGATGCTCCAGCAGCAGAGCATGGCCACACTTTCGATCCTGGCGGGCTGTCTGATCGAGCGAGAGGCATTTGAGGAGGCCCTGGATGTCGCGGGTCGGGCATTGAACTCCGCCCGTAAGGTATACCCTTCGGGCGATACTCGGATCGCGGATTATCTATCGCTACATGCTGGTGTGCTCATGGATCTCCGGCGATTCCAAGAGGCGGAAACCGCACTGGGCGAAGCTTGGGATTGTGTGGATCGAGAGGGTGCCATTGCGGAACAGCTTGAGCCGGTTTCCCGTGCATTCGTGCGTTTGTACGAGGCGTGGGGGGAATCTGAATCCGACCCTCGGATCAGCGAGCGCCTCCGGTTCTGGGAATCGGAGCTTGAGCGTATTCGTGCGGGTTAAATAGCGGGAAAGCATTTTCGCCGGCATTCCTACCCTGTGTACTCACAAATTTTCAGAGATTCTTGCGCTCGTTGGTTGCGTTCATCGCACTGCTCCAATGAAGGTTCTGCGGCACGGAGGGTGTCGTTCAGACAGAGCAGTTCGAGCATCAAGAATGAGGAAATCTGTGATGAAGAAGTACAACGAGCATGGGTGTCGATTCTGGAGGTCGTCCCTGGCGGGGGGGATGATCGCATGTGTTTCGATGCAGACGATGGCCACAATGGTGCATGAGCATCAGTCACCGAACCCGATCGATCTCGCGCGGATAGTCGGCACAGCCGAGCATCCGATGCTTATTGTTCCGATGGAAACCCCGGGGTGGGCCGCGGACATTGGTATCACGGGCGTGGAGCGGGTGTACAAGGGGATTTGCGGGCCAAATGGGGCGCACATCACGGGCCCCGACCTCTTCCGTGCGGCGGAGCTCGATCTGCAACGAGTTCTTGCCAATCAGCGTGGATCAGCAACTGAAGTCATTGGTGAATCGCCCGCGTTCGCGGTGAGCTATGATGCGACAGACCCGCTGTTTATTGGCTTGTATCTGCCGGTCATCCGGTCAGCGGCAGAGTACATTGACGATCAGTTTGACAACCGGGTTGAGATCGCAGCGACAATGTCGCTCGGTACTTTCACTGGCGATGTCATCGGGTCTGCAGGTTCGACTCGGTACACCATCCCCTGGTCGGTGTATGTTGAGGGGCTTCGTCAGCAGTCTCTGCGTGAGGATGCACGATTTGCTTTGGGACTGCCGACGAATGCGCTGGCAGTGAATTACAACGGCTCATCGAGCGCGACATCCGAAATGGAGATTCGTGTGACGGCGGCGCAGCTGCGTGCGATCTTTGGTGACAATGTAGTACCTCAGGGTCAGGCTGTGAGCATCACCTTCAACTCGAACACGACCTGGAACTTCTTGGGATGCGATTTTGAACCAAGCGGTGATCAGCAGAGTCTTATTGATGTCGCGGTGCATGAGTTCGTACATGCAATGGGATTCACCAGCGGGATCGCAGAGGGGGGTAACAACGATTCGGACCAGATCCAGGGGCTCGATGTGGCGAGATTCCGATTGCCCTTACTTCCCTTTACCGATGGGGGATTCACGCACAACTCTCGGCTTGGTGAGGGATATACCGATGAGTTGCACTTCTACTCAAGCTTTCCGACAAGCGGTACAACGCTGCTCGAATCTGGCGACAGCAATCAGCCGTCGCACCTGATCTATGAGTCTGATCCCGATGAAAAACTCGGTGTTATGGACCCTGTGATCGTGCGCGGCACGACCCGGTGCCCAAACATTTTCTCGGAAGACGATATCTTACCGTTGGATGATATGGGATGGCGCCCAGTCGCAGGTTTTGATCTGAATGATTGCAATGGGAACGGCAATCCTGATGTCGTGGACATCGCAATCGGGATTTCGCAGGATGTCGATAACGACTCGATCCCGGACGAGTGCGAGTCGTTCTCAGTCGGTGCTGGAGATCCGTTTACGGCCGCGGGCGTCACACGGACAATCTACGAAACTCCAGGCCTGACTGATCTGAGCTTCTTCGATCCGATGAGCCCGAGCGTGACGCCGGTGGTGAGCAATATCATCGCGGATATGGATGACCCGATGAGCTTCCCGAATAGCAACACGCGTGTGATCCAATACGAGTTCTCGATGTTTGTGCCGTCGCGAGACGAGTACGCGTTCCGCGTGGCACACCCGGGTAACATGTACCTGTTGGTTGACAACTTCGTGATCGGCCAGAGCGATCGCGCGGGGCAGATCCTTCGCAACAACAGCTCCACCCAACTATCAAGCCAGTCGTTCATGCAGCTCGAGGCAGGTTGGCACGATGTGCTCGTGCAGGTCCTGAGCAACGAGTCGACGCCGTTTGTACGGATGGTCCGCGAGTCACGCTCGCTTGGTGGTTGGGAAGATATCCCGGTCAGCCATCTCAAAGCCCTGAACTTTACCGATTGCGACGGGAACGGCGAGAACGACTTCATCGATCGCATCCATGATCTCGGATTCGTGTATGACTATGGATCAATCGGAGATGCGAACACAGACATTCGCCTTGATACCTGCGGGAGTGACTTCGATACAGAAATCGCGCTGTGGGATGCGAACGGGGTGCTCCTGACGCAGAATGATGATGGTGATTGCAGCTTGCAGAGTGTGATCAACTTCAACCTGCCCGCGGGTGAGTACATCGCAGCGATCTCAGGTTACAATGTAAGCTTAGGTCCAGATTTCAGTGTAGAACCTCTGGATAGTTGTACGAGCGCGGGCAACTGGAGGTTGAATCTACAGAACAGCGAGGTGCTCTCTGGATTCATTCAGAGCGGCCGTGTCATATACATCCAGTTCTCTTTGGGCGATGCGGATTGTGATGGGGATGGTACGCCAGATAGTGCCGAGCTCGATTGCGATAACAACGGTATCCCCGATGATTGCGAGGTTCCCACACAGACGGACGCAGACGGCTCGGGAAGCATTGGCGTGATCGGGTATGAGAACGAGTTGATCACAATCTCGACTTGTGGGAGTGACTTTGATACTGAGATCGCGGTGTTCGATTCAGCAGGTAATCTTGTCGCACAGAACGATGACTTCTGTGGTCCTGGATTTGGTCTTCAGAGCCAGCTCGATTTGTTCTTGAATGCAGGCACGTATTATCTGGCTGTATCTGGTTATAACGCCCTGTTCAGTGATGGGTTTGGGATCGATATCAATGTGGGGGGTGTTTGCAGCGAAGGGGGGACGCTGGACATCACAGTGGGCAGCTTCTCGGAATCGGGCGAAGGTTTTCTTCCGGGCCGAGTAGTCTTGGCCCCGTTCGAGGTTGGCGAGGCAAGTGCATGTGCTCCGGATCTGAACGGGGACGGTATTCTCAACTTCTTTGATGTCAGCGTGTTCCTTACAGCGTACAGTGCCAACGATCCAATCGCTGATTTCAATAATGACGGGATGTTGAACTTCTTTGATGTGAGCGAGTTCCTATCCGCGTTCACAGTGGGTTGCCCGTAAACGCTCGCTTTGAATCATGCTTATCGCTGACCCCGCCATCAATATAGGCGGGGTCATTTTTCTTTTTGTATGCGAATCGAGTAGCGGTCCAGCACTTTGTGGTGCTCGGTCACTTGGGTTTTGGGTCGGTGTTTCAACCAGCTTTCCGCATCTCCCGGACCTTGATGTCGAGCCAGTAGAACTATGGGGCCCCGCGAGCGGATTGTCGAGCTATGAAGATCTGTGGTTCGATTCCTCCGTTAATGGCAAAGTAGACTTCCTTGGGCCCCTTCCTTTCGGAGGTTTCTCAATCGGTACGCCCTGATCTGAGTCGTATTCAGTTCATCATCAGTCCAAGCATCACGATTGCCATGAGTGCCATTGTGAGATCCTCAACGAGGGTGACTTTGGTCATGGGGAGATTTAGGGCGGTTCCGAGGCACGCGCAGCGGATCGCTCGCTTGTCGAGCAAGGCTTTGAGCACACCAATCGCGCCGATCAGCATGAGAGTCAGCGTGATGATGTTCGTGACCATTGGCATCCAGGCCATCAGGTACATCACGCCAAGCATCAGCTCGACATACGGATATGCCCACGCCCATGCGGCCGACTTGCGGGCGAGTAGGTCGTACCCGCGATACGCGGAAACGAAGCCCGGCGGGTCGAGCAGCTTGAAGAATGAGAAGACGATGAAGAACCCGGCCATGAAATGACGCATCATGGGTTCGACGCGCCAATTACCTGTTGACCATGCGATGAGCAGGGTGACGCCCGCGATGAATCCGACGATCAGGATCAGTGGGTACAGGCTCTCGGGTGGCGTGTCGGCTGTCGTGGTGTGATGCGTCGTTGACGGGCTCGGCTTGGTGGATTCCGATGCGGTGCGTTGCAGCCCGGTGACTCGATAATCACCTGCACTTGTAATTGCGTCACGGACAGTATCATCATTGATATCCGTGTCCGTGTGAATCTCAGCCGAGCCATTCTTAGCGGACACGCTCGCTTCCGAGATATGTTCGAGCGAGACTAAGGCGCTGCGGATCTTGTTCTCGCAGCTGCCGCAGTGCATGCCCTCGATGGTTGCGTGGATGATGTTGTTCATGGTTATCTCGCATTCTTATAGAGCATCTCGATGAGTTCATCGGATGCGGTGTTGAACTCGTTCTCTCCGAGGCGTGCCGCGTCGGCGACGCAGTGCTTGAGGTGGTGGCGGAGGAGCTCTTTACCGACAGCGCGGAGTGCAGACTGGACCGCGGCGATCTGCGTGAGCACATCGACGCAGTACCGGTCATCTTCGACCATCTGAGCGATGCCCCGCACCTGTCCCTCGATGCGTTTGAGCCTTGCCAAGTTACGGGTTCGATCGTGATCACAAGCCCCTGCCTTCTTCTGATTGCGTTCTTTATTACCCATACCCCCTTAGGGTATATTAGCGTGTCCGGCTTGTCAAGTGAATGTATACGGTTTGAGTCAAATTCCTAGGAAATGGAGCCTCAAAAAAAACGCACACCCGGTTGTCGGGTGTGCGAGAGGCTTCATTTCGTGGGCTTCGGGCTATACGGAGAACCCCAAATCAATCTACTCGGGCGTTCCCTTGAACTCTGGGATGGGACGCGCGTCTGCATCCGCCTGCGTGTCAGCGATACCGTTATTACTGATGTCTTTGATGAGCCATTCCATCTCTCTGATCTCGCGTCGTTGGGCTTTGATGATCTCGTCAGCGAGTTTGCGCACCCGAACATCCTTGATCTGGGCTCGTTCACTCGTCAGGATCGCGATCGAGTGGTGTGGGATCATGCCTTCCATGTAGTCACGATCCGATACAGTAATCTGCGATCGGACCAACGCGACCCCGCCTGCAAGCAGAAGGAACGCGATCGCGATCGTGACGATGTTCTTTGTGGTGTTCTTGTACATCTTGAGCATGAACAAGAGCATCACGATAATCATCCCGCCGCCCATGATCATGGTCATGAACAGCCGGGTTTCACTGAACCAGGCGTGGTCAAGGATCTGATACGAGTGCAGGTACATCAGGAAAAACATGACGGTCATGGACGTGACGATCATGAGTGCGAAACGGATGTACGGCGAGCTCTTCGAGCTTTGCTCATGGTGTTCGTGATTGTGTTCGTGGCTCATTTGTCTTCCTCTTCGTGAGTGTGAGTAAAAGGGGATATAGATATTGAAATGAGATAAAATGAACAAAGCGTGATCCGCTCGTTAAAGCGGATTCACACGAGTCGGGTATCCGTTACGGGTTTTGCTTTGCCCTCGCCTTATCGAGTTGTGCGAGGTACTCGGCTGGGTTCTCGAGCACCT
>CEOE01018417.1_pt1 | contig 10271 bp, 16 predicted proteins | sample 530211 | NCBI WGS metagenome assembly CEOE01 (sample SAMEA2619779, study PRJEB7988) | marine metagenome | isolation source: saline water (ENVO:00002010), including
GTGTCATGATGAAATCGCTTTCTGTTGATGCATTAGAACAACAAAGATCATTAGAAAAAAAATTACAGGAAGCAAAGACAGAAGAAGAACGTCAAATGGCAAGACAAGATTCAGATATGTATCGTATATCTTTGGTCTTTAGTGGTGCAGAAGCAGGAGTTATCAGAAGTGTTCTTGGTAAGAAACCTGCTGAAAAAATGTTAGAAATGTGTAAGAAATATTTGGAAGAACCCTCAAAAGAATAATCTAATGAGGGCTCTTGGGAGGCACACTATCTTTTCCAAGATGATAGTATTTCGTCTGTTTCTACAAGTCTGTCTAATGTTTCACTTAACGTGTCACAGTAAACATCCTTAACAATCTTGAATACTTTTTCTTTTTTCCAATCAATACCAATCAAGACTACAGTATATGTATCAGACCATGTAAGCTGAATATGTATTCTGCCTTTCTTAATCTTGCTAGTATTTTGAAACTCAAAAGAAAGTCCTCCAGAGTATTCTTTTGTTTCTTTTATCCAGTTTAACTTATTAGCACCCATACTCATAAGAGCAAGCATACTAATCTGTTGTTTGACAGTATTTGCTATTGCTATCTGTCTTTCTTTGTCTTGTACTCTATTTTCTTCTACATTACCAAGAGCAGTCATAAATCACCTCCTTACCATCTTTGATTTGTTGTCTTGCCCATTTAACAAACTCCAAGTCTTGATCTTTATATTCTTTCATTGATTCTTCTTGGAATTGTTGTCCCCAAAAAAAGCCATCAGAACAAAAATTATTCCAATAATCTTTCTTTATTGTTTCATCAAGGTCATCAAGAACTTCATTCGTTACTAGAACATAAGGTATATCTGCATCACCATTAAATCCAAGAGATTGTAAATCACCCTCTAGCTTTCTGTTCTTGTTTTGTTGCTTATGTTGTTTATCCATAAACACTTGCAACCTTGCATGTTTTCTCCAGTAGAATTGATTATTGTCAGTACAACTCTCATCATTGTTGTACTTGTCAAAATCATACTCTACACCTCTTAAATGTGCGTATTGGTCTAGTCCCATTATGCACCCCCTTTCATCATTGTTTCGGTCACATCATCGCCAACTTTTTGCTCAATGTGTCCATATTGTGTTCTAAATTGTTTGGCACTTAAGTATGGCATTTCCACACCATCAATCATAATATTGACACCTGCCATATCATTTAGAACTTCACCATACCCTATCAAGAAGTTTTCATATGCACCTTCTGCAGTGGTATCTGTGAATACCTTTTCTCTGTAATCAGTTGTTATCTGACCTACTTTGTTTCTTAATAAAAAAGTTAATGTAAACATTTTTTCCTCCATTTTTTTTTGTTATTTAATATCTATAAACCAAGTAAATACTGATGTCAATAAAAAAAAATTATTTTTAATGAATATTATTAACATCTTGTTCTTGTATCCATTCTGCATATTCTGGTGTTATAGGGTTCTCATTAAGCATTTCAAAGAATGTATTATGATCTAATTGTGTCTGTTGCAGATCATCTTCATAGACCCATCCATCTTCTTTCATTCTTATCAATATATCATCAATAGAAAAACCTCCTTGCTTGATATATCTGAATGTATGCTTGTCTAGAATAACTCTAATATCTTCTATCATTGGACTATTAGAATCTATCTTATTACCATTGAGCCAAGTCCTAAAGTCAATGCATACATCTTTAGGTCTTGATTGGTTATATCCACCTCTAGCCATAGTAATCCTCCACAGTTGGACGTTTGATTCCTCTCATTAAATCAATACCTGTATATTTCAAAAGCTTCTTATTCTTAATTACATCAGCTTCTGCAAAACCAAGTATCATCCACCAAACAAAAAACGCAATAACGAAAGGTATGAATACATACATCATTATAGACCTTCCTTTCTCCACCACTCATTTGCTTTTAAGATACCAAACTCTTTTGTTAGTCTTACTAGGATTTGCCATTCACTAAATCCTTTTCTTTTTAACTCGTTGTATCTAATTCTAATTTCCATTAATTTTCCTCCTTTAGTTTTTGTACTTCTTTATAATCAATTGGTAACCAATCTAATTCTAGGTATCCAGTTTTGTCTACTTTTAAAAAGTAATCTACATCACCATTCATTCTAGTAATCTTTTTTACCTTTTCATTACCTGCTTTTACCATTGTAACTTCTTTATTCATCTTGCCTCCATTTGTTTTTTTTGTTAACATATATATATCTATATAATAGTAATTATTGATTGTAAATAGTTATTATTAATTATTATTGTATATTATTGTCACATGAACAAAATAAGAACAAAAACAAAAAAGAAAAGTAAATCAACATCACATATTTCTATTCTTGTAGGTAGATGTAGATATTGTTCAAAAGATATATATTCAGATGATTCTTTTGTTAGCTTCTATTCTAAAGATCATGCTCATTACGTTTGCATGAAAAAAGACGATGAAAAAAATAAACTAACCTAAAAAGCGAAAAGACTAGACAATGAACATACAAGATGGTATCCCCTGTAGAATGAATATAATTGTATCCTATGTGATGCTACTCACAATAAGTCTACTTATAGTTGTGAATATTTAATAACTACTATATCTTGTAATTAAATCACTTATGTTGTAAATATGCAACAGATAGCAACCAGACCGTCAAATGTTCGGTGATACTTGGGAAAAATATGACAATAGAAAGATTAGAAGAAGAAAGCCAAAAGAACTATTCCTTATACTGTGTATATCAAAATATGGGCAGAAATAGGAGCTTATCTAAAGTTGCAGAGCAAACTTCTGTTTCCAAAAGATGGTTAGAATCTTTGTCAAGTAAATACGATTGGGTACATAGAGCCGAAGTGTATGATACACATCAACAACAGCTTATGTATGAGGGTATGGCTAAAGAGATAAAAGAAATGGGTAAACGACAAGCAAGTTACAGTTTACAGATGATAACAGCTTTGATTACCCCTGCTCAAGAACTATTAAAAAGATTAAAAGATAAAAATGGTAAACTTGATTTTGGTGAAATAAGTGATACAGAACTAGTACAGACGGTATCTAGGTGTGCTACAGCTTTCAAACTATTAACAGATGTTGAAAGGTTAGCAAGAGGTGAACCGACAGACATACAAGCACTATCTGTCAAGCCTAAAATAGATACAAACTTTATAGATAAAATAGGTTCAAACGAAGAGAGTAGTAAACTTGCCACAGAGTTACTTGCAAAAATCAAAGATACTAACTAGTCAACCTGCAGGGTTAGCTATCTTACACAGTCAAGGTCATTGGCAGTTTCCTGCACACTTACAGTTATTGAATCAAAAGTTATTACAAGTTGCTAGTGGTAAAATTAAAAGATTAATAATTAATATGCCACCTCAACATGGTAAGAGTGAGTTTACATCAAAATACTTTCCTGTTTGGTATTTAGCCACACATCCTGACAAGAAAGTAATTTTATGTAGTTATGAAACCAATTATGCAATTAGTTGGGGACGTAAAGCTAGAGATGTATTTGACGAATGTATCCCTGAATACTTTGGGACAAAACGTAATATGAGAGTAAACATTCAAGGAAACTGGGAGACTAGTAAGGGTGGATACATGTATTGCGTAGGGGTGGGTGGAGGTATTACTGGACGTGGTGCAGATATATTTATTATTGATGACCCAGTAAAGAACAACGAACAAGCTATGTCACAAGTTTATAGAGACAAAACTATAGACTGGTTTCAATCAGTTGCTTCTACACGTTTAAGTCCAAATGCTTCTATTATTATTATTATGACAAGGTGGCATCCAGATGATCTTGCAGGTAGGTTAATACAACAAGATAAACTTGGTGGAGATAAATGGGAAGTAATAAGTTTACCTGCTATTGCAGAACACAATGACCCTATTGGAAGAAAAGTTGGGGAAGCATTATGGGAAGATAGATATAATGCTGAGATACTACAACAAAGAAAGAAACAGGTAGGTGAGTTTTGGTTTAGGAGCATGTATCAACAACAACCTTTCTTTAAGGGTGGCAGAGTATTTAACGATGCAAATTATTTTGTAAACGAGCCAGTAGGAGGCATTTTAGGGGTTAGTGTAGATTTTGCATATTCACGAAAGTCGTATAGTGACTATAGTGTAATAGGTGTGGGTAAGTGGTATAACCAAAAATTATATCTGATAGATTGGTGGAGAGGTCAAGTAGATTCAAGTCAATTTGCTTCAATACTAAAAAAATATCAGTTGAAATATGATAGTCCTATATATACGAGTATCGGTGGTACAGAAAGAGGCATAGTAGATTTTCTTAAAAAAGAACACAACTTAAGAATATTAGAAAAACCTGCTACTACAGATAAATTTAGTAGGGCACAACCAGTTAGTGCAGCTTGGAATGATGGTAGAGTTTATTTACCAGAAAATACCAAGTGGACACAAGAGCTAGTACACGAGGTAGCTAGTTTTACAGGAGTTAATGATGTACATGATGACCAAGTTGATGTATTAAGTACCTTGTACAATAGTCTGAATAGAAGTCAGAAACCTTTATGGAGAATAAGTTAAGATGGCAATATTTGATAATTTTAAAAATTTTTTCGCGACTAACAGTCCACGAAAACAAACTCAGAACAATATAACTTTTTACGATAAGTTAAGTTACAACGTCTACCCAAAAGATAGGTATGACCAGTTAGCAAAAGAGGGCTACCAACAAAACGCAGTAGCTTATAGGTGTGTTAATGAAATTGCAAACGCAGCAAGTAGAGTAAAAATAAATTTATTTAGAGGTAGTCAAGAAATAGATGAACACCCTCTTTTAAAGCTTCTTAACAACCCAAGTCCAAATTATGGTCAAGTAGAATTTTTTCAAGCAGTCTATGCTTATTTATTAATTAGTGGTAATAGTTATATTTTACAAAATGGTCCTGAAACAGGAGACCCACAAGAACTTTACCCATTAAGACCAGATAGAATTAGAATACAACCTGCATCAAAAGGTAATTTACCAAGTGCATATAATTATATGTTAGGTGGAAAAATTGTTGATCAATATATTGTAGATAAAAAAACAGGTCAATCAAAAATAAAACATATAAAATTATTTCACCCATTAGATGATTATTATGGTCTATCACCTATAATGGCTGCAAGTATGGATATTGACCAACATAACTTGTCAAACAAACACAATGTTGCCTTATTACAAAATGGTGCAAGACCAAGTGGAGCAGTTGTCTTTAAACCAAAAGATGAAACAGGTGGTGATGTACAATTAACAGATACACAAAGAAATCAAATTTTAAATGATCTTAACCAAAGATTTCAAGGACCTAACAATGCAGGTAGACCAATGTTATTAGAGGGTGATTTTGATTGGAAGTCAATGGGTATGAGTCCAAAAGATATGGACTTTACATCACTTAAAAACTTTAGTGCAAGAGATATAGCTTTAGTTTATGGTGTACCAAGTCAGTTAGTTGGTGTACCAGATTCTCAAACTTATTCAAACCTTGCAGAAGCAAGACTTGCTCTTTACACAGAAACAGTTTTACCTTTAATGGATAGAATACAATCTGATATGAATGAATGGTTAGCACCTCAATTTGGTGATGATTTAAGATTAAGCTATGATATTGATAGTATACCTGCAATGGCAGAACAAAGACGTAGAGTATTTGAATCAGTAACAAGTGGTGTACAAAATGGAATACTTACTCGTAATGAAGCAAGAGAACAATTAGGTTATGATACAGTAACAGGTGCAGATGAATTATTAGTTTCTGCAACATTAATGCCTCTTAATAGTGTAAGTGAAGAAACACCTAAAGATGAAGATATACCAGATGAAGCAAATATAGAACAAAGATCAGAAGAAGATAACATTATGGATTTAATGTTATTAGATGAAGAACTTGATGAGGTAATAAAAGCTGAAAAAGATATTGATACAACTCCAACAGAAGGTATGGTTGAAGAAGCTAAAAAAGGTTTAGAGTGGAGAAAAGAATTTGGAAGAGGTGGAACTATAATTGGTGTTACTAGAGCAAATCAAATTGTAAGAAAAGATAAACTATCCCCATCTACTGTAAGAAGAATGAAATCATTTTTTGCTAGACATGAAGTTGATAAAAGAGCAGAGGGTTTTAGATCAGGAGAAGATGGTTACCCATCAGCAGGTAGAATAGCTTGGGCATTATGGGGTGGTGATGCAGGACAAACATGGTCAAATAAAAAAGTTGATCAACTAGATAGAGAAAGAAATAAGTATTTAGAACAAGCATCAGAATTAAAAGAAGATTTTATAGAAGATGAAAAACAATTAACAGCAGGTGTAAGAAAAGGATTACAAAACAAAGTCAAAGATCATAATGACAAGTATGGTGATAATCCTGCAAAAAGAGTTAATTTAAGAATGTTAAGTGCAGTATTTCGTAGAGGCATAGGCGCATATAGAACAAACCCACAATCAGTAAGACCAAATGTAAGAAGTGAAGAACAATGGGCATATGCAAGAGTAAATGGATTTTTATTTGCTGTAAGAACAGGAAGATTTAAAAGTAAACCATTTGATACAGATTTATTACCAAAAGGACACCCGAAAAGTTCAAGGACTTAATATGGCTAGAGGATTAAAAATAATTAGAACAACTTTAAATGTTGAACAAAATAAACATGGTGATGGTTGGGATGTTGTTATTAGATTAGGAAGTGTAGAACATGAAGAAGATGCTTGTGATTTAGCGACAGCTTTAGTTTTACAAAATGGTGTTTCATTTGAACACAATCCAGAATCTAATAAAACTTTACATTAAAAATGATTTCACAAAAACAAATACAAAGATTTGGAAGTCAAGTTAAAAAATTAGAATGGGAAAGACAAAATAGATTAAGAATACCATTTGAAAAAAATTTACAAAGATTATTAAAAAATTATTTTAATGATTTAGCAAACAAAACTGTAATAGCTTATGAAACAGGTAGTGATGTTGTTTTTTTAAATAATTTAGATAATAGTTTTTCAAGGTTAAGTAATATTTTTAGAGTACAATATAATGTTATTGCAAGAGAATTTAAAAACATAGCACTTAACAGAACACAAAACGTAAAAGATTTTGATACAGAATTTGAAATAGCACTTGCACAATATATTAATGGTAATGTTGCATTACTTGTTACAGAAATAAATGAAACAACAAGAGAAGCTATACAAAATGATATTTTGTTTTCGGTAAATAATAATTTAAGTTTGCCAGAAACAAGCAACAAACTTCGTAATACATTAATTGGAATGGGTTTATGGAGAGCAAGTTTGATTGCAAGAACAGAAGTACACAGAACTGCATCTTGGGCAAATGAACAAACAGCTGTTCAAATGAACATAGCAGGTACTATGAAAGAATGGGTTTCTGTAAGTGATGATAGAACAAGAGTAACTCATGCTTTTGCAAATGGACAACAAGTAAATATAGATGGTAAATTTGAAGTTGGTGGGGAATTACTTAAATATCCTGCTGACCCATCTGGTGGTCCACAAGAAACAATTAACTGTCGGTGTGTTGTTATCTACACAACACCTGATTATATGACTGGAGGATAAAATGGAAATAATTTTAGGAATAATAATAGGTTATGTAGGTTGTATTTTCTTTCATAATAAGATAAAGATGCAAGTTAGTTCTTTATTTAACAAATTATGGAAAGATTAATGCCACTTGTTAAACCAAGAGATAAAGAAAAAAGAAAAGATTTTTTAGAAAGATGTATGGGTGATCAAACATCAGTTGATGATTTTCCAGACAGAAGTCAAAGATTTGCAGTATGCAATGGTCTATACAATGATAGAGATAAAAAGGAGGACAACAAAATGTTATTAGAAGAAGAAAAAGCTTATCATAAAAAACCAAAACAAAAAGAAGAAATAGGTAAAGATAAGTATGACAATCCAGGCGAAGCAGGTGCAAGAGCCAAAGAGATTGGTTGTACAGGTGTTCATTCACTTGATGAAAATGGCAAAACAATTTTTATGCCATGTAAAACACATGATGAATATATGAACGCACTTGCAAAAGGTGGACATAAACCTGATGAGGATAAACCAGGCAAAAAACCAAAAGATAGAATGGGTTATCATGATGAAGATGAAGAAGATAAAAAACCAAAGAAAAAAGAATTAGAAGAAGATAAGGATTGTATGGATAGCACTTGTGGTTGTGATTCAACAGAAAAACAAATCTTCTTTGCAGATATAAAAACAGAACAAGAAGGTATTTTTTCTGGTTATGCTTCTACATTTGGAAATGTAGATAATGGAAATGATATTGTTGCAAAAGGAGCTTTCACAAAAAGTTTATCAGAAAGACCTGCAAACAAAGTCAAATTATTATCACAACATAAAACAGATGAACCTATTGGTATTTTTGAAGAAATTTTTGAAGATTCAAAAGGATTGTATGTAAAAGGTAGACTTGCTTTAGGAACTCAAAAAGGAAGAGAAACTTATGAGTTAATGAAGATGGGTGCTATTGATGGTATGTCAATTGGCTTTCGTGCAAATCCAGAAAAACAAACTTATAATGAATCTAAAAGAACAAGAACACTTAATGAAGTTCAACTTTTAGAAATATCATTAGTTACTTTTCCAATGAATGAAAGAGCAGTTATACAATCAGTCAAAGGAGAAAAAAGTATTCGTGAGTGGGAAACTATTCTGCGAGAAGCAGGAGGTTTATCACGAACAGAAGCTAAAGTTGGTGCAAAAGCATTAATGGGAGCTTTAAATCATCGAGATGATGATACAAAACAGTTAGCTGATCTTATTTATAAGGTTGCTAACATTTTATCAAACAAACAAACAAATATCTAGGAGGATATATCATGGCGACATTAGATAATAATGAAGTTAAGTCTGCTGTTGAGGGTCTGGGTAAAGCGTTTGAGGAGTTTAAGCACACTCACCAAGAAGAACTTAAGCAAATAAAAGCTAAAGGTTCGGCTGATGTGATTACTTCTGACAAATTAAAAAGAATTGAAAAATCTCTTGATGATTTAGAAGATGTAAACCAAAAAGTGACTAAGCAAAAACTTGCTCAAGACGAACAAAAAGACCAACTTGACAGAATCGAAACTATGATTTCTAGACCAGATTTCGGAAAAGGTAACTTTGTTACTGAATCCAAAGAAATGGAAGTCTACAAAAGATGGTTAAGAGAAGGCAAAGAATCTCTAGGACCAGAAGAATTAAAAGTTCTTACTGCGTCTAATGATAATACTGCAGGTTACCTTGCTCCACCAGAATACGTGAGAGAGTTAATCAAAGGTATTGTTGAGATTAGTCCAATTAGATCAATTGCAAGAGTTAGAAGTACAACTAATAGATCAGTACAAATTCCGAAAAGAAACAGTACGTTTGCAGCAACATTTGTTGCAGAGCAAGGAACTAGAAGTGAAACTACTGGCTATGCAGTAGGTCTAGAAGAAATACCAACACACGAATTATACGCATTAGTAGATATTTCTGAACAAGAATTAGAAGATTCAGTCTTCAATCTTGAACAAGAAATGTCATCAGAGTTTGCAGAGCAATTTGCAAAAGCTGAGGGTAATGCATTCGTGACAGGAAACTCAGTTGGAAAACCTGAAGGAATAGTAACAAATTCATCTGTAGGTACAACAGCATCTGGTTCATCAGGAACTTTTGATGCAAATGCTTTAATTAGCTTATACCATGCAGTAAAACCTGACTATTCTAGAAATGGAACATTTGTATTTAACAGATCAACACTTTCTTTAATTAGAAAGCTAAGAGATGGACAAGGTGCTTATGTATTCCAAGCAGGATTCTCACTACAAGTGGGTGTTCCAAATACAATTTTAGGTGCGCCTTATGTTGAAGCTACTGACGTAGCTGACATAGGTTCTTCTACAAAACCAGTAATTTTTGGTGATTTTAGAAGAGCATACATGATTGTAGATAGAACTACACTTTCAGTAATGAGAGATCCGTTTACTCAGGCAACATCAGGAAACGTGCGATACATTGCAAGAAGAAGAATCGGTGGACAGGTTATTTTACCAGAAGCTATTCAAATTCTACAGTGTGGAGCATAATTTTATAGGAGGATATAAAAATGCAAGATGGAAAATCAGGAATAGCAATTGACGAAAGTTTAAATGCTATTGTAAAAGACGCAGATACAAACTGTACTGCTATTGATTCTCAAGGCTTTTCTTCTGTAGTACACGTTGTAAACGTAGG
>CEOE01015455.1_pt1 | contig 10267 bp, 2 predicted proteins | sample 530211 | NCBI WGS metagenome assembly CEOE01 (sample SAMEA2619779, study PRJEB7988) | marine metagenome | isolation source: saline water (ENVO:00002010), including
AGCTGTATTTCGTTGAGAGCTTCTGTAAAAACAAGCCCCAATAAAGAGTAAACACTCTGCACACCGTACATGTCCCCCCCTGCAAAGCTCTGAGCTGCATCAACTGCGCCATCTACGTCTCCTGTAGCTGTGTCCCACGCTAGTCCAAACAACGTGGCAGGAAAGGGGGCTACTGCTGCTGTGGGTCCAGATCCAGTTGCTGCGTCAACAGGGACTTGCAGTATACCTAAAACACCTGATTGTGACACCACTCGTTTAAAGGTAAATGGAGTCATATCTGTAAGAAAGGTGGGTTTTTCACCTCTAGCAACATCCTTAAGGACAGTGACCATATAACCAAAAGCCAATGCAGTGCCGAGGTAGGTAACAAGGTGTGCCATTTTATACATGGTAGCATTGTCCTTAGTTTTGCCAAAGCTTCCATTTTTAAACCTACGGTACAGGAGTTTAGTCATCGCTGCCATAAACGGCTGGTACTGTGTAACAACACGAGCAACCTCACCTTCCACAGTTCCTTTACGGAAACCCATAGTCATCTGAGCCTTAGTGCCAATGTCTGGCACAATGACCGCTTGCCTCATATACTTGGTCATATACATGCGTAGCTTTTTGGCTACAGGTGCTGTTAAATTGCGTGGGTCTACGCGAAAAATACCATCTGGTCCTTTTTCCTTCTTACTCTGCATGTACTCAATGTCTCTGGCAGTAAAGCCATTCTCCATCAAGTTCACCTTAAATTCTGGACTTATGTCACGAGCCAACGCTCTTGTGAGCATATCAACATACACCTCTTGGTGTGTAGCCGTAAATGCGTTCAAGCCATTCACTTTGAACAGAAGACTGTTTAATCGATCTATGCCACTCTTGCCTCCAGATGCGTCGGAGAGTCGTCGAATAACTGCATTGTTCAGAATATCAAAACCAGCACCCATACTTAAGAAGTATGCTCTCATTTGGTCTGGGTCTTCAAACTTACGAGCCATTGACTCCTGCCAAGTCTCCCAGAACTCTTTGTTGTTCTGTCCAAACTTAACACCCTGCATCTCTAAGGTACTGGCGATCAGAGGTATGTCGGTAAGTGAAGACAACCCAGAACCAGACAAGAACACAAGGTTGCTAAACTTCTGTATGAAGTCCCCAATCTTACTTACGTGCACATCAACAGGGTTCTCTAGGATACCTGTGAGCTTATTGACAGTTGCAATGTACGCACCTTTGTTTGAGTACGTAGACTTGCCTTTTACATTAAGACCCTCAGCAAGTTTCTTGAGGAGCTTGTTCGGCTGCAACCCTGCGTTTCGAGCGATAGTTGCAACGGCTGCTCTGCGTTGAATTTGCTGGATAAGTAAATGTCCAATGCTGTCGTAACCACTGTACTTGCTGGCTACTTCTACAGCCGACTCTGGTAGAATACGTACAAGTCTGGATGTAAACAAGCTGTCTAGGTCTAGCACCTGTATGTCTTCAGCAACTCTTTGTTCACTGATTAGCTCATCGTACCACTCGCCAAGAAACTTCTTTGCATCAAATACATCATTTCCATCCTTATCTTTTTCAAGCAAGCCAATCGCACGCTTTGTTGCCTCTACATCCAGCTTAGGTAATAGGTCTGCAACAAACGCTTCTCTGGACATAGACTTGATGATGTCTATATCCCACTTTTGGCTTATCCCACCAAAATCATCAAGCATACCGATCTCTATGCCTGCTGAATTAAGATCCTTGAGAAGTTTAAACTCAGTCGCTTGCAGTGTTTCAAACAAAACTCTAAGTCCTTCGTACTTCTCCCATGCTTCAGGTAACTTACGATCAATCAGAGCTTGGTGTAGTTGCTTGTGGAACTCAGCAGACGCCTGTTTTGCATCTCTTCCAAATATACGCCAGCTTGCAAGTTTGTTTTTGTTTTTAAACGCTTTGAACCAACCCATTGTGCCGTCAGGCATAAATAACTCAAGGAGGTCATACTCTGCCAGTACATCCATCAAAGGCATAGCAGCAGCCTGTGAGTCAGCAATAATCTTGTTTTCTAAGCCAAACTCACCTGTTGTCCCTTTTCGCTCTTGTCCATCGAGATAGCTTCTTAGGAAAGCAAGCTTTTGTTGGTCTGTCTTAAAGTCGTCTAGACGTTCTTTAAGAATTATTTCAATGAAGCTATCGTGAAGAATAGCCGTCATTTTGGTGATGTAGTAATTGTCTACTACGTCTTGACGTTCTCGAAATGCATCAAAGTCGTCTCCTTGAACTCTGGACAACTGTCTGCGTAGTTCAAGGTCTAAGCCAGACATGTTGTTCTTTAGCTTCTGTGAATTTGATGCAAGCTTGGAGATTGCGGCACGTTTCTTAGTGATATCGTACAACAAGTTCACCACGTCGTCACCAAACTTGAGGTCTTCGCCCAGCAGTCTTTGTAGTTTCTCTACAAAAACCTCTTTTGTCTCCTCAAGATACGGTATAAAGTCAAGCAAGTCGTCTAGCTCAGCTTGAGAAGTTTTACCATAAACAAGAGCTGCAAGTCGCAAGAAACTATCTGTACGAACCTTACGTAACTTACTGTTCGCATCAGAAGTACTTTTGAACGAGTTCTGTTCGAGGAATCGGGATTGCTTCGGGTCTTTTATCTCCTCAGAAGTAATCCTAGCTACCCTGTTTGCGTTCTCTGTGACAGAATCTATGGCGTCAATAAGAACACCCTCGGCTCCTTGTTTGGCTCTGGCTTCTGCAAGTATATTACCAATCTTGGTTGCAAGCTCAGCGGGTGAATCCTCCTCAAGAAGTTTCTTTAGATTCTTGTCAGAAAAAATGTCTTGATGACTCTGTCTATTAAAAAACAATTTGCGAGCATCACGGAATAACTGAACGATTGCACGCTTGAGCTTTCGAAACACTGTTGGATCACTGTCGTTAAGGGTTCGCCAAAACTCTTTCTTTGTTATTGCCCATTCAAGTAACACTGAGGGTAACTCTGCCTCTATGTCTTCTGGTTTATACCCGCGAAGCTCCCCAACTAGTCTTTCGATTTCAGCCTCTAAAAGAGGGTTTTCAGCTATGGCTTGTCTTATTTTGTTGTAGCTCTCTACGTCGTATCGTTGCAAGGCATGGACAGCTTCATGCACAATAACAGAAAAAGCGTCCGATTGAGCAATCAGCATATGATCCATTCTGGCTAGGAACACGGTATCTGCACCCTCACGCTCCTTAAACATACCGAGCAAGGTGTTGTACTCGGGTTCATACTCCTCTTCAAGTTTAAGAGTAAACTCCTTGCCAAAGATGTTATTAACGACTCTGTTCGCTACTTCGATATGTTGTCTGTACAGTTTTCCATACTGCTTGTTAAACCTACTAATGTATGCGTCAGCCTGTTTCTTGGTTATAATGCCCCGATCAACCATCTCCTGCATGGTTGGTTTAAGATCAGCAGACTTGTTGTCCTTTCGCAACTGAGACATATCCACAGCCAACCTGCGAAGCTCTCGCATTTTTAAGATCTTAGTTCTAAAGTTAAGAGGCTTGGGTGCGCTTGAAGCTCTGGGTTTTCCACGACGACGCTGCTTTATGAAATCAGCTAAGACTTCCGCGTGATTTGGTGTGGTTTTTGAGTAGTATAGAAGTTTCTTACCGTCCAACGCCCCTGAGTCAATCTGCTCTAGAACCCATCTACGTCGTTCTTGTTTTACGTCTTTGAAATCTGTTCCTTCAAGCCATTTACGATAGTTTTCAACAGTCTCAGAAAGGTTTCTGGTCTGAATTGTATCCCTCGTTGGACTCGACAGATGACTAAATGGGTTTCCGAAATGGAACTCACCTTCTTTACGTAATACGCTTACGCCTTCGCCATTTAGTTCCGCGTTTTTTACTGCTCTAACGCCTGATACATATTTTACTTGCACAGGTTCGGTTTTATTGCCAGCCGAAACCAATCCTTGAATCCTAGATTTTTCTCCAGTGTGATAAACTTTATAGTCCGCTCCTATTTCCTCAAGCCAGTCAATGAACTGAGAGTCAACATTTGGCATGTCTCCAACCACAAAGCTCGCTCCATTGTCATGTGCGTTCTTAATAGCTACTTTGGTTTCGTCTCGAAGACCCTTACCGCGCAGACCCCCATTCCGTGCCAGCATGATTACTGTGGAGTCTTTTGTTGGGTTTCCAAGTGTATCGAGCGACGTTTTACTAGAAGACGGACGAGTGCGCCCTTCTTCTATTTCTACGATGGCAGCATCGGCTACTCCCCGCATAGCCTTATCTTTACCGTCACCTTCGGGGGTTCCTTTACCTCTTGGGTCAAAGCCACCAACAAGCTCGGGTCCGTCTGAAGCTCTGGGTTCCGCGAAATATACGTTTTCATTCAACAGCTCAGCCAAAGCTCGTGCTTGGTTGTTCTCTGTATTTGCAAATTTGTCTGTTAAAACCTTACCTCTTGCTTTTTCCGCAAGGTCTTGCATCAGCTCTGGGTTTTCTTTTGCCCATTGTGCCCACAAAGCTTTATAGGTTCCGTAATAATCAAAGTTCGGGTCTTTCGCAGGTTGTCCTTTACCAGAGCCTTTAGCTTCTTGATACGCCTGTTCAATGGTTCTGCCGTCCTTAAGTCTTGCACGGAAAGCACTAAACCGCGTGTCTCCTGCCGAGGAAACTTCGTATCCATTCTCGGAGTAACGTGCTGATGTGAACTGTTGCGGTGCTTGGGGGTCTGGTAGTATCTCCCCTGTTTCTGGGTCAAACCACGGAGCCTCTTCGCCCTCTACCATTGAACCTGCTGCAAGGTCTTTGTCTTGAAAGATAAATTCTTTCACAAGATCTCTAGCAATCTCTTGCTCAGCCTTGTTTAGCTTTAAATAAGCGTCAAGAGTGTTTGTGTTAACCGCTTCGTGGATTTTTAAAAAAGAGTCTCTGTATTTTCTTGAGAACTGCTCAATAGTAAGGTTTTGTTCATCCTTAGCAAAGTTCTTAAGAATATACCTAGTCATGCTTTGTTGTAGCGCAGACACGAGAGACTTCTGTGTGTATTTCTCAACAACAGATAGAAGCAACTCTAACTCTTGATCTGACATGTCATCTGTGCGAAGTACACCGTCAGAGTCCAAAGCGTCCTTAACCTTTTCAGCAAATACCTTTTCTTTCTGTATTGCCTTTCTGAAAGACTTGCTGTTTTGGAATAATACGTTGGCTGCTTTATCTAGCTGACCAGTCTCCATGAAGCTATACAAGTCTTCATAAAGCTGAGCTTCGCTAAAGAATCGACCAGTCTCACGAAACTGTAAGCCAGCCGTAATACTACCAAAGAATCCAGTACCAATCGCTGTTCCAAAGCCTACATTTAAAAGAGAGTTTCCAAGAGTGTGCTCCTTTCCTTGATGCCTTGCATCCATGTAGTAGAAAGGCTCAACAGCAGCGTTGCCAATAAGAGCGTCTGTGCCTACCTGCTTATACGATTCAAAGGCAGAACGAACCCTTTTACCTTCAGCCATGTACTTGGCTTTCTTGCTCACCTTTGGTGCGGCTGAACCCAAGGCTCTTATTCCTGTAACACCTCTACCAAAAGGTATAAAGTTTGTGGGGTTGGTTAACTCTGGAAGTGCAGAGCCAACAAAGTTTGAAAACGCAAACTTGTCGTCTATCCGAGACTGTCTGCCTAGATTCCTATAGAATCTGTTTTTTATCAGGTTTACCTGAGACACAGTGTAATCTCTGTCATCCTCAAGAGGTACGCCTTGTGACTTAAGTCTCTCAATCTCTGGCTTATCTACCTTGTAATCCGACTCATTGAACATGGTTTTATCCAGATGCCCAGCAAGCCACTGTTGACCACCGCCACCAAGAGCACCCACCATCGAGTCGAACCCTTCTGCTACAGAAGCAGAGAAGCTCTCTCCTCTGCTTGCTAAGTTTAGCCCCGACTCTACAAGATTAGTTGGAACTCTATATTTTGGAGCTATATCCTGCGTAAATTTTGCCATTAAAGTCCTTTGTAACCAACACCTCCAAAGCGTAGTCTGTCAATATTCATCTGCTCAGACTCAGTGACGTCAGTAAGAACACCGTCACCAAGCTTAGCGAGTACATTTGTTGTGTAAAGTTGGTAAGCAGACATTCCGCGAAGCTCTTGAAGTAGCGTCTCCTGTCCCACTCTGAACATAGATTTATCCTTCATCACCACTGGCATATACTTATTGGTTCGTGGACTATACACTTTTAAAACGAGTTCTGGTTGTCCGTTCTTCAGTCGGTACTCGTCTGCCAAGAACAGAGGAACTCTGTTGCCAGCTTGGTTTCTAACTGTTGCGTCAACAAGGATGGATGACAGCTCAGCGTCCTCTATGTCTTCTGCTCGGAGTGCATTAAGAAGTTCATCAGTAACTCCGTTTTGACGAAGAGCCTCTATCTGGGAGTTCTCAATTAATAGGTTGTCCCTTTGAGAAACTAATTCGTCGATTGTTATGGCAAATATGTTATTCCCAAGTGCCTGTTGCGAAAGCATCAAGGATTCACCAAGTGCATCTTTAATAAAGTTTCTTGAGGCTTCCATTCCACCCAGACCACCGAGTTTAAAGTTGTTAAACTCTTCTAAGATTTGTGGGAAAACAGCTACGTGTTTAACGCCCTCATATGAGGGTGCTTTCGACACTGTTCCCAAATACCCATACGTCAATGGTTCCAAGGATCTCAATTCCTTCTTTAACTTGCTGAAGACACCACCAGAAAATACCTTCTCTAAGAACCCTTCTGACAGCTCCCCTTTCTCTTCTAATCTTGAAGCGAGCTTCTTGCTTAGGTTACCTGCGTCTCTGTCAACAAGTTGAGATATACGACCTTTTGTAAATGTCTCAAGCATCTCAGCTTGATCATACATAGCTACATCAGCAGAGTTATAGTAGCCTATGAGATCAAACAGACTACCGCCCATCTCTTCATAGATGGAGTACAGTTCTTTTTTTAGATCCGAATTTTCTTCCTCGAAGCTCTCATGTGCTCTGTATGCGTTTACAAAGTCCTGTGCTTTAGCTACTGTCTGATCTGCGGGTAGCCCACTTAAAGCTGAAGACATCATCAAAAACCCTTGAACTATTTGTTCTTCTTTTGCAGGAGCGTCCTCACCTCCTTTTGGATTGTGGAACAAACTAAAACCAGCAGCGTGAGTACCTTCTGGGTGGTTATTCATGACCTCCTGTGTCATGAACGATACAAGGTCAGCGTCTTCAAAGCTAAAACGTTGTGTTGGAGCAAGTCTAGGAGGTGGTGCGTCCTTAACACCTATCTGTGCGTAGAAGGCAGACTGAAACTCTGTCTCATAGAATTTTTTCCCAAATAAGTTAATACCCACAGTCATTGCGTTGTGGTTATCCAACGCTTCGTCTTGGATGTACTCCGCAACCTCAACAATCTTGTTTGTGAGCTTTTTGTAATTGGTTGGAGTCAAAAGCTCTGTTAAAGCTACTTTTTGTCCGTTCGGAAGCTCAAAGTCATCTAAGATTGGTTCTAAACTTTTTGTTAGAATCATCTCCCTATCCTCTTCCTTGGATAAATCAACATCCTTGCTGGAGAGTGCAGCCATTGCTGCTGATTGTAGCTTTGAAACTCCAGATGCTGTCGGCAACATATAGTCGGTAATTACCAAGTTATACCTGTTCTGTTGTACTTGTTCGTCTGTAAGTACATTTGAGGTCTGCTCGCTTTGGCTGAACACATCTATAGCAGCCGTGTTGTATTGGAGAACAGAAGCTGAGTCTATCGTTGTAGTTACGTCTGCCGCAAACAAATTACCTGCTCCGTTGGTAACGACTTGTTGAATACTGGTCAACTCATCTTTTAATCTTGCATTGTCGGAGCTTATAATCTCGGATTTTGCCGAAGCTGCCTTTTTTCTAAGAGCGTCAAACTGAGCATCCGACATAAAAGAAAGCTCACCGCTACCAAAACCTGCTTCAAGTTTTTTTAGGTTCCTATCTACCTGCTCTGTTGTGAGTGAATTAGCAAACTGCAACTGAAACAGACGAGAAATACCTCTGGCTGATTTACTGCGTTGTCCATCCGCTGCTGTGTTAGTTAAAACTCCTAGGCGGTTATCTTCTGCGAAAGTACGCCAAGAATTGTACACATTGTTAAAATCGTCCTCACCAAGAACGGAATTGGGGTTCTTTATGCTTAGACTGTGATATAGCCCTCTAATTCTCTTAGCCTCACCATCAAAGAAATTGAGAGTCTCAAATGTGTTTTCATTGTTCTCTCTTTTTAACTGAACAGTGTTCCACGAAGTGCTTGCTCTGTTTAAGAAACCTTCGTCAGCTAAATAGTTTTTGTTGTTAAGGTTCAAATCAGGAGCAAAGTTAGGAGAGTCTGTGTTATACTCATCCAACGCTAAGCCAGTCGCCTTTATTTTCTCCTCATCACCTAAACTTAATGCGTTCACATGCTCCTGTTCGGCTCTTTGTAAACCAGTAGACCAATCAGTGTACCACTTGTTTGCTTTAATGTTGTCAGCAGCATCCTGCTTCCTTTTTCTCTTGGCTTGCAGTTGCTCAAACTCAGCCTTCCTGCGCCTGTCATCTGCTTCAAATTGTTTTTGCTCAGCTTTCTTTCGTCTCTCTTCAGATTCTAAGAATCGTTTGGTCTGACCAAGCTGGCTAGCTGTGCCAGCCAAGGTACGAGCAACCGCATCAAAGCCCGATGTATTTGGTTCTTGGTAGCCAAAGGTTTGTGCTGCTGGAGCTGTGCTTTGTTGTGTAGCGGAAGTCTGTACTCTAATTGCCATAATAATTAAGTTAGTCCGAGAGAAGTGCTATATGCTGCTTTTTGTGGAGCTAGCTCCAAACTGCCCATACCTGCACCGCTGCCAAAGCCTTGAGCTTTAGAGCCGAATGCACTAGGCATCTTACCGCCTGCTTGCATGTAGCCCATACCAGCAGAAGCAAATGAGCCGAGCAGATTTGCCATTGCAGCAGTCCTTGTTTGGCTTGCTTGGTTACGTAGGCTGTTGGCTTGAGTCTGAGAGGCGTACAGAATGTTACGTTGGTTTGCTTTTGAATTGGCGTTTATAATGTTCTGCTGTCTAGAATATTCCGCGGTCTGTAGGTAAGCAGAAGATGAGAAATCAGACATCTCAACAAGTCGTTGGTTATCTCGCTCAAGTTCGTATAGCTCAAGTGAATCAACATAAGAGTCAAACGTACCACCATAACCGAATGTTACTTCCGCTGTGGCAATCTCACTGACATGTTTACGGTTAAACTCTTCTCTTTCCATTTGAGCCTTCTGTAAGGCTCTGTTCCTGTTAGCCTCTACTACAGATTTCTCAAAATTTAGTTTATTCTCTTGTTCAAGGGCGTTATTAAAATTTATAGCGGCATCGTACTCACCTTTGGCTAATACTGCCCTCGCGTTCTGATTAAGTTGCCGAGCTTGTTGTTGCGCACCCATATAAGACACAACACCTGAAGCTGCTTGTGCCCCTGCTATTATAAATGGTATTGCCTGTGCCATTATCCTGCTAAATCCGTTTTGGTTACAAGTGCCGCTATAGTAAGAGGGTAAGGCTCATCTTGCCTTATATCTATAGTTTTGTCTACTCCGAAAAGTGATCCAGTCACAGGTCGCTCTTTGTCAAAGCCTGTGAACCTTGACTGAAGTTGGGAATAAGATGTTGGGTTCTGTCTGTCTGTACTGCTGATAAAACCAGTCATCTCGATAGTTTCGTAGTTACCATCAACACCAATCCTGTAACGAGGTGAGTCGATAAGGTATGTACGACAAGATACTACACGTATCTCATCTGTTCCAAACGAGGGCTTGTTGGCTCCATCCCATGTTGGGTACATAGGTTGTAGGTCACCTATGTACTTAAAACCAATCGTCCAACGCACTGGTACTCCAGAGATCTCAGTAGGCACTGTAAGCGTACCGCCAGTGACTGTGAAGCTACCCATGTAAACACCACCTACAACAACATCAACAGATCGTCCGTTTGCAAAAACGCTGGTGTTTGTGGGCGTGATTGTTAGTTCTCGGGTTGAAGTATTGTAGTTAGACGAGAACTCATGCTCGACACCTGTCTCTGCACTGTCTAGGTAAAATGTAGGTTCTGCATCAGAGGACTCTGTTATGCTTGTTGGGTAGTCATTGATGTTAGCGTCAGAAGAAAGGACCTCATACTGTACAAAGCCAAAGCGGTCTACAGCTACAACGACTTGGTCGACCCCAGAGTCATAACCCTCACGGATTACCGTAATGTCTGTGGGTGCGCTTGTAAGTGCGATCTTCGACCAAGCGTAGT
>CEOE01016215.1_pt1 | contig 10242 bp, 21 predicted proteins | sample 530211 | NCBI WGS metagenome assembly CEOE01 (sample SAMEA2619779, study PRJEB7988) | marine metagenome | isolation source: saline water (ENVO:00002010), including
CTTATCGTAAGTATTTCTAATATTGTTATATTCAGCGTCAAAACTAGCTTTAATGTTTCCTAGTGTTTCAATAGATTTTTCATCAATATAATCTACGAATTCAGCATTTTTAGTTTTAGCTAGTACACTAATTTTATTAAACATTTTTAAGAATTGTTTTGACAATTCCTTAAATGTTAATTCAGTTTTAGCGTCTTTTGTTTTTGGTTGTCTTGCTGAAACTTTGGTAGGGTATTTTGTTTTGTATACTCTATCAATAATTCCAGTATTTACTTCAACTAATTCTGTAGAAGTATTAGGTTTTTTTCTATTGCTTGCTTTTTGCCCTTCTAATTTTTCTACAATTAAAGGGGTTGCAATTTTAGACATTACAAAAATTTTATTTGATTTTTCATCAATATTAAATTCATTTTTGTAATCAGTAGCCATTAGAGACAATCTTATAGCCCTTGTAACTACCATTTCAAAAGCTGTGTTAACAGCATCTTTACGGTCGTAATTAACCAAGCTGTAGCAATATTCTCTTAAAGCTTTCACTTGTATAATATCAGTGTCGCTTGTTTTAGTATTGCCTTTATTTTTTTGGTTAAATTCACTAATAAAAGCTGTTAATGAATTAGCCAATTTTGGCAAGGTATTATTCATTAAATTATTAGTAGATTTTAGAGCCGTTGAAAGATTAGCTTTTAATTTTTCATTAGCTTTTAATGATTGTAAGAAATCTTGTTTTTCTTTTTTTTCAATTTCTTTAATCATTGTTTCAGTTTTGTTGCTCATTGTGTAGCCTTTCAGTTTAAGTTTATTGCATTTAATAAGCATACTTATTCTAGTATAGTAATTTAAGTTTTAAGTCAAATCTTAAAATAATTAAATTGTTAACACGTGTTAAGAAATAGAACAGAATGTGAACGAATTGTGTCATGATTTTTTTGCATGGCTTACGCTTGACCTATGCAATTTTTGCATGTATAGTATAAGTTGTATGACATTGGAATTTATAAAACTAGTAATAATTTTATTTTTAGCGGGTGTAATTTATTGCTCATTTTTTGGAGGCTATAAATGATTGCTCAATTTATATTTTTATTATTACTAATAGTCTTAACTTATTTAACCCTATTTAAAATGAGATAAAATTTATGATTATATTTGGACACCCTATAAGAAACAAAACAATTAAAAGAATAATAAAAGATTTACTTTTAAATATATTCTTTACAGTAACAATAATAATACTACTGGCGGTTGCATGGTACAGCTAGAATTATTTACTGAAGATAAAAAATCAGAAAAAAAATATACTATTGGTGTAATTAATGACTATGAATCTCAATGGTTTGTTAGAAATAATCACCCTGAAAAAAATAAAACAATCATGGAATATCTTTTAATGTACCCAAACACACGCCCTTTACAATCTAATCACAAACATTACATCTACGAGTTAAGAGATAAAAATAAAAAATAACTTGACACAATAGATAAAAAATTATAGTTTATCTTTAACAAAAAGAAAGGATATACTATGCAAACAAAAGTTATGACATTTTTCTTCTGGCTAACTGTTGCCACTTTTGTAATGTCTACAATTTACATCAGTTAAGCTAGTAGAAATGCCTTGACCCCCTGTGCTCACTTGACGCAGGGGGTTTTTTTATGTACTATAGAATCATAACAAAGGAGATATAAATGACACAAATACAAATAGATAAATCAGTACATGACTATCACAAAAATTTAGTTGGTAGTATTATAGTACAAAATAAGTCATTAATTGATGACTTAAAAACTGTATCAAGAATAATGGATACATCTAATTGGTTAGACGATATTTCTGAATTAAAATTTAAAGTATTAAAAGAAATATTAAAACCTTATAGTGAATTAAATAATAGATAAAAAGTTTCGTTTCTCCTAAACGAATAGCCCCATGTGTTTCTTCCTTGACACATGGGGTTTTTTTATGTATATTATTAATTGAGTAGGAGATAGGTACTAGCTAGTAAGGAACAACAACTTATCCACCTGTTCGCCTACTCACAACTAGTTAGGAGTAAATCATGATAGACCCTGAAATAGAATCAGGTATCAGGAAATGGAAAAGTGAAGCACGTAAACATATCATCAAAGCTTTGCATGAGTTTGAAATGAATGGTGCGACTTCACAATTCTTATTACATTGGCGACATGCAAAAAATTGTGCTGATGAATTGCGTGCTGATACAACTGATTGGGATAAACAAATAAAAACTTTTTCTATGCCTGTATCTAGTGAGCATGGAGATAGTGAGATAATCATTGGTGGTAGCTATGATGAATAGCTTTAATGATTTGATGCAAGAACAGATGAAAGCTTACAATAAGATAAGTCGAACTGCTAACTTGCATGCTAAACTATCTGCACTTATTGGTGTAAGAATATTTCTTAATGAAGAAATAAAAAAAGTAGAAAAAGAAATAGAAGAAGATAATAAAAATATGTTCAAATAATTTGACATATACCTCTCTTTGAAGTATACTGAAGGCGTATCTATTAATTTAGGTACGCCTTTTTTATTTCTAACAAAGGAGGTTAAATGCAAAAGGCAATAGTCGTAGGAGATTTACCTACATTTATTTCTGACATGATACACACAACTAAATCTAAAAAGTTTAGAGTTGGTTTCATTAAAAAAAATGGAGAGTATCGTGTCGGAAAGTTTGACAAGATAGCGAGGTCAAAGTTTCAAAATGATAATGGAACTTACACCAAGTTAAAAGGTAAAGGTCAAACCACAAATCCAAAGCAATACTTATGTGCATTTGATTTAGAAAAAAAATCTTATCGTAACATAAATTATGCTACACTAAAATGGTTTGCTATTGGTAAAAAACTATTTAAAATCAATAGCTTATCTGATAATCTCAATGTTACCATGTTTGAGAAAGTAAAATTTAGTGAGTTAAAAAGTTTGATGAAGGTCAAGTAACATGCGTTGATTTGACACATCATATATATTAATATATATTAGAGGCACTATCTGTTAATTCAGGTAGTGCCTTTTTACTTTAAGGCAAACTTAAAAAAGAAGGAGTCATATGACAAAAAAAGTAAAACGCTTACGTCTTAACGCAGATATGCGTAAGAAAGCTGTAAGCATTGTTAAGGATTTTTACGAAAGTAAAAACTCTTTTCAAAAGATAGCCATGCAAGACGCAAAGTCTTTGTATGATGACATAACCCCACATGTCCACAAGCAAATCGTTGGTATCGTTAGAGGATATCAACCACAGGAAGATGTAGATACAATCAATAAAATGATTGCTAAATATAATTCCAATGGTGGTCAAGTCTATAAAGACGCATGTTTTTATATAGGACATGAAGTTGATACGACTGATTACAATGACCAACCTACTAGAAAAGTAGAATCAAAGCATTACGATTTTACTTTGTATGGTGGTGCTGAAGGTCATAGTGGTAGCGACTTTGCTTATGCGTACTATCGTGATGAGTTAAAAGCTAATGGATTAAATCCTGATATTAATGCTCAAATGGAGAATAGTAAAAAGGATAGTAATCCACATTGGACTAAACACAAAGATGCTAATGATAATTATCTAGGACACAATAGATATAATATCAATAGCAATAATACTAGCAACATTAAAAAACAATGGGAAGAAAAATACCAAATAGAAGTTATTGGTAGGTCTTATTGTGGCTCTCGTAATTTCCTAGTTGATGACAAAACATACGAGTCATTAAACACTTGGCAAATTGCAAGAAGTAATGTGGTTAAGACACATCAAGCTTATGTTGAATGGCTTGATAATAAAACAAGTATCGTTGAGAACGCATTTAAAAGCTACAAGTATTTTGATGAGATTCAAAAAGCTTGTGCGAATATTAATTGCCCTATCAATGAAAGCCAAATACATGGCGAATCTTCTATGGCATTATCGGTGTACTCGCCAGATAATCTAGCTTCATTATTAGATGATGAAGATGAGCAAGAAGATGTTAAAGCCCAGATGATAGCTAGCTTCAAAGCACAGCGACAATCTGTGAACTAGACAAATCAGGGGTACTATGTTATAGTAGTACCCCTTTAACTTATAGAAAGGAAACACAATGAAATACTGTCAAAACCCAAGCTGTTATCTATACAGTTCAACGGATAGACTTCGCACAGTTAATGGAGAGAAAGTCTATATGAATAGAAAGAGAACTAATCTAGGTTATAGTGATAACTTCTGCACACTTCAATGTCAGAATGATTGGTTTAGAGAATACGGAGATAGATGTATAGAGTACATTGGAAGAATAACTGTATCGCAAACTAGACCCAAAGATTCTGCAGGTTATTGGGAAGTAAGAAGTGATATTGCAAGAACAGTATCAAGAGAACTTGGAGATAATTATGGCGGTGCATATTCTTCCGAATGGTTTAGAGAATATACAGCTAGAGTTAATGCAGGATTAAAAGCACATTATAATAACCAACAAGGAGAAAGTAATGACACAAGGAATGATTAAAGACTACAAAGGTAGAAGAAGAAAGTATGTAGTTGCAAAGCCAGTAGACATGAGAGATAAATCTAAAGGAGAGGATTACATACAAGATACAAATGGTAAAACTAAATACTTTAAATCAGTACGAGGTGCAATAAAGTATTTATCTAAACTGGAATATCCTGTAAGTAAATCTGAAGTAAAGACTGGGCAAAATTCTTTAGGGATATATATTAAAACTATATAGCATGTATATATATAAGGCTCCCCTGTGGTGGCAGAAAGAGTATATCATAAAATGAAGGTAACAACAATAGGTCAGATTGACACAGTATGTTATGTTTGTAATACTAAAGCAGATTGTTATGACTATGAACATTACTATTGTGCAAACCATATGCTGATGAAACAGCAAGGAAAATTAAAATATGATAAAAACATCAAAGCAAGTAAAACATCTACAACCAATGGAGAAACTAGCTAGGAATATTATTATTCGTGGTTGGTTAGACTCAGTAGGACATTCAGTAAGTGATAGTTCAACACCTAAACAAAATCTTATTCGTGATGCTAAACAATGGATAGGGTGTGGTAATTATTATTATTGGGGTAATGTTGCAGGTGTAGAAGAAAACTATCTGGATAAGCTTTACACAAAGTTTTATTCAGCGTATAATGAGGGTAAGTTAAAAGATGCAAATCCATATGCATTACTAACAAAATTATTTGAAAGGATATAGTATGAATATATTTCATTTACACAAAGACCCAAAGATTTGTGCAACCTATCATTGTGATAAGCATGTAGTTAAAATGATATTAGAAACAGGTCAGATGTTATCAACCGCATACCAAAAGTACATGGGAGAAGATGATGAGTTATATAAACCTGCATATCCTAAACACCCCATGACGATATGGGTAGGAGAAAGCAAAGGTAATTATGTTTGGTCATTACATCTACTCAACTATCTATGTAGAGAGTATCAATACAGGTACAACAAACATCACAAGACCAGCACCATACTTAAAAAACTTATAGACAAATCAGATAAGCTTATGCCAAAGTTTCATTACAAACAATTTCTAATACCACCTTTGTGTATGCCAGATGAATACAAAGTATCTAACTATATTAAATCATACAGAAACTATTATGTCGGAGAGAAAAAAAGATTTGCAAGATACACTGGAGTTGACGCACCAGATTTTATGTTGTAATATAACACTAACAAAGGAGCACACATGAGTTACTCAATAGCAACAATTACATTTGTCAAGTATGATGATGAAGGCAATGAAATATGTGATTCAAAAGGTAATGTTAAATACTTTACTTTTAAAGATGACATTGATTGTAGTTACATATGCGACAGCATTACAGATGATGAGGTAGAAGAAGTATGACAATCAAAGAACTAGAAGAAAAGATAGGTACACTATCTAATACAAGCAAGATGCCTGCGTATTCGTTTGGTATCTCTGCATTTAAATGTAAGGTAGGTAGTAAGCTAGCAAAGATAAAAGGTACAACCTGTTATAAATGTTATGCACTTTCAGGTTTCTATCGTATGCCTAGCACTGTAAAATCTCATGCTAAAAGATATGATGCCATGACGATTCCAGAATGGACTGACGCTATGACTATGCTTATCAAACTTAAGTATAAAAATATACCAAAGAAAGATAGATATCATAGGTGGTTTGATTCTGGAGATATACCTAGCATTGAAGTATTGAACAATATTATTGAGGTATGTAAACGTACACCTGATATAAAACATTGGATACCAACTAGAGAATACAGTACACTAGCTAATGTTGATATAGATTCTTTACCCAAGAACTTAATCATTAGAGCAAGTGCTGTTAAAGTAAATGGTAAACCACCGAAGTTCTGGAAGTGGACATCAACTGTTCATGTTAAAGGAACAAAGCATATTGGTAGGGCATGTCCTGCAATGCAACAAGACGGAGAGTGTAGAGATTGTAGGTCATGTTGGAAGAAGTCTATCAAAAATATTTCATATGAACAACACTAACTGAAAGGATAACATATGGAAACATCAGCAATAAAAGAAGCAGTTGAAATGCGTAGAGCACATCTTAATTTAATTAAGTATGCATTAAATAAAGGTTGTTCTATAACAGTAGACTATGGTGCATATGATGATGAAGATGCATGTACTAAATCAAAAGACTATAAAGAAATAAAAGAACATGCTGAAGCATGTGATGAAAGCTATCTACATATCTATGATGCAGAAGGTAAAAAGAAAGGTTGGGCATGGGTTATCTTTGGTAACGAGGATAATGAACTTGTATCTGATTATAGTTATAATCCTTTTATGGAAGATTGGTGGCAACAGTTTGATAAAATGTACGAGGAAACAGGTGCATGGTAAAGTATGTAGAGGGAGAGCCAGCACCCAGATGGGAAGACAAGGAAGCGTGGAATAAATGGTTTAAATCTTTTATTGAATATCACAATAAAGATAAAAGACCTAACACTTATAACCTTGTCTTTCCTGTCGTTATAGATTTAATAAAAGAAAAAGAAAAAATAAAACCAAGAGTTTTAATTAGGTTAGTACGAGAACAGCTAACTGAATTAAAAGGTAACCAAATTAGTAGGGCTATCAAGCGTATGGTATCTTATGGCATACTTGAATATGAACATAAGAAGTCATATAAGAATATAATCAAAGGACATTACTGGAAAAGTCATGTCAGATAAGGAGGAAATATGAGTGCACCCAATGAGCCATTAAAAATAATGGGCTGGAATCTAGAAATATCATGGACAGATGGTAAAACAGAAGTTATTACAGATTTACCTGAAGATGTAGAGCAAGGTCTAGCTGATTACTTCTGTGATTTAGAAACAGAGAAAGCACATGAACATGCATTAAAATACGGAGAAAAATATTTAGATAAGCGAGGGGTTTAACTTGACTTATCTTTAATTTTATGCTAGAGGAATACTTATGAAAATAAAAGCAAGAGTAATAGCACTAGGTCATATGGGTGATGTAGAGTTTGGAACATTACCACATGATTCATTGTTAGATAATAATAGAATAGAAGAAGCAAATAAAATTGTACGAGAGGAAGTTCTTAAAAGAATTTTAGATATAGAATTTAAACCTTCAGGTACAGTAAAAGAACTAAAACAAATTATATGGGAGATTATTTAATTGAGTTACAATGAACAGTTAAGAATACTACACTCATATCTGATACCACCAGATACAACAATGCGATTGGATTGTCCATTTTGTAATCATAAAAATACATTGAGTGTAACTAATGATGACAGCAGATTAAGTTGGCATTGTTTTCATGCATCATGTGATGCTAAAGGTACAGAAAAGAAACGCATGTCCATGGCAACCATTAATAAAATATTTAATGCGGAACCTGTAACGCAAGATGACAAGTTTAATATACCTGAACATTTCAAAACAGTATATTCAAATGAAAGAGCCATGAAATATTTACAAAAGAATAACTGTTGGGAATCTTATACATGGAGGAGAGCCGATATTAAATATGATGTTAGGCAGGATAGAGTAGTCTTTATGATTAAAGACTATGATAATATACGAGGTGCTGTTGGTAGAAGTTTATCTAAAGATGTACAACCTAAATGGTTTATGTATGGAAATAAAAATGTACCATTCAAATGTGGAGAGTATGATGATGCTGTACTTGTAGAAGATTGTGCAAGTGCATGTGCTGTATCTAATGTACTTACAGGTGTAGCACTTATGGGTACAAGTTATAATGAAATGTTTGATAAATATTTAAAACAATATAAAACTATTTATGTTGCACTAGATAGAGATGCGACAACCAAGGCATTTGACATAGCAAATAAATTAAGATATAGGGGATTTGATAATGTTCAAGTCAAGATACTTGAAGATGATTTAAAGTATTATAACACAGATGAGATAAGGAGTATATTTTATGAATAAAATTATAAACTTTATATTAAAAAAAATAAATCATGATAGTTTATTTATAGCTACACTATATGGTATAGGTGCATTTACTATTTATGTTTTGATTGCGTGGGTATTGTATGGCGTATGATGATAGAGGCGAATTAGATTTGACCAAACAGATAGATACATTAAAAGAATCTAGAGATAGATTTAAAATGTTATTTATGGAAGTATCTTATCTCTTGCATAGAGAAAAGAAAAAAATAAAAAGATACAGAAGATTTGTAAAATTTTTGGAAGGCGGTGTACGTGATAGAAAAACAAATAATTAAATTACTTTTAGACAAACAGTTTTATAATAAATATAAAGGACACATAGCTTCATCTGTATTTGATGGAAACTATGGGTCTTTGTTTACGACTATACAAAAAGCACACGAGGACTATGAACAAGATATAAGTCTTGATGATTTATATTCTTTACATACAACTAAATATAATCCTGCATTAACTAGAGCAATGAAGATTGCGATTAGTGAATTGATTGAGGACATAAGAGAAACAGAAAAACCTAATAATCAAATAGCAGAAGATATAATTAGAATACTAAGAGAAAGAGATGTGGCACAAAAGGTCGCAGTTGAAGCTACTGAAATATATAATGGTGCACCTGCTAATTTTTCTAGTATTAAAAAGATTATTGAAGACTTTGAAAATCATAAAGAACTTGATGAAGTAGATGCAGTAACTGATAACATAGGAGAACTCTTGAATCAATTACAAGATACAACTAAATGGAAATTTAATATCAATGTATTAAAAGAAAACGTAGGCGGAATCGGTCCTGGAAATTTTATGATTGTATTTGCTAGACCAGAAACAGGTAAGACTGCATTCTGGGTAAGTCTTGTTGCAAATGAAAATGGTTTTGCTCAACAAGGTGCAAAGATACATGCGTTTATAAACGAGGAGCCAGCAGTTCGTACACAGATGAGAGCCATCAATTGTTGGACAGGATATACTAAACAAGAAATTATAGATAACTTAAAAGAATCACATGAGTTATGGAGTGAGATAAAAGATAATATTAAAATGTTAGATGTAGTTGATTGGTCAATGGATGATGTAGATGCACACTGTGAAAAGTATAAGCCAGATATTATTGTGATTGACCAGCTTGATAAAGTAAATGTTAAAGGTACATTTGCTAGAACAGATGAGAAGTTAAGAGCAGTCTATACAAGTGCAAGAGAGATTGCAAAGAAACATCAATGTGCTGTGATTGCAATATCACAAGCATCAGCAGATGCACATAATAAACACAATGTAACATTTGATATGATGGAAAATTCTAAAACTGGAAAAGCTGCTGAAGCAGATTTAATTATTGGTATAGGTAAAAAACAAATAGACCCACAAGTTATACCAAAAGATAGGTCATTGTGTATTAGTAAAAATAAAATAACAGGATTCCATGGCGACCCTTTCGTAGCCATTGAGCCAGAAACAAGTAGATATATTGATTAGAAAGGAAACAATATGATAACAGTATTAGATTTAGAAACTTCTTTTATTAAAGATGAGGATTCAGGTAGGATAGACCCATTACCTTTTAATCCAAAGAATGTATTAGTAAGTTGTGGTATGCATTCTAAATATGGAGAAGAATATTATTTTTTAAATCATTCTGAAAAGATAAGTAAAGGTGGTGCCGCAAGAATACAGGAAGTGCTAGATGAAACTACATTACTTGTTGCACACAATATTAAATTTGATTTAACTTGGTTACTAGAATCT
>CEOE01006785.1_pt1 | contig 10228 bp, 12 predicted proteins | sample 530211 | NCBI WGS metagenome assembly CEOE01 (sample SAMEA2619779, study PRJEB7988) | marine metagenome | isolation source: saline water (ENVO:00002010), including
GTATATTAGCTAATGGTCTAGCAGCCGTAAAACAAATTACAGCCGTAAAAAAACCAGAGGGCGTAAAGGGTGGTGGTGGTGGTGCAGCTACACCAGCAGTCGCAGCTCCAGCCTTTAACATAGTAGGTGCTACTGGTACAAATCAAATTGCAGACGCAATCGCAGAAAGCACTAATAAACCACAAAGAGCCTATGTAGTATCTGGCGACGTAAGCACAGCACAAGAGCTAGAAAGAAAAACTGTACAAGGTGCAAGTCTAGGATAGGCAAAAAAAATAAAAACTACGTTATATAAATAAGATGAAAATAGTAGAACTAATAATTGACGAGACAGACGAGCAGAGTGGTATTGACGCAATAAGCGTAGTAGAGTACCCAGCAATCGAAGAAAACTTTGTAGCTCTTAACGACAAAAAAGAGTACAAGTTTAAGTCTGTAGACGACGAGAAAAAATTACTTGTAGGTGCGTTACTAGTGCCTAATAAAATGATATACCGAAAGGACGGCGACGAAGAGTACTACATACACTTTAGTAAAGAGACAGTACGTAAGGCGAGCCAACTTTACTTAATGAGAGGTTACCAAAGTAACGCTACCTATGAGCACATAAAAGACATCGAGGGACTTACGCTAGTCGAGTCCTGGATCATTGACGACAAAGAAAACGACAAGTCAAACAGCTACGGTATGGACTTACCACTGGGCACGTGGGTCGGAGCTATAAAAGTAACAAACGAAAAAATATGGCAACAGTTTGTAAAAGAGGGTTTAATACGTGGGTTTAGTATAGAGGGTTTCTTCGCAGAAAAAGCAGAGCGACCTTTAGAGCCTATAGAAGAAGACTTGTCTAGCGAAATTGAGGCTGGGCTAAAACTACTAAAAGTTAAGTACTCTATTGTAGAGTCAGACTTAAAAAAAAAAGCTAAACTAGAAAGCTATACAGACTACCCAGAGGCAGCTAGTAATAACGCAAAGCGAGCTCTAGAGTGGGTAGAAAAAAACGGCTGGGGGTCTTGTGGCGAGGCAACTGGCAAACGCAGAGCAAACCAGCTCGCAAAGAAACAAGGTATAACTAGAGACACAATCGCTAGAATGGCTAGTTTTAAAAGACACCAACAAAATAAAGACGTACCATATAGCGAGGGCTGTGGTGGTTTAATGTGGGACGCTTGGGGTGGGTCTGCTGGTATTAACTGGGCTATTAGTAAACTTAAAGAACTAGACAAATGAAAAAACACACAGACACAAGAAGAGCTACTACACCTACAAACAGCAAGCGAGCTTGTCTATGCTGGGACAAAAACACATACAGTAGAGAGTGCTGCGACGGCTCTATGTACTCACAAGGCATAGGCTCGATCAATAGGACTTCTAGCTAAAAATGCAAATTTTTTCAAACATACGTTATATAAGAAACAATTAAGAGTATGCCTACCGAAAACAAAGTATTTACTAAACTATTTAGTGACAAAACTAAATTGTCAAAAAAAGTAGCTTTAGGTACAGTAAAAGAAGACATAGACTTTTATATTAATTATATAGAAGACCCAAAAAGTAAAGCCGAGCAAATTGTTTCGGATATGAAAAGTTTAGGCGACAAAATGCAAGGTGTTTTAAGTGAATTACAAACTCTTTTACCAGAGGCTAAAGAAACTTTACAATTAGGCTATCGTCTTACTGGCGAAATAGACGACGTTATAGAACGTGCAAGACAAAGTGCAGAAAAATTAGGAATTGACCCAGCAGCCATAGGTAATTTTACAGAATTAGAAGAAATAGCAAAAGAAGACTTTTTTTATTTTAAAGATATAGAAGACGCTTGGTGGACAAGTATTAAGTCTAAAACAGACCAGTTAAGTGACAGCGAAGATTTATTTAGATAAAATATGCGTACAGAATTAAAAGTATTTTCTAGGCTATTCGGTAAGCAGTTTAAGACAGAGCTGTCTGCTGCAGACGACATACAAGAGGCTCTTAACGAGCTACAAGGCTTAGACCTTAATAGCCAGGTAGAAAACCTACGTCAAAAAGACTCACAGTTTGTAAGTCAAATTAACGAGCTTAAAGGCGTAGCCGAAGACTTGATTTCTACATACGACAGTCTAGAAGACCAGCTACAAGACTACAAACAAATACAAGAAAAACTAGAGACTGCACTACGCAGCTTTGAGGTTATGGCTAGTGACTTAGGTATTGACCCTATGCAAAGCGACAAATACGAAGAGGGCAGTAGACTACTAGAAGAAAGCGAGAGCGACATAGTTTCTCTAGTAGACTTACAAAACGACACATACGACAGATACGAAACAGCAAACGACTTATTTAGGTAATATGGACAGAAACTTACAAACGGCTTTTAACAAAATGCAACGTCAAACTAAGGACGTTAACCTTAACAAAACACAGCTTTCTGCAGTACAAACGGCTTTGTCAGAAATGGACGCTTTTAGAGACGCAGAACTAGACGGCGTATACTTTGCTTACGAAAGAGGCGACGAAATACTAGATAAAATTTACGAGTTTCAAAGCGAAATAAGTATGGAAGTAGACAACTTTGTTGTCAATGGTATGGTTACTTCTCTTAAAGACACAGCAGAAACTTTGCTAGAGGCTTTAATGCAAATTGAAGACGCAGCACAAGAGCTCGGTATTGAGCCAGACGAAATTTTGGACGTACCTAGCGAGTTTGACGGTTTTGACGGACTTAAAGGCAGAGCAATCGCTGCAGCAGATAGTGTATACGAAGACGCTCGTAGTAAGTATCAAGAAATTCGTAGACAAATGGAGAGTGGGCTAGCCGACTTTTGGTAAAAATTTTTAAATAGATATATATATGAAACCGACAGAAATGTTATCACAAATCAAGACTTTGCTAAAGGCACGTATGTCTCTAGCACAGCAAACACTTGAAAACGGTACAATCATCGAGGCAGAGAGCTTTGAGGCTGGACAGCAAGTTTTCGTAGTGTCAGACGAAGAGCGTGTAGCTTTGCCAGTAGGCGAGTATGCACTCGAAGACGGTATGACCCTAGTTGTAGAAGAAGAGGGAATGATCGCAGAAATTAAAGAGGCTGCAGTAGAGGCAGAAGAAGAAGAAATGCAAGAAGAGCAGCTAGAAGAAGAGGTCGTCGTAGAAGACGTGCCAGAAGAGGTTGTAGAAGAGGTTGCAACTGTAGTAGAGGCTGTAGTCGAGGCTATCGCACCAGTACTCGAAGAAGTTAAGCAAGAAGTAGAAGAGCTTAAAAAGAAGTTTGAGTCTTACGAAGACAAAAAAGAAAAAATGTCGTCACAGAGACCAGCTCGCAAACCTTTAAAACACAATCCAGAAAAAAATAACACTCGTACAGTGCATACATACGCAGACAACCGTAGTGCGACTATGCTAGACAGAGTATTTAACAAACTTTCTAAATAAATATAAAATGAACAAAAACGTAAACTTACGGACAATTACGACTAGTGGATCACTAGACAGCTTTACTACGACCTACGAAGGGGAGTACAAAAAGCAAATTATTTCGGCAGCTTTGTTGAGTGGGGACACTCTAGACAAAGGTGGTGTAACTATTAAACCTAATGTACAGTACAAAGAGGTTATCAAGAAAATTGACAGTGGAGCTATTTTGACTTCTGCTACTTGTGACTTCTCTGCTACTGCAGACGTTATTGATATTGTAGAGCGAGTACTCGAAGTAACTTCTCAACAAGTCAACCTCGAAATTTGTAAGTCCGACTTCGAATCCGACTACTTGGCTCTAGAGCAAGGTTTCTCTGCATACAAAAACTTACCTACTTCTTTTGCCGACTTTATTATGGCTCACGTAGTAGCTAAAGTTGCAGAAAAAACAGAGCAAAACATTTGGGGTGGAGTTTCAGCTACAGACGGTTACGACGGTCTTACAGTATTAATGGCTGCAGACTCGGCTGTTAACGACGTTACAACTAGTGAAACTGCTTTTGCTGCTTCAACAATCATCAATGAGCTCGGAAAATTAGTAGATACAATACCTAGTGCCGTATATGGAAAAGACGACTTGAAACTTTACTTGCCTACAGTAGCATACAAAGCGTATGTACGTGCTCTAGGTGGTTTCGGTGCTGTTAACGCCTCTGGTGGTGGTGGTGCTGCTGGTACAGACAACAAAGGCTCACAGTGGTATAACGGATCAGAGCTTTCTTTTGAGGGGATCCCAGTATTTAAAGCTCCTGGAATGCCAGCCGACCATATGGTAGCTGCAGAAACTAGCAACTTGTTTTTTGGCACAAATTTGGTCGCAGACCATACAGAGGCTAAGATCCTGGATATGAGCGATTTAGACGGCTCGATGAACGCAAGGATTATTATGCGTCTAGCTGCTGGTGTACAATACGGCACTGCTGGCGACCTCGCACTTTATACTTTGGCGTAATATAAATTAATTGTTTAACTAATTAGGGTGGGTAAGCCGTATAGTGCCTACCTACCCTTTTTTAATACTATAAAATTATGGCGTGTGCATCATTAACTACTGGTAGAAGTTTACCGTGTAAGTCTAGTGCTGGTGGTATAAAAGCTATCTACGTTACAACTTTTGGCGACTTAGGCGAAGTTACTGTCTCTGCTGGCGAAGTTACAGCGTGGACTGGTACACCAACTCTATACAAATACGACGTAGACGGTGCTACTGGTGTAGAGCAAAGTATTACAGCGAGTCCAGAAAACGGTACTGTTTTTTATACTCAAACTTTGACTACTACATTAAAGCGTCTAGACAAAGCTACTTTAGTAGAGCTAGACGTACTACTTAAAAACAGACTTTCTGTAATTGTAGAAGACTATAACGGCAACTATTTAATTTTGGGCAAAGATCACGGAGTAAATAGTAGTGGAGGGTCTATTACTACTGGACAAGCGTTTGGCGACTTATCTGGTTTCTCTGGGCTTACGTTTCAAGCTCTAGAGCAAGACCCAGCCTTTTTTGTAGCCTCTAGCTTAGTAACAGCAGCAGAGGACGCTACTCAAATTGACCCAGCGTAAGGGTTTTTTAAATTGTGTTAAGAGGGTAGTTTCGGCTACCCTTTTTTTTTAGGCAAAAAACGCAAAACTTACGTTATATAGATAGTATGAAAGTATTAAAACCTACTACAGACACGCAGACTATAAAACTTATACCTAGAAACTATAGTCAAACTACTACGGTGCAGCTTAGAGACGACCAAACAAACGTCACTACAGTATATACACCAACGGTAATAAAAGAAGAAGACTATCAAGTCTATACTAGCGTGTGGAATTTAGAAGAGGGACACTACTACGACTTACTTGTACAGAATGACTTTGACATATGGGGTCAAAATACAGACGAGTGGGCACTTAGCGTAAACACTTGGGACGACGTAAACTATAAAGTAGAAACAAACATAGTAGACAAAGTTTTCTGCACAGATCAAGAAATAGACCAGTCAGAAGACAAAGAGTATAGCATAAACAAAGGCGTATATAAAAGCGACTTGTCTTACGATAATGAGTATATAATTTATGAATAAACCAACTAAAAGACGTAGCACAGCTCGCAAACGCTCTGGGTTAAGATTTCTTGACTTAGCAGCGTATACATCACCAGCTATTATTGAGCAAAAAAATAAAGCGTGGGTACAGTACGGTGGCGACAACAATTACTTTCAATACCTTATAGACCTATACAACTCTTCGCCTACAAACGGTGCAGCTATAAACGGTATTTCACAGCTTATTTTTGGCAGAGGTCTTGACGCAACAGACTCTAGTTTAAAACCAAACGACTACGCTATGCTTAAACGTCTTTTTAGAGACGACTGCGTGCGTAAACTAGCTACAGACTTAAAACTATTTGGACAGTGCTCTATGCAAGTTATATACAACGCAGAGCGTACACAGATCGTACAAGTAGAACACTACCCAGTAGAGACGCTAAGACCAGAAAAATGTAACGAAGACGGCGAAATAGAGGCGTACTACTACAGCTCGGACTGGGCAAACCTTAAAAACGGCGAAGAGCCAGACCGTATACCAGCTTTTGGCTTTAGCGAAGAGGCTGTAGAAATTTTATACGTAAAACCATACAGAGCTGGTTTTTATTACCTAGCTCCAGTGGACTATCAAAGTGCTACACAGTATGCCGACCTAGAGAGCGAAATTGCAAACTTTCACTTCTCGAATGTTAAAAACGGTATGGCTCCTGGACTTTTACTTAACTTTAACTCTGGCATACCAGACGAAGACGCACAAGCCGAAATAGAGCGTAAGATTAAACAAAAATACTCTGGCACTAGCAACGCTGGTAGATTTATACTTGCTTTTAACAATAATGCAGAAGAGCAAGCGACTGTAGAGTCTATACAACTTAGCGACGCACACCAGCAGTACGAATTTCTGTCTACAGAGTCAACTCAAAAAATACTTATAGGTCACAGAATTACCAGCCCTATGCTTTTAGGTATAAAAGTACAGAATGGTCTAGGTAATAACGCAGACGAGCTAAAAATGAGCTCAATTTTATTTGACAATACAGTAATAAGACCGTTTCAAGACTTACTTATACACGCTTTCGATCAAATTCTAGCATATAACGACATTTCTTTACACTTATACTTTAAGACACTGCAGCCTTTAGAGTTTATTGACCTAGAAAACACAATGACTAAAGAGCAAAGAGAAGAAGAGACTGGCGAAAAACTAGGTCTTAAAAGCGTAGACGGCAAACCAGTATACGAAACTAAAGAAGAGGCAGAGGCAGTAGCTAAAGACTTAGGTTGCGAGGGCTCGCACGCTCACGAAATAGACGGACAGACATACTATATGCCTTGTGCAGACCATACAGACCTTAAAGACGCAGACGACCCTTGCCAGCCAGGATACGAGCAGTATGGAATGAAAATAAAGGACGGTAGGCAAGTACCTAATTGCGTAGAAATAAAGGCAGCAGAAGAGCTAAGACAAGCTGTTTTAGAAGAGTTACTAGCACTAGAAGAAGAAGACCTAAGTGACTTCGAGCTAATTGACACAAGACCAGCAAATGAGTACGACGACTTATTGCACGCTGGGCTAGAGCTTGCTAGCGTACTACCTAGCTCGCCTAGTAAAACCAGTGAGCAAGACACAAGTATTTTAAAAATACGATATGCGTATATGGGCTCTAACAACCCACAAAGAGACTTTTGCCAGAAAATGTGGTCTGCTAAAAAAATATACCGTAAAGAAGACTTAGACAAAGAAAGCACTGCAAATAGCGAGTTTGCTCCTAGTGGATCAAACAGCTATAACATATGGCTTTACAAAGGTGGTGTAAATTGCAAGCACTACTGGGAGCGTCGTACTTACTTACGAAAAAACAACGAGAAAATAACAGTAACAGAGGCTAGAGAAAAAATTGCTAAACTTGACCCTAGTTTGCGTGGCGAGGCTCGTATACCTACAAACGAGTCAGAAGTAGCACAAACAGCTAATAAAGGCAATAACTACTGGTCTTTAGACCCAAACTATAGACGCTAATGGCTACACCTTTATTTATTTCTAGACAAGACTTAGTGCGTAACACCATAATAAATGGTACGGTGGACAGCGACAAGTTTTTGCCCTTTGTGAAACTGGCTCAAATTCAGCATATACAGAATTATTTAGGATCAAAGCTATACGAAAAAATTAGTCAAGACGTACTTAACGGAGCTTTAGAGGGCGACTATAAAACGCTAGTAAACGAGTATATACAGCCAGCCTTAATTCATTTCGCTATGGTAGATTTTTTGCCGTTTAGTGCGTTTGAAATTAAAAACGGTGGCATATTTAAACATAGTAGCGAGACAGCGACGCAACCGTCAAAAGACGAAGTAGACTATTTAGTACAGAAACATAGAAATTTTGCAGAGTTTTACACTCGTCGAATGATCGACTTTTTGACGTTTAATGCACCTAGTAAGTACCCAGAGTACTATACGAATCAAAACGAGGATATGTACCCAGATAAGTCTGCTAGCTTTGTAGGGTGGGTTTTATGAGACAGTATAATATAAAATATAATAACGTAAAAAAATTAATTGAGTATCTAAAAAACACAGATACTAATAACGTAAAAAAAACAAACGCAAATTATATGCGTAACACAGAAAAAAAGTAGAAATATGGCTATAACTAATAACTGGGGTAAGGTTTACTGCTCTTCGCACTTTGGCGACGAAGACAACAAACAGACTGTACAGAATGTTTTTACAGACGTTTGTACAACAGTTACTACTGGCTTAAACCTACTAGCAACTTATACTGGTGAAGACAGTCTAGGGTCTAGCGTATGGCAACAAGTTAGTTTAGATATTAGTGCATATGCTGGCTATACTGGGCGTGTAGTATTTCACTATCAAAACACTGGCGTTTTAGGCGACGTACAAATAGATACTATAGAGTTAAGTACTACTGGTGGGACAGAAAGCGAAACCTTTGCTACATCTCCTACTAGTATGCAAACTAACTCTAGTACGACAGCTAGTACAGATTATAGTAGTTTAAGTTTTCAAGCTGTAGGTACGATTACTGGCAACCCTCTTTACAGTGGTAAGTTTGCTAGAAAACAAGGCGTAGGCGAGACGGCAAACACGGCAACTGCGTCTGGTTTTGACAGTGGAGCTGGCGACGGTTATATGTGTTACTTTTTAAGCAGTACTGCTACAAAAAATGGCTGGCTTAGAATGGACAGCTCGTATACTATAGCAAGTAGCTCGCCTACATTAAGTTTCGACCTAGCACGTAAAGGCACAGACATAGGGACATTAAAAGTTTATTTAGACATACAATAAAAATATAAAATATGGGTACATCACTAACTGGCACTAGAATAAGCGATACTTACGACGGCTTACTAAAGACAACGGACAACGAGCCGTTAACTAGTAACCTTAAAGAAATTACAGACGGTTTAGGTAACGACTCTGGTGTACATATGGATCAAAACGGTAACCTCAAAGCAGAGGGTACAGTAGAGTTTGGCTCGCTTAAAGACACTGGCGAAGACATAACTGTAGAAAAATTTGTAGACGAGGCAGACGGTATCGCAAACAATGACAACGATACGACAGTGCCTACTAGTGCTGCAGTAAAAGACTACGTAGACACACAAATAACTGCAGAAGACCTAGACTTTCAAGGCGACTCTGGTACTGGTGCTATAGACTTAGACAGTCAAGTTTTAGACATAGCTGGTGGTACTGGTATAGAAACTACTGCACTAGATCAAACACTTACAATAGACATAGATAGCACAGTAGCTACTTTAGACGGTACGCAAACACTAACAAACAAGTCTATTGACCTTACAGACAATACGCTTTCTGGTACTACTGCAGAGTTTAACACTGCTTTAAGTGACGACGACTTTGCTACTCTTGCTGGTACAGAGACGTTAACCAACAAAACTGTAGACGCAGACAATAACACAGTATCTAATTTAGAAACAGACAATTTAAAGGCTGGCGTACTTGACACAAATTTAAGTAGTGTTTCTGCACAAGACGACACTCTTGCAAGTGCAAAGGCAATTAAAACCTATGTAGACGACCAAATTACAGCCGAAGACTTAGACATTACAGACGGTACTACGACATCTTCTGTTGATCTAGACTCACAAACACTAACCATACAAGGTACAGCTAGCGAGGTCGAAGTAAGCCTTACAGATCAAACCTTTACAGTCGGTCTAACAGATAGTATAACAGCAGACGTTACTGGCGACTTGACTGGTGACGTAACTGGTAACCTTACTGGTAACGTGACTGGTAACACTACTGGTAACTTAACTGGTAACGTGACTGGTAATGTAACTGGCGACTTGACTGGCGACGTTACTGGTAACTTGACTGGTAACGTAACTGGTAACGTGACTGGGGACGTAACTGGCGACCTTACTGGTGGTGTAACTGGGGACGTAACTGGTAATCTGACTGGCAACGTCACTGGCAATGTGACTGGTAATGTGACTGGGGACGTAACTGGCGACCTTACTGGGGACGTAACTGGCGACGTTACTGGGGACGTAACTGGTAACCTTACTGGTAACGTGACTGGTAACACTACTGGTAACTTAACTGGTAACGTGACTGGTAATGTAACTGGCGACCTTACTGGGGACGTTACTGGTAATGTAACTGGTAGTGCAAGCGAAAATGTTTTGAAAGCTGGCGACACAATGACTGGGCAGTTACGTATTAACAAATCTGGCAACCA
>CEOE01040222.1_pt1 | contig 10198 bp, 5 predicted proteins | sample 530211 | NCBI WGS metagenome assembly CEOE01 (sample SAMEA2619779, study PRJEB7988) | marine metagenome | isolation source: saline water (ENVO:00002010), including
TTTCATGGGTTACTCCGTTAGGGTGAATAGGGTTCTATGGGGTCTAGTATTCCGGGAACACTTCTCCTGTCGAGAAGTCCGGGAGTTCTTATTCCGAGGCCGTACATTGCGCCCTCTCCTGTAGGTCCAGTTAGTGAACCTGATCTAGCAGCAAGGCCATCCATAGGCATTGATATATCCCAGTCTGTAGGATATCCCATAGCCAGCTTGTCTGCAGATGTTGCCGACACAGTAAACTTTCTACCTGCAGGATCGACTACTTCTTTCTGATCCGCACCAAAAGCCTGACTGGTCAGTGCGTGGTGTTGCAACAGAGCCTCTGCGAACTTTGCGTCTCTCTCTGGTGCAAGTGGCTTGCCAGTTCTAACGATCTCCAGAAACTCCCTTCCAAGGTAGGGGTTTGTCACTAGAGCGGTAAGAAACTCGTGGTTCTTGAACCGCAGGGTTTGCAGCACAGCTTCTGTACCGACGTACTGGGGTCTCACTACTCTACGCTGAATAGCGTAGATGCGGCTGATGTAACTCTCAACCGAAAGCGCACGAGGCATACCGGTAACCTGTACAGGTGATCCTGCAAGTGGATTGTTTGTCAGTTCCTTGAGTACAAGTGCAATCGCTTCGACTGTCTCGTAGTGTTCGTTGCCAAGGATACGACGCGCAACCTCCACTTCTTCTGGTGTCTCTCCCAGAAACTTGAGAACTCCGTCCGGGTTTTCAGCCAACATGTCGGAGAATGTGGTAGTAACTACACCGTTCTCATCTTGCGATACGTTCGCTCGTTTGGTGCCCGTCTTTACAAAGAGACGACGACGCATACCGTTTATGTATGCTGCTCTCAGGATTTCATCTACCTGTTCGGGCCTGTACTTTGCCCTGCCTGTCGCATCAACGAGTCTGAGCATGTTGCTGCGGATTTGCGTATAGCCTTCCATGCCGCCGTCGATAAGAACACTGGCAATGTCCTGTGCCCTGATGTTGTCAGAGGTAAGTCGTGCAACTACCTCAGAGGCGTCTTGCAAACCCTGTTGTAACTCTTTGGCTGGTTCAGTTGCAAGCTGTAGCTGCCGTGACATCTCTGCATTCGCAGATGTCATTTCCAAATCGTACGCAGCACTACCCACAGTCTTCTTGCTGTATGCTGTGTGATCGTCAAGAGACTGCATCAGATTGACGAGAGGAACATCGTTGCCGTCGGCATCGACCATACGAACATTAGCTTCGATGTCCCTAGCTGCCCTAGCTATATCTTCTCCAGTAAGCGTGTTGTTTTTCAGACCGGTTGTCATCCACTCAACAAACCCAAGTCGAATTATTGATTGTTGACCCCGAGTAAAGTCATCGCCGTCTACCAGTCGCGGAACGACTTGTCCGGAGGTTGGATCAAGAACCCTCCTGCCCATAGCACCCTGTATACCCTTCATGTACTCTGCAGCAAAATCTGGGTTTGCCAGTTCTTCGACCTTGAGCCATTGGCTCGGCAGCTTTGCAGTTTGAACACCTGTGGGGAATGATCCCGTCGGACTTACAAGGCTCTGTCTGCTGTTAAACAGGAGGGACGGAACGTAGGCACCACCTGTAGGATCATGGAAGTCTTCCTTGTACATCCTCCATCCTGTGTTGATTTCGTCGAGGTAAGTCTTGAAGGGAATGATTCCCCTGCCCTCGATTTCAATCTTCAAGCTGCCTATGGGTACACCGTCTACTGTGAAGCTATCAAAAGCAGACTCGATGCTGTCGTTTGATATCTTGTAGAGTGCAGAAGCTACACCACCTGCACCTGTTTCGCTAAAGCTGCTTGCTGTCTCACGGACTAGAACATCCAAATTACGAAGACCTTGGGGGTCAAGTTCGAACATACGGGCATCAAATCCATCAGCCTCCCCCATAACCTGCAGAAATTCTGCTAACTGTGCCTGTACATTACGTCCCGGCTTGAAACGAAACTTTGTGCCGGGAGGCTGTCGAGGATCGTCTACCTTCTCGACACCCTTTTTCATGTCTTTGAGTAGTTTGTTTACCGATATACCTCGCACTCTCGCAAGTTCAGTAAATATAGGATCAGAAATCTCTGCGATTGCCTTGTCGATAGTGGTATCAGGAAGTCCCTGCTTCTGTAGTCCGGACTTTCTCAGGGCAAAAACCTCCGTCATAATGCCGAACGCATTGACGGTGACGTTGTTGGACAGAGCATTGTTGTTGCCATCGTAGAACTTGACGGACTTAGGGTCTTTTAGCTGAATGTACGGAGCCATAGCCACACCCCGACGAGCCTGATTTGCTGCTTCAAGCTGGAAGGCAAACAATGTTGATGCGTTCATCGATTGATGCAACATACCTGCTCTGTCTTCGCCCACAGATGGCGTCAAGGCACCGACTCTGTCCAAGTCCTCTGGCTCAAGAATCTTCATGGCCATTTGTGCTGCCGCTGTCTCAATGCTGTCATTGACACCTTCGGTTACACCAGCGGCAAAGTCGCGGGTTGCGTCCATGTCTATGACATCCCTATCAAACAGTCCCATACGAACCATGTTTCCTACGGCTTCGGGGAATGTCGTCGCTTCTACACCGTCAGGCAGTCCCGGCAAAGAACCCGGTTCGATCAGATTGCGATTAGCTGTCATAGTGTCAGTGTAGTATCTAACACCCTGCGTGTTTATGATGTCCAGATCATTCTGGATAGACTTGGACAACTCGTTGCCCTGTCGGCTCATGGCCCTCATAAACTCGAAGAATGTCTTGTCGGCCATTCCGATTGGGGCCATGTCGCCCAGCAGCCTGTTGAGTTCGCCGTTCAAATCTTGCAAGGCTTTGTGTGCGTTCTGGAACTCTTCTGCGACAGTAGCGTTGAAGGTTGCACCCTCTTTCAGTTCCTTGCGAACAGCGTCTGCAAGGTGTCGTAGCGTGACCAGATCAGTCACGATAGGAATAGAGGCATTCAGGAATTTACGATCAACGCCCCTAGCTTCCAGTCGATCAAATGCACGAGTCATACGCATCGCATTGGCTTCGATCTGTCGTGCGAAGTCCGGATGTGCCTTAGACAGTTCTTGGATCAGGTATCGTATTTGTGCAGCACCCTCGTCAGTGACTTGCTGATCACGTGTAAACGGCTTTCCTCCTGCTCTTCTAGCTTGCGCTTCATTAAACAGCCGGAGGCCACGAGGAACATTTCCTTGTGTTATGGACAGTACTAGACCCGCTCCCAGACCCGCTAGTTCACCGATAGATGGGTCAACCATTTCGAATTCTTGACCAAAGAAATGACCAGCGGTCGCGGCACCAACTACCATATACTTGTCCTGATAGTTAATGTCGCGCATGTACTTAGGTACGCTGCTGTATCGCTCTGCTTCCATCATGGTGTAACGATTGAGAACAGCCTCATCTCTCAGGACTGCAATCTCGTCGGCACGATCTGTGTTGTAGCCTTCTTTTCTCTGCTGGCGAATAAGATTTCTTTGACGAGTTAGCAAGACCGCTTGTCTGTCCCGTATCTGTCGTATCTCTGCACGATATTTCGGTGGCAATTTGCTGTCTGCAATTTGATATGCAGTTATGATTCTTTCCCGCACCACGTTTTTTTTACGTCCAAGACGATAGCGAAGGGGATTGAAGACGCTGATTTCTTTGTTTCTATGACGTGTCCACGTCTCGATTGCGTCATCCAGTTTCATGTCCGGATTCTTGCGAAGTTCACCTGCCATCCACGATTCGAACATGCCGAGTTCACCCTCTGCAAGCATACCCTTCATCGCACCACTGCCCTTTGACAGACCCACCATCTCTCCTGCCAGTTTAGCAGCCCGAGGAAGGAGTCCGGTGTAGGTGTACGCCAAGTCCTCTGCAGTGGCGAGATCAATCATCACGCCCTTTTGTGCGTAACGGTTTTGCAAGACTTGGGGCAGAGTGGGCCAGATGTCGTCCATGATAACCTGACGACCCCTGAAATCTCCTGCCTTGAATCGCGAACCAACCTTGAAGTCAAACCAGTCAATGACTTCTCCGACGCCCCACAGACCTGTTTCAATAATGCTTCGTCCCACAGCTTCGGTTCCTCCGAGAACCACGTTCTCAAAGTCACCCATGCTGGGATCAGCTAGTCTGTCGCGAAGAATTGCAAATCGACCACGTGCATCCACACCGTTGCGAATGAGAACGTTGTTCAGGTACGCAGCGTACAGAGGGCGTCCTAGAGCAGGGTTTGCAAGATTTGCGCTGGTCATCATCGTTGCAAATCGAACACGCTCCAGATCACTGTTGGTGATGTCGGTAGTCGTGATGATCTGGCTATCTTCACCGCGAACCACGCCTGTATTTACGTCTTCGGGTATTTGGATGAGTTTGTTGACTGCGCTTGACCAGTCAATAGGAATTTCGTCATCGTCACGATCCAGATAGGAGACTGCACCCCACTGGTTTGCTTTCTTGATCTTGTCTTCAATAGAGCTTTCTGGATCAATGTCGAGGGGTTCACCTGCTGCATTGAAGAACATAGATGCAGAGTTGAATTGTGAGTAGACCTCTGGGTCTTGGAAGTTCATCACCTCTGTCACAGACACATTTGGCGTCGTCACAAACGGATTTACAGCCGCGTACAGATCACGCTCAGTTTCTACACCTATGCCAAGATAACCAAACCCAAACGGTGCGGGTTCAGTTGTGGTTACGATCTTTGATTTGTCGATTGCAGGGGTAACGTCTGCGCCTTGCGAAACAACTAGAGCAGCGGCCTCGTCAGTCTGCTCAGGCGTCATGCCCGTGACATCGTTGGTGCCGCCCTGCAAGTTTGCAAGAAACTGCTGCTGTTCTTCAGGAGTCGCCATTATTCTCTGTTCCCCTTACGTTTCTGTCCAGTCTCGTACAGAGAGGCTATACGTTGACGTGTAGAGCCACTAGCGGCCTGTAAGAATTCATCCATGCTCGTGAAGTCGGGGAGGTCTCGCGTGTCTTCGTATTGACCCTTGACCTTGTTTACATACACGAGGAAGCTGTCTTCTTCAGTCTTTGGAATTGAAACTTTGCCTACGGTAAAGACGTTGGTATCCGTCGGCTTCCTCACCCCACTGTCCTCTGGACCGCGAAGACCTTCGATCCGCTCTCTCAAGTCTCGTGTAATGTCAAAGTCCTGACGTGTTTCAAGGTCAGCAACGATCATCGCATTGAAGACTGTCTGATTATCTTTACTACCCAATGCCTGACCCCTCTGTGCCTTGTACAGAAGATAGTTTTTCATGTCTTCGTAGACGGCATATTCGGATGCAGGAGTTCCACCTGCAGTCAGGCTGAGTGCCTTGAGAACGTTCTGAACGTCTTGATCAGAAATCGTACGACCGCCTGTTCCGCCCTGCATAGCAGCGGCGACAGTGTAGGCAATCATGTAGTTCAGGTACTTTCGTTTGGCTGTATTGATCTTGAGGGTGTCACCCGAATTCATTTCGTCGAATATTTGAGCGAGTGCTTCACTGTTCTGTTTACGTGCCGCACCTTCTGCTTCGTAGAATTGCTGCACAGTCTGGCCCTTTGCAGCCGCCGCCTGTTCAACGTCGGCAGAATCTTGACCGAGAGCAGTAACAGACCTAAAGCTACGGAAGTATCCCGTGAACTTGGTCAGGCCATCGGGCGATCTATTCTCCACGGAGGATGCAACATCGATAGCCTGATCCAGTGATTGTGTCATCGTGGCAACAAGACCTTCTTCGGGTATAATCCCCAGTCCTTCTGCAGCCATCTTCAGACCTTCGCGAACGTTCGTCAGAACGCCTTGAACTTCTACGACTGTTTCCGCAACATTCTGGCCCAGAGGTGTCTTCTCGACAATTATTTCGTCGCCTTCTCTCCGCACCATGAACATCAGTGACTGAGCCTGTTGAACAAGCATGGCAGCTTCTAGGCCCGTCCGACCAATGGCCCTCTGCGTGGCTTGCATGTCATCAAAAGACTTACCCTCAAAGGTGTCTTGCTTAAATTTGTTGAGGCGATAGAAAGTGCTTACATCCCCTACATTCTGACCGGACGTAGCAATCGAAGGAGCGAAGACAGACACGAAGTCAAACTTTGCATTGTACTTTTTACCAGCAGGAACGTACACTGCTGCATTGTTCATCTCTATGGCAACAGTTCCAAGGTCTTGCATGTCGGCTGTAAATGCGGGACGCTTCGGATCATAGTAGTGATGCGCGTTAGTAAGCACGTCCCGATTGCCAGAGAGAGTCAGTGTACTGGTCATCCCAGACAGAGCAAGCATGGTAGGCTGATTAGACTTCACAAGCAGACCAAACCCGTTAGGATCAGGCTCGGTTATGAGAGAGTTAGCAGCTATCGTTCCTGCGTCGTCGATTCGCTTTTGAGGATCGTTGATATGACCATAGACTGTATCGGCAATCCACGCTCTCAACCCATTATAGGGAGGTACAAAATGTGGATACGGATCAAGTGACATGGGAATAGTCATCTTTACGCCGTCAATACCGGTGTTAGCAACAAAGCTGATGTTGCCCTCGGGAGTAGAATTGATGCTTTGCCCCGCAGCTACGATCTGATCACGAGGAATGCCTCTCACTTTGCTCATGAAATACGGAGTGAATCCCTTGATGGCGAATACTTCAGGGTACGCTGTCGGAGCCACATTCGCAAGGACATCAGGATCAGTATACGTTCCCCCTTGGCCATCTGTGGTCTGAAGCTGACGACGAATGTAGCCTTCGCCTACAGCGTGGAACCTAGCCAACTCTTCTTTGTCCATGCGGGTCCATATATCAGGATCAGCAGCGTTCTTGCCAGAAATAAACATGAGAAAACTTTGATCGAACAGGTTCATGTTCTTGCGATCAAGGTTGAGTGTCTGAGGTGTATTGTCTTTCCCCTTCCACGTAAGGCTCGTAACATTTTTTTCTGCAGCCTTGAGGCCCATTGCAACCTGCAGAGCCTCTGGTAGCGAATTGTTGTTAGGGGTAAATTTGAAGAAGTTAACGTCTATCTTGCTGCCTGTGCCCTCTTGGAAGAAGCCTTGCCGCGATCCGGGAGTGATATTGATGATTGCATTGGAGTCTTTTTCTCGTACAGCGTCAATATCCTGTTCTAACTTTTCTAGGTCTTCTATACTGTCTGCGTAGAAATTTTCGTTAAATTGATAACCTAGCTTAGGCGCACCTTGTGCGACAGCAGTCTTAACGCTGTTCTCTTCCTGCTCGTACAGGTCTTTGTTAAGTTGCACACTCTGCCGGATGCCATTCTTGTATGTAGCGGTGCCGATCATGTGGAGGTTACCCATCGCAGTGGCTAGACCTTCTCCCTCTAGACCCTCTCGCATAAACATCTGTTGCCACGCACTGTAACTATTACCCCCTCCACTGGATGTGAAGTTACCCGATCCCGGAACACTGTCCACATCTTTTGCAAAGTAGTCTACGTTTTGGGTAATTGGATCAGGAGTCTTGGGTTGCGGTATGCTGATCGATGCTCCACTACCAGTTACGCCAGCCAACGCCTTGAATCCCTCGGGAGCGTCTTCCCCCGGACCTATGGCAACCAGCTTCTCTCCTACCATACCATAAGTAGTGATAGCGGCAGCTTGCTTTTCTTTGTCGCGAGAACTCTTGGCAGACGCAAGAGCGTACAGTATTTCAAGCGGACTCAGCATTACGATTCCTCAACACCTAGAAAGGAGTTCTGTTTGATTTCTTGTCGTTGTTCGTCTCGGGCAGACATTCGACGATCTGCAACAGTCATTCTGTCTACATTCTCTCGCTGCTGCTTGTTCATCTCTTCGACCATCAGGCTGAACATGCGCGGATTCTTGTTCTTCAACACAGTAAAGAATACTTCATCTGTGACCTCGCCCTGATCTGCCTCTTGATCCACGAACATAATAGGCTCGAAACCCTGTTCGAGAGCCATGTCTACGAGAAAGATACCGAGAGCAGGTTTGACGAGTTCTGCAACGTCCGGCGTAAACGCACCTGCAACGAAGCCCTTGAATGTAATTTGATTGACCAGTTCTTCTACAGTGATACCTGCCATCATCAGCTTGAGCATGTCGTCTCGGGCAGGTCCATTGGAGATGGTATCTATAGTATAGTCGATAACATCGTCGGGGTCAACAAAACGAGGCGGCTGCTCCCACGGCCATTTACCGGGCGGATCAGTGAGTGAATTTCCGGGAGGTACTGCGAGTGCAGATATCTTTTCGATCATAGCCAGAGTGCCTTACGAACTGGTTAGCTTAGAGTACGAGCGTTTTGCAGAAGAAGATGTGCGTATGCTGCTGCTCGTTGCGGACATAGGTGTCGGGAGAGTAGATGCAGCGGGGAGTCGCATGGCTCTAACCTGTCGAGCAAGGTACTGCTGAGTCGCCGCTCTGTTCACAGCAGCCTCTAATGTGCCACCCCGTCCTATCGGAAAGGGTTGAATGCGACCCGACTGAAACCCAAGGTCTCCTCGAAAGTTCTGTGTACCCACTGTCAACTGCATGTTGGGCACTTGTGGACCTCTGCCAAACTGACTCATTAGCGCAGACCCGAACAGACTTTGCTTTTTATCGTCACCCGCTCCAAAACCGAGAAAGTTACCCGCGCTGGTAATTGCTTGACCAACGGCGGACTGACCGAATCCCGTCTGTGAAAACGGAGTAATGCCAAAGCGGTTCAATGTTTCACCGGCAAAGTTGCCACTTGTGTACTTTCCACTAACAAGTTCACCTGTAGGCAAGTAACCTTGTGAGGCCGAAACGTCGCCAAATATATATTCTCTACCAAAATACGCACCTGCCAGAACGGCTCCTACCTTGAGCGTGTTTCCGCCTAGTGCTTTAGATAGCCAACTCATTTACTATCTCCAAATCTTATCGATAATACCGATTTTCAGGAAGTTATCGTATTGCGTGTCGTAGGAACTTGCGTTTGCCGAAATCGCAGCAGACTGCATCGCTGCATTATGTGCGCGATCAGAGGCGTTTTCGGAAATCTTTACAACCCAAGCAGCCTTGTCACGATAACGTTGCCACAGTTGATTCAATGCAGTCTGCTGAATGCCAAGCAGATTGACTGCGTTCTGTCGATTTGCTTCGTTTTGTGCAGCAGTATTCTGCGTATTAACGTTACGACGCCATACAGCGTTGCTCTGATCGATCTGCATCTGCATGTTAGCGTTGAACTGATCTGTTGCTACATCCATCTGTTCATTGAACTGCTGTATTGCAACACTCTGGTTAGAGTTAAATTGCTGTAGCGCAACGTTTCGTTGAATGTTAGCTGATTCAATCTGAGTGCCAAGTTCCGTGAAGAACTCGTCTACCTGCGTCTGTGACTTAGCATTGAATTGACTTGCTGCATTATCAGCGGCTGCATCAGAAAGCAACGCCTGTGCCCGAGACTGATACGTCAGGGTGTTAGATTGTTGCTCCATAGTCAAGTCTTGAACATCAAGAGACAAAAAGGATTTAGCGTTGTTGAGTGCAGCCTGTTGACGGTTGTTCAGGTTTGCAACGTCCATCTGAACTAGAGCAGCGGCGTTTTGCAACGCAGCAGCCTGTTCGTTGTTCAGGTTTTGCAACTGGATGTTTGCGTACTTCTGAGCATCCTGTGCGGCAATCGGAATGCCCGACTCCATCATGGCTTGCATGGTAGCAGCAGCAGCCATAGACGAGGAACCCAAACCACGCTGCTGCATGATAGCTGTTACTTTGCGAACTGCAGGTGCAGCCCAAGCGGGAGGAGGAGAACCCTCATCGATTCCTTGAAACAGTTCCTCTAGCTGATACTTAGTGGTAGCCCGGGGGTCTAGTTGCTGAGTGGCAGCAGTAGCCATTGACTCGGGAGAAATCTGACCTTGTGCTGCCTCCACAGTAGCGCGTTGACGTGCTTCTTCTGTGCTCTTAGCAGCGGTAGCTGTGCCTAGTTGTGGTGCTGCGTCTTGCGCTTGATACGTTCTAGCAGTGATAGTTTCGGGAGTTGTTTGATCTATCGTTGTAATCGGTGCTGGCTGAACTACCCCAGTTGGATCGGACACAACTTTGTTTGCTGTCGTCATTAACTCGTCAGCTTCAACCGTTTGCTTAGTGGGATCGATAGCTGTTCCAGATGGAAGAGTTGTCGCAGCGGACTGCGCCTCCATAGCTGCAATGGCTTCCTTATCTTTTTCTGTGATGTTTGTTGCTGCCATTGTTACCTAAGTCCCATAAATACGGAGACGACCATAGCCA
>CEOE01007810.1_pt1 | contig 10193 bp, 10 predicted proteins | sample 530211 | NCBI WGS metagenome assembly CEOE01 (sample SAMEA2619779, study PRJEB7988) | marine metagenome | isolation source: saline water (ENVO:00002010), including
TCAACACTCCAACGACCGTTAGAATCTGTATCAAGGTCAAATATACCTTCACTAGTTGTATTAACTGTTCCAGTATTTGCAGAAGCACCTTTTTCAGCGTTTTTGTAGATAGTTCTAACTACTTCACGGTTGATTTCAGCTAGAATTTCACTTGATAAAATATTAGCAAGTTCAGTTTCAGCGTCAAGTCCATGAATCGCTTTCAAGTCTTGTGCAAGTTCCATTGTGTATTCAGCTTTCAACGCTCTTGATTTAGCAGTTACAGTTGATTTCTCAATACTGAACGCCATTTCAGCAAACGCATTACCTGAATCTTCACCTAGAGATTCAGCCGCAGCTGTACTCATACCAGTACCAGATGTAAAGGTACCAGGTGAACCGTCATTTAAGACAGCAGGGTTAGTTCCAGAGTGAGCTGTTTCTGAGAAACCATCAACAGCAGAACCAGTCGCATTACGACCAGAAAAGTCTGTATCAGCTTCATCAAATAAAGCCTCTGTGCCACTCATGTTAGTATATCTTGAACGCATTGCAAAGATAAGACCTGTTGGTCCTGTCATTGGTTGTACGCCACAGATATCATAAGCAATAAGATTTGGCATAGCTCTTCTTACTAAAGAAATTAGGATTGGATCCCAATTACTTACACCAGAACCAGTTTGGTTAGTTGGTGTTTCAGCAAGGAAAGCTTGGTCTTCTTTAAGAGCCCTTTCTTGGTTCTCTAAGATGACTGAAGTTACGGCACGCTTATAACTATCCTTTACTTCAGGAAGTTCCGGATGGTCTAAGACTGGCTGCCATTTCTTTTCATAAGTTTCCGATAAGTACATATCTTCTTCTCTCCTTTGTTTAGTTACTTAGATATTTTAATATCTTTTGTTTTACTAATTGCGTTGGTATATGCAGCCATAGCATTCGATAAATCTTCGTTAGAATTTTCATCGCCCACCGCAACATCATCTATGTCTGTGTTATCCACAGACTTCTCAGCTTTTTGCCCAAAGTAAGATTCCTTAATGGTTTCTACTTTTTTTGCAAAATCTTCTTCAGAAGAATACTCAACTCCTTCTACGAGACTGTCGAATTTTTCTTTAGCTGTATCAGCTAAGTCTTTAGAATTTTCATCAATGATTTCTTGGCGTTTATAGCCACCATTAACTTTATTCATTTCAACATTCTTCTCAATTTCTTCGTTAAGTTTTTTCTCTAATCCCTCAATCTTAGAAGCTTGGTCTTCAAGAACATCATATTTCTCATCTGGGACATCAATATAGTGGTCTTCAAATAATTTTTTGAGTCCACCGATGAAGTCCTCAGCGATTTCGCCCTTAATACCTCTTTCTAGTGCTAACTTGTTTTCTTTCATCCATTCTTCAACAACATAGTTTAAGTATGAATCAACCTTTTCAGTTAGTTCAGATTTAGATTTTGAAATTTCTTCTTCAAATTTAGTATCATATTCAGACTGTAATCTCTCTTGTTCTGCTTTTACTTTAGAAGTAATTGCAGCTTCAAAGATTGTAGCAGCCTTTGTTTTAAATTCTTCAGATAGGTCAGCGTCTCCTACTAAAGCGTCAATATCAGATTTAATGTCTAAAGTGTCTTCTTCAGTTTCTTCACAATGAGAAGCTTTAATAGATTTTTTATATCCAGCCTTCATGTGTTTACCTTCTTTTTCCACTTCTTCTTCTTCAACATCTTTTTTGATATCTTTCTCTTTAGATTCAACAACCTCATCTTCAGATTCAGCTTCTTCATGGTATCCAGCTTTCAAGTGTGATGGTTCCCCAGCTACTTGAGCACTTTTAGATACTGTGTCAGAAACTTGTTTAACTTTCTTCGTACCGTCAGCAGAATTACTGTCTGTTGGTTTAACAACAGGTGCGCCTAAATCTTCAGCGTCATTTGAAAGATGACTAGGTTCAGCTGCAACAGCATTCTTTTTAGGAGCGTCAGCGTTTGGATTCGCTGAAGCTTCTACGATAGCGTCAGTTATTTTTTCTGATTCTGCCATTGAAAATCTCCTCTTATTAATTGTTATAACAATATAAATTTCTAAACTTTTTTAAGAGTTCAGGTAATATTTATAATATTATAGTTTTCTAATAAACGAATCAAAGATTTCTAGTTTTTTTTCTTCTAGTTGTCTTTTCTTCGTATTAATCACTTCCATCTTCCACGCCTCAATGTCTTTCTCGACAAGGAGACCGTTGTCCCATACCCATTCTTTACCTTCCATAATGCCTTCTACGAAAGCGGCTGGTGCCGAAGGGTCTGCTACAATGTCAGCGGCAGTAGCTAGCATGAAATCATCTTTCACATAGTTAGCGCCGTTTCTTTGCATGATGGAACCCATTCCCCTTGATGATACTCCTAATTGAGCACCCTCATCAATAAGACCTTTCACAATCTTACCATAGGGCGTGTCCATGATTTTAGCTTCACCAATAAAGTTATCACCATCTGGATAAAGTTTCTTAATCATATGAGAAACTCTTTCTAGATTAACAGTAGGTCCGTCAGGATGTCCTAACTCGCCAAATGCACGATTTTTATTGATAAATTCTTTATTGTATCTTGTTACTTCTTTCATTAAGATATCTTTAGGGTATACTCGCCCATTACGATTCTTGATGTTAGACTGTAAAAAAACACCTTTAATCTTGTATTCTTTCTTGCCGTTCTTATCTTCTTCTACAAGATACTCGGCATTTGATACTTCTTCTGAAATTAATTTCATTAGTGTACTCTCTCTCTTTTCTTATATACTATTTATACAAAGTTGTACTTTAAATGCACAAATTTATCTAAATTCTACTAATATAGTATAATTATCACCAGAAACAAAATTTCTAGTTGTTAATAACACATCACCTGTTGGTATTGTAGCATTGTTTACAATGCCATCACCAAATGTTCTTAAATCCCAATGACCTTGTCCGTTAAGCACGACCATTGTTGAATTGGTTGTTCCTCCCCATAATAACTCAACACCAGCATTACTGTTTGTTGTGTTAATAGAATACCATATTCTTGCAAGTACTTTAGTAGCGTCTTCAGTCATTGCATTAGTATTTGAAGCGTCAATCTTCGTAACTAATGATTCACCAGTGCCATCTGATATGTTAGTCATTTTACTAACATGTTTGACACCTGCTATATCAGCAATTGTTTGTACTGATGTTATATCTGCCATAATTTAACTCCTATTAACTATTTTCACCCATATCTACTTTTTGTAGTGTCAATAATGCAAAACCAGATGAAGCATTAGTTGTAATTGCCTCAATGTCTCCACCAGTTGCACCTGTATTAGTTGCTGTATTTTTAATTACAGCACCATAATAATGTCCTGAACCACATAAGTTTATTGCCTCAACATCAGCTGAAGCACCTTTAAATTCTAATTTACATTCTCCTAAACCTACACCATATACAATGTTTGTAATGTGAAGTTTAGCGCCGTTCGTATGTCCACTCAATCCTGAAGCGTCCACGGCTGCAGCTGTTGTAGCGGCGTCGGCGTTCCAGGTGAGTAATACTTTGGCGTGTGTCTTAGTATCTGCTAATATTTTAGTTGTTACTGCCATAGTTTCTTTACACCTCTAATTTTAATTGTTCTCTTACTTCTAATTCTATGTAATCTAACAATGTTTCTTTTGTTATATCATGTGAAGAAACAATTGTCTTCACACAATCCTCTATATTTTCACAAAAGTTATCATCTTGATAACTTCCATTATCATGTCTATTATCTAACATCTTATAAAACTCATTGACTGCCTTTTTCATTTTAGGTGTCAATGACATATAAGCATTTGAATCACTTACATTAAAGTCTTCAAATATATTACTTGTTTTCATCAGTTGTCAAATCTATATCTACTGAACCATCTTTTGCTGTTGATACAGAACCATCTTGTTCAAATGTTCCTGGTTCAGCAATTTCTGGTTTAGGGTCACTAAAAGCTTCTGCCTCAGCAGGTATAGATTGAGCAGTATTAAACATTTGTCCTGCCATCTCTTTTCTTTTAGCGTCTAGTCCAGTTGCAACCTTAGCTCTTAATGCTGTTTTAAATGCTTCACCAGCATTTGCATTATCACCTGTTGCAAGTTGGTCAATAAAAGTTTTTACTTCTTCTGTCATAACTATCTCCTATTAAATTGGGGTATCATCATCTTGGTCTGCTTGTGCAAACGGAGATGAAATAATACCATCATCAATTTCTTGTTTGATTTGTTTATCCATTTCTTGAATTTCTGATTCAGATTGTTTAAGTACATTCTTTCTCATGTATTCTACTGAAAAGTATTTGCCTACCATATCTCTCATTTCATTTACTAATGCGATTCTATCTCTCATCAATTCAGCATGTTTTAATTCGGCGAAATGACCATCTTGTAAGAAATCGTATTGTAAGTTGTGAGAAATTGTATGCCAATCATCTTCAGAAATAACTTTCTTCAAAATTAACTGTGTCTTTAACAAGTCATTAAATAACTCTGTAAATTTCTTTCTTAATCTTTGTACAAACTTAGTAAATTTTAATTCATCTCTAGTTATTTCACTAGCACGACCTAAATTAAACCCTTGTGAAGATTCTAATCTACTTACAGGAACATTCAATGAACGATACAGTTTCTTTTGAAAATATTCGATATCAGCAATTTCACCTAAGTTTTGTCCACCTGGTAATGTTGAGATATCAGTTCCTCTACCACCTTCTCTTGACGGCAACCAAAAATCTTCGAGCATAGACATATAATTTCTATCATCTCTAATTTCACCAGTTGAAGCGTCATATACTAATTTGTTACGATATCTTGCCATAACATCTCTTAGATATTGTTCTGCTTTAACTTTTGGTAGGTTACCTACATCTATTTTAAATATTCTTCTTTCTGGCGCCCTTGCAATTCTGTATATTACAACAGCGTCCTCTATCATTCTGAGCTGATTGACAGGTTTGATTGCCTTATGTAAATAAGACATAACAATATTTTTTTGTTGGTCTACTAGACCACTAGGGCAAAACGATATTGTATCAGGTGCGATTTTAACTCCACCGCCAGATGTTGTACCCGATACGCCCTTTTCGTTAAATAAGTAATACTCTACATATTCATCTACAATATCTAGATTTGCTGACCCTTCAGGTCTTTTCTTTCTTACTTCTCTAATCTTTTTAATTTTTCTAGGGTCGATATATTTAAGTTCTGTAATACCTGTTATAGGTGATTTTCTATCAATAATCTTTTGATAGTATATACGACCATCAACATACCATCTTCTAAAGATGTCATGTCCTTTTGTATTGAAATTCATAAGTTTCAAGATACCAGAAAATTCTTCTTCAATTTTTCTTCTAATATCTTTACCATAAGGTAAAAATTCTGTATTTACTCTTACAGGTTCTTTAAGTTCATTTGCAACAACAGCTTCGTTTACTATATCTTCGACAGCCATATCACATTCAGGATGTAAAGAAATTTCTCTATATCTACGAATGAGGTCTGCCTCAGATTTGGCAGTACCTTCCATGTCAAGGTACTGACCAAAGTAACCACCGGCGGCGACGGTTTGTGTTCCGTCATCCGCCTGGGCTGTTGTGAACGATTGTTTAGGGTCTTCAGTTTTTTTAACTCTCGTTATCTGAAAACCAAATAGTTCAGCCATAATATTTTCCTCTATTAATATTAATAATATTTATACCAATATTAAGTAGTTGTATTTGTATCAAAGTACTGATAATTAAATGTTACATCAAATTCCTCAATTGCATTGTTAGTACCATAGCCTAATGCTATAGAAGCTATTGTTACAGGATGAGCACCTCTTAATGTATAACTTTTAATTGTTGCACCGTTTCTGTCAAGTTGGTCAACAAAAGCGTCCACTTGATAATCAGCAGGATTTGTTAATCCTTCGTTATCAGACATGTTGTTGATACCATTTTGCCATCTTTCAAATGCATTTCTCAATTTAAAGTCTGTGTCATTTATTACAGTAATTGACCAGTCAGCAATTACTCTATCTCCAGCAATTTTAATATCTCTACCACGAAATGGTACAGATATACTACCGATAGTCATATCAGGTAAACTTGTTGCTGAACATAAAAATGCTAGTTCTTCTATTTCACCACCTACTTGAGCGTAACCAGGAAAAGGCATTGTTACCTTAAACTGATTAGGTCTAGCGCCTCCGCCTGATAGTTTCGCTTTAAAATCTGTTATACTTGCCATTTTTTAAATCTCCCTTATCCTGCGACTTCTTCAAATGCTACACCTGTTCTAGTTGCAACAAACTGAAGTTTTATGAAGTTAATTGAACGATTAGGTTTGACAAATATTTCTGCCACAAATTCGTTTCTATCAACAACATCGCCAGTGTTATTTGTATTATCACAAACTACTAAGAAGTCTGTAATACCCCTACGCCCTTGTACTTCTCTTAGAAACGGTTCAACGATTGCTCTAAAGTTAGCCCTTGTAAATTCATCATTAAACTCAAAGAGTTGGAATTTAGAAGCAGTTGAAATCGCTTTTTCTAATGTAATGAATAGTCTTCTTACATTGATTCTATCAAAAGCACTTGGTGATGATAATGCTGTTTTATCTCCAAACAGAACAGTTCCTTGTCCTGGGAAAGTACAAACAGGATTAACTCGTTTCATGTATAACTCATCTCTTTGTGTTTTATTTGGGTTAAACGCAAGTTTAACAGAACCTCTTATATTCCCTCTGTTGAATCCAGCAGGTGAGAACCAAGAATCTGCTACTAAGTCTGTTCTTGCAGATAGACCAGCAATGTCTCCGTTCAAAGGAACGAATCTATACACATCACTATATTTGTCATACATATATTTGTATCCACTATCAAATACACAATAACTAGATGAACTTCTAGAATTAAAGAATGATATTACATTAGTTTTTTGTGTTTCTGAATTTGATATATTTACTACATCTGCTCTTTCTGGACTTGCAAATACAACAGCGTCTTTTCTATTTTCAGCAATTGTAATTAAGTTATCGACATGAGCGCCGTTACCAGAACCAGCAATGATTAAACCAACATCTACTGTTTCAGCGTCTTGGTATTTTTCATATGCAGTTTTTACTTGTCCAGTTGTTGAAGCCGAACCATCAGCACCACCAGATAGTGATTCTAATGTTGGTACTGCTACAGCAGTAAATGTTGTACCAGCTGCGTTTGAGCCCCAATTAGTACCTGCTGTGTTATGGTCCATCCAATATACATGTTCAGATTTTGCATAAATTACATCTGGGTAATAATTAGTATCTCCTTGAGGAGATTTAGCGTCAGCCGCTTTTGATAATTTTTCAAATGTTTCTAAAACTTGACCAGGTACGCCAGTAACTTCTCCATCTTCATCTACTACGACAACATGAATTTCATCATTGACCCCTGAACGCTCAGAAGCATAAGTAGAAGTACCAGGACCAGTACCTACTGAATCATAGTATTTCCATCTTCTTCTAATATTTCCGCCATCGGTTAAAGTTGTGTGTAAACCACCACTTCCACTTTCTTTTTGAACAATTGTCAAAGTATGTGTGTTAATAGCGGTTACTCTATATTGATGTCCATCATCATAGTCATTAGTTGCAGCTGTTGTTGAAAAAGATACAATATCTCCAACCACAAATTGAGCACCATCTGTTGTTACAACAGTTGTATCTCCGACAGCAGTTGAAGCGTCATTTACAGTTGTTACGCCTTCTTCTTCATATGCAGTTGCACTAGGACATGTGGATACCAATAGACTATTCCCATGAGCACCAGCCGTCCTAGCTGCAAAAGTTCCGACAACGCCAGAACCATCAGCATAGTTATCCTGATAATGGGTAGTATTTTTAATCTGTATTCCACTTCCTGATGTAGAAGCGTTTACAAGATTAGTCTGTGCAGCTCGTACTACTCTTAATGAGTTAGAGTATTGTAAAAAGTTAGCAGCTGAAAAAAAGTCTTCAAAGTTAGTTGAATCTGGTTTTCCAAATGTTGCTACTAAATCATTTTCACTAGATATACTTACTATTTCATCTAAAGGTCCTTTACGGAACTCACCAGCAAAAGCGCCGATAGAAGTTGAAACAGCAGGAATAATCCTAGTTAAATCTCTCTCTTGTACGAGAACACCAGGTGATACTTGAAATGCCATAAGGTTATTCTCCGTTAATTTAATATTAAATTAGTGACCATAGTTGTATTATTCATACTCCATAAATAAAAAATTTCACTGCTTCTATTTATAATACTGATAAAGTCTAAACCCTATTCACCCTTACGAGTTACTGGATGCCAGACAGTTCCATACATATCTACTTCAGTTTCTTCACCAGGTTTTGTGATACCATCATCTACAAAACCAAAAGGAGCCATGTCTTGTTCTATAAGATTTTGTTGTTCAACATATAGTTGATTTCTGATATTTGAATCTGTTAGTTCTTTAAAGTAATCTTGATTAGACAACCAACCAAATATAACTAAACACATCATTAAGTCATCATTACTTCCGTCTTCTGCCTGCCATGATGTACCTCTTTTTGAGAATGTGGACATTTCTTCTATGATATTAAAATCATTTACAATAACTTTGTCTGATTCTAATAATGTCTTAATGTTAGAACAGCCTAGTTTCTTAATTGCTTTTGTCATTCTAACACCGAGAGATGACCCTCGACCAGAAAAACCAGAGCCTAATATTTGACCTGCACGACCTCTTTGAGTTGTCATTAACAGATTTTCATATTCACATTCATATTGTAATGTATCTGATATCTGTTGTCCTAAATCATTTACTTCTACTAATACATGTGCCTTGTTATACCCATTACATACTTGTTGTATGATGTTCGGAAAAACAAATGGTTTAACTTCATTGTTTCTATATTTTGCAACAACACGATAAGGCACTTGTGAACAATCAAATATAACAAATGCTGAATAATCTTTAGTTGTGCCTCGAGCAACATCAACAGTACATACATAAGTTTTATCTTTTTCAGGTTTCTCATACATATCTAATCCACCTTTTGATTCTATCGGCAACATATGTGCCATTGATTTAATTTTAGTTGGTGATATTAAAGTATCAACAGAACCTAAGAAATCACATTCAAACTCTTGTTGAAATTGTTCAGCAGAGGTATTTCGTATTGTTTCTTGTTTCCATTTTTCATCTCGACCAGGTACTTCTGACCAATGTACTTCTATTGGAATATAATTATTATTTTTATTCTGAGCGTCTACCCATAGTTTATAAAACATATTCATACCATGAGGTGTAGATACAATTATCATCTTAGTTTTTTGTCCAGAAGATATTGTAGGATATACAGATGAGAAAAACTGTTCAGCAATATTTGCCGGCACGAAAGCAAACTCATCTAAGAATATGATGTTGTATGAACCACCACGAATTGCACTTGATGATGTTGAGGCGGCCACAATACTTGCCTTGTTTTCTAATTCAATTGACCCTTTGTTCCAGTTAATTACACCTTGTTGTAACCACTTAGGCAAATTCTCATATGCAAGTTGTAATCTACTTAATATATCTCTAGCAGTAGATGATTTGTTTGCCAGTATAGCAATGTTAGAGTTAGGGTTAAATAACGCATAATGAAGTAAATAAGAGACAATGGTTGTTGATTTACCAGACTGTCTAGGTAATTTACATATTGTAAATCTTTCATCATGCATAGTTTGTACCATGTCTTCTTGAAAGCTGTACATATTAAATGGTACAAGACCTTCATCTAATGATACAATTTGTACATAATTTTTAATAAAATAGGTAGGGTCATTTTCGCATTTACGAAATTCTAGAACCTGGTCTTTAGTAAATTCTACTGGAGTATTTACTTTCTTTAAATTAGGATTTCCTAAATAAGCGTCAGACATAATATCCCTCTATGTGTGTATAACCTAATTTTATAGCAGTAGTAACTCTTTGACTACCCTTAACTACTTTTAATAAATTCTTTTTATACTCTTTGCCCAATGCACCAATTGTACCTTGATTTGTACATTTATGCACTTCAATTGGGTTTATCATTTCTTCACCATTTAACATATCTTCTAAAACAAATCCGTGTTTAACAAATGCTAAATCACTTATCTGAAATATCTCTGTGTTTAGTGTTGATGACTTTGCTTTTAGTAT
>CEOE01056713.1_pt1 | contig 10174 bp, 12 predicted proteins | sample 530211 | NCBI WGS metagenome assembly CEOE01 (sample SAMEA2619779, study PRJEB7988) | marine metagenome | isolation source: saline water (ENVO:00002010), including
GGTCTGATTAATATCACGGCACACCATAACATTTACAAAACCTTTTTCATATATTGGCTTTAATTCATTATTTTTAAAAATATCAAGTATATCTTTTATTTTTTTAAATAAATTACCGTGTGTGGTTAAAATAGAAGCTCTTTCATGGTCACCATCCCGTAAGTATATTTCTGTTTCATAAATCCAAAAACAATATATTTTTAAAATTTTATTTAATATACTATAATTTTTTTCTTCCCACGGCCTTGCGCATTTATCTGGAATATAAAATTTAGTACCTATAGAGGTCTTGCAGTAAATTAAATTAGATTTTGATTTTTTTATATCAGCTAGATCAACCCGTATCATTATACTTATATTTATAGGAAATTGATAATTCTGCTTTTTAAATTAAATATAGCCATGGGTGATGTTAATCTTGTCTGCAGTGTTAATGAAAAATATTTACCGATAATAAATGTTTTTTTAAAATCTATAGAAGCTAACAGTAAAAACACGTTTGATAAAATTATAATTAGATGTATTGGTTTTGATCCAGATTTTTCTAAAATTAATCTTAACATAATTAAAATAATAGATAATAAATCTCTTTCTAAAAAGAAAAATATGTTATCTAAAGAAGGGGAATATATAAATGATACATTTCTCGAAGGGTTAAAAAAAAGTAAAATAGGAATAAGAGCTGGAAGATGGTTATATAGTGAGGAAATAGCTTACTGTTCAAATAGTAAAGTGTTAACTATATATGATACTTTACAAAAATATAATTTACCCGTTTTATATAGTGATGTCGATACTATAGTTAAAGGTAATTTAACTGATCTTGTAGGCCATATAAAAGAAAATGATGTATGTGTAGTTGAAGATGAACCTTATACGCAACAACATAAAGGTTCTAAGCGTTTAGAAGGACAAGACAAACTATATCAAGGAGGTTTTATTTCATTCAATAATAATATTAAAGTTAAAAATTTCGTTAAAAAGTGGTCGGATTTAGTAATTAAAAATTATACGGATTGGGATGCTGATGAGAAGTATTTCTATGATGTAATAAATGAAAATAAATTAAACGTTTATAATCTAGATAAAACTTTCAAAGATGATGATTTAAATATGAATTCAATAGTATGGTCAGGATCTGGTACAACTAAATTTTGTGATGATAGATATGTTAAAGAATATAACAAATATAGATAAAATAGATAAAAATCTAGTTTTGGTGTGTACTACTAATGAAAGGTATATTAAAGCTACCCGTGCGTTTTTAAATAGTATAATTAAAAATTCACCTAAAGTAAATGTATTAATAAGGTTAGTTAATGTAAAAGAAGATACATTAAAAAATTTAAGAGATCTTTATAAAGATAATAACATATATTTTTATATTGATAATACCCCTTTATCTGACAAAAGAAATATTATTAATAAGGCTGAGACATTTGATAAATCTGCTACACAACTAATGAGAAAAAGTACTTCAGATTTTAAAGGTGTCGGCTGGCTTTATTCGGAAGAAGCAGCTTATTGTTCAAACATTAAGTATAATACCATAAATCAATTATTAAAATATGGTATTAAATGCATAGTATATATGGATGTTGATACAATAGTACGTAAAGATATATATGATATACAAAATACTATTAATAATTATGATTTAGCTATGTATATATGCCCTAATGAACATTTAAAAACTAAAACCCAATATGATGAAAAATATGTAGGTTGGCATGCAGGTATTATTATAAGTAATAATACACCATTAAGTATTAATTTTTTAAAAGATGTAGAAAAACGAGTTAGCGATAATATGTACGATATAGAAGCTGATGAAGATGAATTTGATCACGTCTTTTATCAAAAAAAATATAACAATACAATTAAAATTAATTCATTAACAAAATATTACAAAGATAACGGACCTGAATTTAATGAAAAAAATGCTGTATGGAGTGGTCAAAATGTAGCAAAAGTTGACAATAAAACGTATATAAATGAATATTCTAAATACATCTAGATTAAAAAACACTCTATGGGGTGAAGTTAAATATAAAGATTTTGGTCAACATTTTGATGTTGGAAATGTACACCATCGCGATACTGCCTTATATATAAACATTTCAGATAAATGCCCGTTAGATTGTCATTTTTGCAGAAACTCAATAGATGATGATTACTTAAAAAGTAATTCTAAAATAATGACTACTGATGTATTCAAAAAGGTTATAGATAAAAGTACTGACTACGGTATATGGTATTATTCTTTAATGTGTTTATTTGGTGAACCTTTTTTAGATAAAGATATACTCACTAAGTTAAATTACATGGAAGACCACCCTGTAGTTAAATCATTTAATATACCATCTAATATTATACCTTTAAAAAAGAGTACTTTTGATGAAATGTCTAAATTGAAAAAATGTCTATTAAAGGTAAGTGTTTATGGCCATGATGAAGAAAGTTATAGTAACTTCACTAAAAAGAAAAATATGTTTGAAAAAATGTATAACAATCTTTCATACATACATGAAAAAATGAAAAACGATAACTGTAATATGAAAGTTACTATAATGATGAAAAATCAAAAGTTTGATAATAATTATCCTAAAGGTAAAATGTCTATATTATTGAATAAATTAAATTTATTACCTAATGTAAGGATTGATAGTTATGAGGTTTATACATCAAATAGAACTATAGTAGATGAACAACTAATGTCTGAAGTAGAGGTTAAAAAAGGTATATGCACCAGGTCAATTGTTGGTATTGTATTTCCTAATGGAGATGTAGGTTTCTGTTCTTTTTGCGATATATATAGAAAGCATGTAATGGGTAATATTTTAACGCAAAGTTTTAAAGAAATATATGAAAATCCTAACGGGCCATATAGTATTTTACATAACAATATGAAAATAAATCTTTATAATTCAGTATGTAGTAAGTGTGATTTTTTTACACCGATTAAGCCAGAAACAGAAAAAAAATTAAAATATCTAAGATAAGTTAACCGTATGAATGATATTATATTATGCTGCACTAGCAATGGCAAAAGTAAATATATAAAATATTTAAAATGCTTATTACAATCTATAAAAATAAATACTCCTGATTTGAAAGTCCATGTTAGATTGGTAAACTGCGATAAAAAAACCCATACTGAAATTAAAAAATATAAAAATATTATTTTACAGAAAGATGAATTTAATAAAAAAAATAAAATTCATGTAAGTTCATTAGGACCACATTTAAATAAAAGCGTTTTATATTTACTTTCTAAATATAGGAATGAAATTTGGGGATTATATGATACAGAAGCTTTCTACACGTGCATGGTTAAATATAATACTATTTCTAATCTATTAAATGATTATAGGACCGTCATATATGTTGATGTTGATACAGTTGTAAGAAAAAATATATTAGAACATATAAACGAAATAAAAAAAGGTGATATTGGATTAGTTTTTGACAAAAATGAAACAAATTTTCCGCACCCAGGTTTAATTATTGCTAACAAAAGTAAAAAAATGATAAACTTAATGAAATATATGGATGATCATTTTAGTGGATGCATAAAAAAAGGTGATGTAAAAGCTGAATTAGGTGACGGAGACTTACTGTTCAAAGCAATAAAAGAAAATAATATTAATTATTCACGTTTACCATCAAAATGGAAAGATGAAGGTTATAATTTTAACAATAATTCCTTAATGTGGTCGGGCCGATCAGAGAGAAAAACAAAAAATGAAATATATATTAATGAGTATAAAAAATATAGTATATGAAAATTGAAGACGAATTAAAATTTATAAAAATAAAACATAAATATCTAAAACATAATGTAATTGTTGATAGAAAACCTGCGTTTGAATTTGATGTTTCGATTAATGGTTCTGAATCTTTAGGTAAGATGATAAACATTCAAGCTAGTAGTTCATGTCAACTTAAATGTAAAGGGTGTCGAGGTAGTTTTGATGATAAATTTTTAAAAGAAGCTGGTAAAAATTCTTTTATTGAAGATAGTATTTTTAAAATAATAGTTCAAAAATGTATACAATCAGGTATACAATATGTAGAACTAACCCCTGCCATTGGTGATCCATTTTTAGATAAAAATTTAGAAAATAAAATAAACTATCTAACAAGTTTTTCAGAAATTAAATTAATTATTTTAACTACAAATTTATTAAAGTTTGATAGTGAACTATTTAAAAGACTATTAAAAAATAATAAAGTATTTTTAAATGTTAGTATATATGGTGTTGATGAAAAAACTTATAAAGATGAAACTGGTAGAAATCTTTTTAACAAGTTTTTAAAGAACTTTAAAACTTTATATACCCTAATAAAGGAAGAAGGAGAAATAAAATCTTTTGTACAATTAACTAATAGAACTTCATTTATGATAGATGATAATTTTCCAAAATGTGATGTGTTATATTTAATTGATTTATATACACGAATAAAAAATATTAGATTAGATAGTTCTGAAATTTTTAATATAAATCGGGCTGGTAGTGTCGATCGGAATGATCTTAATTTTGCAAAGGATAGTAAAGATATTAAACGTAGTGGTCTTTGTCCTCATGGCCCTGGTTTGGGTGGGGGCATTTTACCTAATGGGGATGTATTATTTTGTCCCTTTAATGATATCTATAGAACAGGTGTTGTTGGTAATATATTCAAAGAATCTTTAACTGATATATATAAAGGTGATAAATTTCAAGAGATAGTTGAAAATCACACCAATAACATATATAATGGTATATGTGCAAAGTGTAATGAAAGCTGGTAAAAATATTGTCAATAGTCATAACGAGTGGGATACATTAGAAGAAGTAATCGTCGGTAAAGGTTTACCAGAAAAACTACCTGCATTAGATTTTACATTTAGACTCCATTTTCACGATAACATATATAATATGACTGCTACCTGTGGTTCAAATTTAATTGACGATAAGAATACACCGGAGTTACATATTAGTAAAAGACATATACATGAACATAATGAAGATATTGAAAATTATGTAGACTTATTAAAAAGTCATGGTATAACAGTAAGAAGACCTAAAACACCTGATAAAATAAATACTATTAAAACTCCTGACTGGAAAAGTTCTAATCACCCTGCATTAAATGTAAGAGATTTAACTATGATAGTTGGTAACAAAATTATTGAAACACCTCCAAGTTTAAGATTTCGTTATTTTGAAAATGATTTTTTAAAACATTTATTTTTAGAATATTTTAAATCAGGAGCTGAATGGATAACAGCTCCAAAACCGTTAATGGTAGATGAATCATTTGATTTAAGTTATTATGAAAAGGATAATGGTGCAATAGCTGAATATAGATCATTGGTAGAAGAAAGCAAAATGAGTTGTGGACATGAAATAATGTTTGATGCTGCTAATTGTATGAGATTAGGGGAGCATATTCTTTTTAATTCAAGTACTAAAAATTCAGAACTTGGTCTTCAATGGTTACAACGTGCACTTGGTAATAGGTATAAAGTATTAAAAACCAATGTCACCGATACACATATTGATTCAACGTTTTTACCTCTTCGTCCTGGTTTAGCATTAATGCTTAAGCCTGATAAAATACATTTATTACCTAAATGTTTACAAAAATGGGATTTAATTGATATACCGTTGAGAGATAGATCTAGAGAAGATTTGGATAGCCAAGGTATAAAGTTAGCTAGCCCAAGAGTAGAATTAAATGTATTATCGATAGATAAGTCTACCATTATATGTCATCCTGAATACAGAGATATATTACATGAAAAACTTAAGAAATATAAATTTGATGTAATACCTTGCAGAATGAGGCATTGTGAATTATTTTCAGGGGCTCATCACTGTCTAACCTTAGATGTTAGACGCAACGGTAAGCTTGAAAATTATTTTTGATATGAAGATATTAAAAGAAATTGATAAAATAAAAAATGTCGTAATTATAGGTGGTTCAGGGTGTATTGGTACTGCAACTAGTAATTATTTTACAACATTAGGTATATCTGTTACTGTTATAGATATAGTCCCTCCGGAAGACTCTAATTTAAATTATATTCATTGTGATATAAGAAACTTTAAAGATTTAAATAAAGCTTTAAATGGTGTAGAATATGTTTATATATTAGCAGCTATATCCGATGCTAATGAAAATAGTAGTTCTCCACTTAAATCAATGGATATCAATATTGGTGGTATTAACAACGTTTTAATAGCTTCACGTAATAATAAAGTTAAAAGGGTTATATTTTCAAGTACAGTTTGGGTTTATAGCGAAAGTGAAGAAATAAATGTTAATGAAGATAGTATTATATCTTCCAATAATGTTGAACATAATTACACTGCAAGTAAAATAGCTGGTGAGATGTTAATTAGATCATATTGTAATTTATATAATTTAAATTATACTATAATGAGATATGGTATTGCTTATGGTCCGAAGACTAATAGTAATACTGCTATTTCAAATTTTATTAATAAAGCTTTAAATGGTGAATCAATTTATATAAACGGTGATGGTAAAGCATATAGAAATTTTATGTATATATCAGATCATGCAAGAGCTAATTTATCGGTTTTACATGAAAATGCTATTAATCAAACGATTAATTTTGATGGTCCAGAATCTATTACTATTAAAACTGTTGCGGATTTAGTTAAAAAAAATATTAATAAAAAAATTAAAATTAAATGTATTGATGGTAAACCCGGTGATTATAAAGGTAGAAATGTATCTAATGATAAAAGTCTTAATCTGTTAGATTGGGAACCTAAAGTTTTTTTCGAAGAAGGTCTTAAAAAACAAATTAAAATATTATGTCAGGAATAATTGTAACTTTTTGTTTTAATAATGATTATGTTTATTATGGTAAATTATTATGTGAATCTATTTTAGAATCAGGTTCAGATGTAGATGTTTTTGCGAGATGTGTTAATATAGATGATAATAATATTAATTATTTTAGAAGCACCTACCCTAGTTTTACATTTTATGAGGATAATATAACTCTTAATAAGGATAAAAAATTTTTAAAAAATGAAATACCTAAAAACGAAAATCTATCCCCAATATACAATAAAGAATTAAGAAAATTTGTAACAAAAACAAAAAACGTTAATGTTTCAAAATATAGTGAAGAATCTGCATATACATGTCATAGTAGATTTTTAAATATAGTTAAACTTCTAGATGAAACCCCTAAAGATACAATAATATTGTGTATAGATGTTGATACAATATTTAAAAAGAAGGTTAATGAAAATTTAAAAATAGATATGATGGGTTGTGATTTAATGATATATAAAGACGTTAATGGTGAATTTAATGAAGAAGGTTGTTTTGTATTAAAATGCAATAAAAAAATTAATTCTTTTTTTAATAAAATAAATAGTATAGTTCAAAAAGATTTTTTAAATTGGGATATTGATGGATTTGCTTTAAAGAAGTTACTTACCGGTAATGAAACCATTAAAATTAAACAATTAGATATAAAAAAATATAAAGATAAAAAATTAACAAATGAATCTTTATTATGGTCTGGTGATTCACATATTAAAAATAATTTAAAATTTAGGTAAATTTGTAATGGTAATTTGTTGTACAACTAACGAAAAATATGTTAAGTTTACATTGGCTCTAATAAATTCAATTAGAAAAAATTGTAAAATTAAATATAAAGTAGAATGTTTATGTGTAAATGTAAGTAAAGAAAGTGTCAAAAAAATTAAAAATTTAGGTAATGTTAACTGTATTATTGATAATACTCTATTATCTAAAAAAAGAACTTTAACTACGCCAGACAATTCAACTTTAACTTCTATTTTTAACCGGGATAAAGATTACGGTTGTCTTGTAAGTGAAGAAGCATGTTATTGTAGTAATAAACGATTTGATTTAGTTTATAATACTCTTTTAAAAAATGATTATGTTTTGTTTTTGGATGTAGATGCAATTATACGAAAAGATCTTAATGAGTTATTTTTAAGATATAAAAATTTCGACATAACTATTAAAAAAAATATTAATTCTACAATATATGGTACCCGTAAAGTACTTAAAATATCAGAACCTAATAATATCATATATCAACAAGGGGTATTTTTCGTTAAAAGCAATACTAAAACGATAAATTTTTATAATAGTTTAAAACGTATTGTAGAAAAAGATATTTTTAATTGGAATATAGATCAAATCGCATTTTATAATGAAATTGAAAAACATAATTTAAATTTATATCAATTAGATACAACCTTTAAAGATGTTTATAATAGACCAGATGACTTTAAAGATACAAGTCATATATGGTCAGGTGCATGGAAAGAAAAATACTCTAATGAAAAATATTTGACTGAATTTTCTAAGTATGCTATTGAATAGTTTAGGTTATATATTATAATATAGTATTGAATGAAATACTTAATTATAGCTCCGCATGCAGATGATGAATTATTAGGCTGTGGTGGTACAGTAAATAAATTATTATGTTCAGGTGAAGAAGTATACTTATTAGTTTGCTCTACCCGGCATAATGATTTAGCAAAATATAAAGATATATTTTCATTATTTACTGATTATTTTGAATTACCGTTTGAAGATGAAAAATTACATAGATATAATTTACTAAAATCTATTGAACCAATTTATAATAAAATAAAACCCCATACAATCTTTATACCTAATAAAGATGATTTTAATTTAGATCATCAAGAAGTTTATCAAGCATGTCAAGTAGTTTTAAGAAGATTTCAAACTTATCAACCGTCAAAAATATTAATGTATGAGACCCCTTCATCAACAACACAATCATTCAATAATAATTTTAAATGTAATTATTATGTACAACTTGATAAACAAGATTTAAAATTTAAAATAGATACTTTTAAAAAATATAAGAATGAGTTACGACAATACCCTAACCCTCGCAGTGCAGAAGGTATTTTAGCTTATGCTAAATTTAGAGGTATGGAATGTAATTCTTTATATGCTGAAGGTTTTAATTTAATATATGAAAAATCTTAGTATAATAGTAGGATGTCTTAATGATAACGATATTCCTGAACAAATAAAAAATGACATAATTATTATTGAAGCTTTTCAAAAAAATATTAAAAGTATTAAAAAATTTAAATGCTTTAATTATTTCGTTTCAAACAAATGTGAAAATATAAGCCTATATTATAGTGATACTATTAAACCAGAATTAAAATTATTAAAAGAAAATAAAAATGATATAATTGACGATATATTAAAACACGAAGAATTGAAACATTATGAAAAAATTAAACATATTAAATCTATTAAAAGTAATTGTTTTAAAACTATTACATTAAACTCTTTTTTTGAAAAAATAAAAATACCTAAAAATACAAATATAGAAATTTATATATCTGAAGACGTTGATATTAAAATTGTTAATAATAAATTAAAAAAAGAATATAATATAATTAAGTTAATAAAAAATAATAAAGTTATATATCATAAAATATGAAAACAGTTTGGGAAAATGTAGATAAGTTTGAAGAACTTATTGCTGATTATGCAGGTAGTAAGTATGCAGTAGCAGTTGATAGTTGTACTAATGCTCTTTTTTTATCTTTTAAATACTGTAAAGACGTATTGGAGTTAGATGATTGGTTTGTAGAAATACCTAAACAAACATATATATCAGTACCTATGCAAGCAATTAATGCTGGTTATAAAGTAAAATTTGTGGATAAATCATGGGCTGGCTCTTATAAGTTAGGTAGTTTACCTATTATAGATTCAGCCCAAAAATTTTCCCCTCAAATGTATGAAAATAATACGTTTTACTGCCTATCATTTAATTTTAAAAAAATATTATCTACCGGTAAAGGTGGGATGATTTTAACTGATAATAAAGATGCTTATGAATGGTTTAGAAGGGTTAGATATGATGGTAGACCTTCTATTTATTATAACGATATGATGCATATGCCTGTTAATGAGATTGGTTACCATATGTATATGGCACCTGAACAAGCTGTAATGGGTATACAAAATTTTTATACTTTGAATCCTAACAGAGATAGTAATAGTTCTTGTAGTAAGGATTATAAAATCGATCTATCTAAACTAAATTGCTTTAATGAAAATAATTATATTAGGTAACGGTAACGCTGGTAGTTACATACACGGT
>CEOE01030435.1_pt1 | contig 10166 bp, 13 predicted proteins | sample 530211 | NCBI WGS metagenome assembly CEOE01 (sample SAMEA2619779, study PRJEB7988) | marine metagenome | isolation source: saline water (ENVO:00002010), including
TAAAATATAATAACCTTTTCTTTGTAGTGTATCACCAAAATCCATTTCAAACGGATTACCAACATAAACTATTGTACTATTATCTTCTTTAAAATGCTTTTCATCTCTTGTATGAAAATGCCCAGTAAAAATTAAGTTAGATTTTTTAACTAATACCCCCGGGTCATCTCCATGATCACATATTTTATGAGCATTCATTTTAAAATTTTCTAATTCAAAATGACCAAAAACAACATCACTTTCAGGAATATCTTTTATTTTTCCTCCCCATGGTACAAAAGTAATTGTTTTACCTTTATAATCAACAGTAGTTAACTTATCATATACGTTTAAATTCTTTCTACCTTTTAAAATACTTAAACTATTAATTTCACTCGTTTCTTTATACCAAGCATCATGATTACCAGTTATCATAGTAATCTTAAAATCTTTAAATTTATCTAAAAAGTCTTTAGCATAATTTAAAGTTTTAACACTAATCTCATCCCTATAATGAAAGAAATCACCACAAAAAATAATATCGGTAATATTCTTTTCTTTAAGTTCTTGAATATACCAATCAGCCCATTTACTCGATATACCTAACCAAAAATCATTATTTTGATGTACACCTAAATGTATATCTGAAAATATTGCAACTTTATTCATCATCATCTGAGCCATCGCTCATAGGCTTAACATATACCATACCATCACTTGAACCTAACATTTCTTCTTCGTATACCTTTTCTTTATATTCATTGAGTGTTTCAGTATGTTTTTTTTCCTTTTTAATCCTATTAATGAACGCGTGAAAAGCAATAGTTGTAAAATAACTGAATGGGTTATGTTCTGATTCAATATTAAATTTTTTATTAGTAACAGCAGTATACATTTTTACTAAAGCATCGCCAACCATTTCATCTCTATATGTATAATTAATAAAATTAGATGAATAACTTAAACCATGAGCTATTTTATGAATCATATCACCTAATTGTCTTGTACAACTTTCTGTTTTATAATATAACTCTAATTCTGCTCTTAGTTCTCTTGGATCAACATAAAATTCAGTTTTTTTTGGTTTAGGTCCTCTACGTTTACCTGTAGATTTTTTAGTATTAGCCATACACTAATTATATTATAAACTATCTATTTTTCAACTATCTCAGCAATAGTATAATTAATTTTTTCACTATTATAAATTTCTTTTCTTTTATCAGAATGTCTCATACCATATTTTAATTTATCGACAAGATCAATAATAATAAGTTTATTTTTACTTTTATGGAGTCTTAAACCTCTACCAATTGATTGAATAGTTCTAATAAAACTTTTACCACCAGAAGCAAACATAATCATATGTATATTCTTAATATTAATACCAGTACTAAAAATTGAACTCATTGCAATGCAAATAACGTCGTTATTAGTTTCCATTATCTTTTTAATCTTATCTCTCTCTTCAACATCGACCTCACCTTTTACAAAATAGACTTTTTTATCATGTATTTTAGATAAGGTTGTTTGTAAAGCATCGCCGTGAGCTAAATGGTTAACAAGTATTAAAGAATTATTATTAAATTTTTTACATATATTTTGTATAACATTGTTTCTAAATTCATTATTATATATAAAATCTAATTCAGCTTTAAAATTATTATTACCAGAAACGAATAAAGGTTTATCTTTATAACCTAACTGAATAATTTTTACATCTACATTAGTTAGGTAACTTTCCAATCTAAGTTCATAACTATCTTTATCATAAATAACTTTACCTAATTTACCTAAAATATTCCATTCCTCCGGTTTTTCATCTGGTAATGTACCTGTTAAACCAAATTTATTGTAAGTATTAATCTGAGTAACCATTTTACTCACTTTATTTGATTTTTTTATAGTATGACATTCATCTACCACTAAAACATCAACGTATTTTATCCAATCATTTTCATCAAATTTACTTTGCAATATACCTCTATTTGCTATAATACAATTAGCAGTCAAATCTGGTTTTATTTTACCTGTCCACCTTGTAAATTTAAACAATACATTATAATCTTCAAAATCTTTATATGTTTGATTAACAAGACCTAAGTCAGGTACTAATATTAGAATTTTTATCTTTGGATTATTAGAATATAAACTCATCAATAGTGATGCAATGGTTAAAGTCTTACCACCACCGGTACCTAGTTTAATTATACCCCTTCCAAACTTTAATGCTTCTTTAACTGACTTTAATTGATAATCTCTTAGTTCATATTTTAAGTTATCATAAGCTCTTACATCTTTATATGTAGGTTTTACGATAGGTAATATATCTTGATCCATATCAACAACCTCATTAGGGTATTCACGTTTGACATAACTTAAAATATCAAAAAATAAACCAGGTTCAAATAAACCAGTAGGTGTAATACAGTATAATCGACTTGGTGCAGCCCATCTAGAACGTCCTCTCATTCTAAAACGTGCAGTTTCATCTTTAACACTAAAAAACTCTCTAATGCTATCTAAATTACCCGAAACTAGTCTTATTTTTTCTTTAGCTAACTTAAATTCCATTATAGTTGTTCCATTTTCATAATATCAATAATGTTTTTAATATCAAAACCAACAGCACTAAAAACCTTCTCTGTCTTTTCTAAAAATTCTACAATAAGTTTTTCTTCATCAACCTTTTGCTGTATTTCCTTTACCTTATCATGGTTTACACTAGCTTTTTCAGCTACAGGTAATGCTACTTTAACAGGACTTTCTTCAACAATCTTCATTGTTATTTCTTTTTTTATCCTATTACGTTCCTTTTCTAAATTTATTAAATTTTTCTTATGTCTTATTAGCTTTGACACCCAGTAATGCTTTCTAGCAGGTGTTCTCATCGATGAATCTTTAAGATTGAACTCGTTTATTTGTAAATCTTTTTCTATTTCATCTATATATTGGTCTAATATATCCACATTTTAATTATAAATACTATTATGAAGAAAACAACTTTGTTTGAGAAAGCTTTTAAAAAAACTTTAGAAAAAAAGAAAAAGAAAAAAGAAGAAGATGAAAATACGGTTGGTGGTGGTGTTTTAGGACCAACTGCTGCAGCAGGCTATGGTACAACAGTTACAGGTACACCAAGTACTGATGCATATGCACCGGGAGATTATAGAATACCAAAAGCTTTAGGAGCAATTCAAACTAGAAATGGTGCTATAAAGAGAAAACGTAGAAAAAGGAAAAATAAAAAGTAAATATCTAGATGGACACAGGACATTGGAAAGTATACCAAGCAGTTCCAGAAGATGCTTTTGGTTTTATTTACGAAATCGTTAATACTTTAAACGGTAAAAAGTATATTGGTAAAAAACAAATGGTCAAACGTATTAAAAGGTTACCTTTAAAGGGCAAAAAGCGTAAACGTATTGATTTTGTTGAAAGTGATTGGAAATATTACACAGGCTCTAGCGATAAGCTTAATATAGATATAGCTTCATTAGGTAAAGAAAAATTTGTATTTAAAATTATTAGATTTTGTGAAAATAAATTTGAATTATCATATTTTGAAGCAAAATATCAATTTGATAACGATGTTTTATTGAAAGAAGACTATTATAATGGTATTATTAACTGTAGAATAGGTAAACCACCGCAAAAACTACTGGAACAGTACTATAATAAAGATAATGATGCCTGATTTAAACATAGATAACTATGATTTAAAAATAATTGACTTAAATGAACTGTTCGTAAAGGGTATTCAAATACAAATTATCGATAATCTGTATAATTATAACCTTTTAGATAGAAGTATAAACAATTTACAAGTTAAAAAGTTCTTTTTTCACTATTTGATACATAATATTTGTGAAAAAGTCTTAGAAAACAAAGGTAAATCGATAATTTACTTTAATAACACACAACTAGAAGAAAGTACTATTAACAAATACTATTCAGAAACTGAAATATTAACATTATTATCTAATATTTTACGTAGAATTGAAAAATTATTACCTGTAAAAATTTATATAAGTAAATATTCTATTGAATATCTTAGTCATTTATTAGAAAAAAATGACGGGAAAGCGCAAACTACCGTAAATTCGATGATAAGTAAAATAAACAAAGTAGATATTAGTAGGTATACATTTTCTGAAGTTAAGAAATTTACAAAACGTTATGAATTAACGTTTTTAAATAAAGATTACTTTAATCGTCTTTCTACAAAACTGCTTTTAATACGATAAATAATAATATGGATCGATTTACTCAATTAGCTAGTAATATACTGAAAGAAAATATTTCAGTGCAAGAAGAAGATAATGAATTAATGGCACGAATGCAAAGTGGCCGATCATTTGGAGATTTTTTAAGAAGTCTTACAGGTAAAACAATAAAAGATGTACTAGATTCTGCAAGTTATTCAAGTTTATATGCAGGTAACAAATATGGTATAACACCGGCAGCTCACGATATATCTAATCCAGAAGTTCTTTTAAGCAAGTTTTTAAATAAACTAGGTAATTTCGTTAATAAAGATGTTATGAAACATCGTCCAAGATTGGCTGAAACAGAAGAGTTCAAGAAAAAACATAATTATGATGAATATCTAGAACAAGAAAAAGAACGCAGACAGCTATTTAGAGATCTTATAAAAGCAGAGGAAGGACCTGAAAAAGACGCACTTCGACAAAAGAAAAATGCTTTTCGTAATACTAGTCAATATGCTGATGCGATGAGATTACAGAATAAAAAAGAAGATGCTGCAGTAGAAAAATATCACAAAACACCCATTGAACAAGGTGAGTTAGTAAATGATGGTAGTCAAGAATTCAAAGATCTTGAAAAAATGTATAATCAAATTCAAGGTATGAGAAAAGGAGCTGAAATAGAAGATCAAGAAAATTTTCTAACACCTGAGCAAGAAAAAGCAGTAGAAATTGCACAAAAATTAGCAACAGACCCTAAAAAAAGAGGTCTTTTCGGAAAAGATCCTCAAAAAGAAATTAATAAAGCTTATGGCGATGTTATGAAAAAAATTGCTACAAAAATAAAAGAAATAGAAATTTAATGAAAAAATTCCTTAAAACATTAAACACAATACTCGAACAAGATGAAGAGTTGCCACCTGCAGATGTACCAACAGCTCCAGAACCAACTGAAGAGCTAACACCTGAACCGGGAGTAGAAACTTTATCACCAGAATCAGAAGTTTTATTAGTAAGATTAATTAAAAAAGCTTTAGTAACTGAAATAGACCCTAATGATGTTGATTCAATAAGTGCATTAGGTAATATCAATGAGAAAAATGCTAAAGAATCATTAAAGATGTTAATTAATATAATGAAAAAATATTCTGCAGATATAGATATAGAGTCATGAGTTGGAAATCATTAGATCAAGTTTATTTACAAGAAAGTGCTTCAAAAAAGGTTGATATACTCCCTCGTCAGAAAGTTAGAATATATTGTGAGGACAATAATATATTCAAAGGAGAAGAAGGTAGTTATGAGTACGTCGGCACCGTTGATGATAAAGATTATAGAAAAATAGTCAATATTGTAAAAAAAGAAGGTGACGAATCTATTAGTAATTTGGTTCAGCAGTCAGGTTTCGATACCCAAGATAGATATGTAAAAAACTTTTTTAATGATTTTGATGTAAATTATGGTGAAATAGAAATTTTATCACAAATAAAACAAAGTTTAAACAGCATTACCAGTAAAGTAGGTGGTAGTCAAGGTGAATTTAGTCTACGTCAAATAATATTTCCTGTATTAGAAAAAATATTAGCTAACGAAACTGAAGAAAATATTGAACAGTTTTACAATTCTTTGTTTGTTAGAACATTTGATGAAGGTAACGTTGCAGTAGGTGATGGTGAATTATTAATTTCATTATTTACTGAATGTTTCAAAGGTGATGTTGGTGATTTAAAAACACCTGGTGGTTTGAATATTGAACTTAAAGTAGGACAAGGTAGAATTGTTAGTGCTCGAGGTGGTGGGTTTAAAAATGACCTTGAAAAATTAAAAGAATTAGCAGTTAAAGATGATTTATCTGTTGAAGATTTACAGGAAGTTAAATTTACAGGCGATATAATGAAAAAAGCTTTTAATAATACTGCAGTCCTTCAACAATTTATAAATCAAGATGATAAGTCTCCTGACAATCGTATGCAACAATTTGGTGGAATAGTTCTCAACGAGTATGGTAAAGAAGGTTTTGATATTTTATTAGCAGTTTATCAAAAAGGGTTTAAGAGAAAAGCTGGTGTTACAGCTGATGTCGGTACTTTTGATAAAGCAAGATATCTAAATGTTTCTAGCTATAATAATATTTTTAGTGCTGTGAAGAATAACTTTATATCTTTTGCTTATGATGGAGATGGAATCTATATTGGTTTTCCAGGGAGCAATACAATTGCAGGCTTTAAAAAGGAATTTAAAAAATCATGATTAGTTTTAAACAATTATACACAATACTTAACGAAGGTGGTGCAGCGGGTCATATGGCTCACCCATTTGATATACCATCAGTAAAAACTGGTAACGATTTAATTAATTTTTTTAAGAAATCGGTATCGTCTATAACTAAAAACCCACCTTCAGTAAAAATTGACGGTGTTAATGCAAGTTTTAGACTAATTGATACTGATGAAGGTAAAGAGTTTGCTTTAGATAGAGGTTCTATGAAACCTCTCGACTTACAAGGTATTACAATAGATAAACTTTTAGATAGATTCGGTGAAGGACATGGCATGGTTAATGCAGGTCAAAAGCTTTTATCTATTATGAATGAAGCTATTCCAGAAATCGAACCTGAATTAAAGAAATTAGGTTTGTGGGAGAATGCTAATAGATTTTTTAATACAGAATTCGTTGAAGGACAGACAAACGTACTACAATATGATAATGATTTCTTAGCTATTCATGGTATAAATGAATTTTATCAAGCTACTCCACGTAGAAGAGCAAGTAAAGAGGTAGATTATAACCCTAAAGTACTGCAATCATTAATTGATAAACTTAATAAATTTGCAGAACCTTACGGTTTTAAAGTATATGGTAGTGTATCAGCGGAATTAACAAAAAATCCTAACTTTGACCATGTTTTAAATAAAAATTTCAATGTTATTATTGGTAATGAAAAGATTTACAAACCTTTGAGACGGTTTTTAGCTGATGCAAAAAACCCATTCGGTGATATGATTACATTACAGGATGGTAAAAAGGTAGGTGCATTGAGTAAATTTGTTTATATGCAGATTCTTAACGGTGTACCTGTTGATACCTTTGTAAAAGATGAAAGTGATTACCAAAAAGCTATAGACGGTGCAGCTATATACCATGCTACTAGGTTATTGGGCGACGAACTATTAACTACACTTACATCACCTATGGGAGACGTTAAATATCATGAAGGAATCGTTATAAGAGATCCAAAATTTCATGATAGACCGGTGAAAGTTACAGGTGAATTTATTGTAGGTGGTATGGCTTCTAAATTTAGAAGTGAAGATAATGAAATAGCTCCTTATTACGGTAATTATATTAATAATCCACCAGTTTTTAACCAAGGAGAAGGTACAAGATTACAAAAACGTCTTTCGACTTTCGGGGAAATGTATAAAATGTTAAATGAATTCGAAGATGTAAAGAATTTTAAGACAGTTGTTATATACTCTGGTAGATTTCACCCATTCCATAAAGGACATGCTTCAGTTTATAATAAACTTAAAGAAAAATTTCCTTATGCTGATGTTTATATTGCTACATCTGAAAAAACAGATCCAGAAAAGTCACCTTTTGATTTCGATGAAAAATTAAAAATGATTCAAAGTGCTGGCATCGATCCACAATTTGTTGAAAAGGTAAAAAACCCTTATATGGCAAGAGAAATTACAAGTAAGTATAAACCTGATGAAACTAAAGTAATTTATGCTGTATCAGAAAAAGATATGGAAGGCCCTACCGCTAGATTTAAATTTGGTAAAAAGAAAGACGGTTCACCAAGTTATTTTCAACCGTTTACTAGTGTAGGAGAATCTGAATTTGCTTCAAAACACGGTTATATAACAACATTACCTACAGTTGATTTTAGTGTTTTAGATAAAGACGTTCGAAGTGCATCAGAAATAAGAGAATTATATAAAAATTCTGATGAAAAAACCCGCAGAGATCTTATTCAAGATTTATACGGGTCAATGGATGAAGAAGTTAAAAGAATCTTCGATAATAAGTTAGTTTAAGCTCCTGCAAAACCTGTATTTTTAGCAGTTTGTGTACCATCAAACTCATCTACTTCTATTTTATCTTCATCGGTATCTTCTTCATCTTCGACATTAGCTTCCATTGATTCATAATCTAAGTAATGGTATACTGATGAAAGATAATCTGCTGCTTTAGTAATTTTTGAAGCTGTCCAACCTTCTAAGCTATCTAAGTTACCGATCATATCAAATAATTTAGCAGAATATTCATTTGCTTTAAGTAACTCAGCTCTTGCCATATCTAATTCACCATCATAATCATCATCATGTCCATTACAACTATCACAACCACAACCTTCTTCTTTTTCACCGGCTTGTATATAAACCATCTCATCTTCAGTTGGTGGTTCAGTTTTCTTTCTTAACGGTTTTGTTTCTCCTATTGAAGTTACTCTAATCATTTTAGGAGTTGAAGGTCCTAAACCTACATCTTCATTTATACCTTTGTAAGCTTCGAAAATTAAATCCGTATCTTTATTAACCATACAATTATTTAATAAATAATTACATGAACTTCGATAAATTATATATCTCTTTAATGGAAGCATATGAAGAAGATGCAGAATATAGGGGTAGAAAAGTAAAACTTAATAAACCTATGAGAGGTGATGTAAAGAAGTTTAAGGTTTATGTAAAAGATCCTAAGACGGGTAACGTTAAAAAGGTTAACTTTGGACATGGTGGTACCTCTGCTAAAAGACGTGGTGAAAAAACAATGAAAATACGTAAAAGCAATCCGAAAGCTCGTAAATCTTTTAGAGCTAGACATAATTGTGATAATCCTGGAAGTAAGCTCAAAGCGCGGTACTGGTCTTGCAGAAAATGGTAGGAAGGCATGCTATTGGTATAAATAATTATATATGAATAATAATTATTACGTCTATTTGCTAACTGATCCTAGAAAGAATAACGAGATTTTTTACTGCGGTAAAGGAAAAGGTGATCGTTGGAAAAGTCATCTTGGTGGGTGGAGTGGTAATGGTAGAAATAGCCCCACAGCAAATAAGGTAGAATCTATTAAGAGTCAAGGTATGCAACCTGGTGTCATATTTTTACATGAAAATATAACAGATGAGAGGGAGGCATATGATCTAGAATCTGATTACATTAGAAAAAATCTAGATAAGCTTACCAACATAAAGATAGATGCAAGACCTCCAAAAAATACAGGAGGTAGACGATTTACTAAATCTCAAAAATCTAAAGATGAGGCATCTGTAAGAATTAAAGCAGAGTATGCTGATCCAAATCATAAACGAGAACACTGGACTAAGAAGTATACAACAGAGGTGATTAACAAAAAAATATCTGCCGGTGATCCAGGTAAGTCAAGAAGAGGTAAACCAGCTCTTAATAGAACACCCATCATTGAAACAACAACTAATCAAATATTTAAAAGCCAAACTGAAGCTGCTTATATCTTAAATCTAAAACAAAGTGATATTAGTAATATATTATCTGGTAGGCAAAAATCTACTAAGGGATATAAGTTCATATATACTAAATAATATTATTAAGTTATGAGTATTAAAACAGATGTAAGAACACCAGAAGTTACTCTCAACTATATGAAATATGTTGAGATTGAAAATGATTCACGCTACCCTGCAGTTACCGGGGGAGCAGGTCAAGGAGTTTTTAATAAATCTGCAGTATTAGTTCAGCAAGTTGACCCTTTTAATACTGGTATTGGTAGCGGTACAGGTCAACAAGATTTTATAGAAAAATTTGGTGCTAATTTATCTGTTGGTGCTGAATTAGAAACTATATGGGAAGCGGGTGGTATATATGAATATTTAACCACAACATCAGTTGTATCAGCTGTAAGTGATGAAGCAGGAGATACAGCTCCTAGTGGTACGGGAGCTAGAACTATTGAATTGCAAGGATTAGATTCTAATTATAATACAATTACTGA
>CEOE01005768.1_pt1 | contig 10107 bp, 9 predicted proteins | sample 530211 | NCBI WGS metagenome assembly CEOE01 (sample SAMEA2619779, study PRJEB7988) | marine metagenome | isolation source: saline water (ENVO:00002010), including
AATCCGAAGATCGTCTATGCCAGCATCAAGGGCTTCGGTCCCGGCGCGTTCGAAGATTGCAAGGTCTACGAGAATGTCGCCCAGTGTACCGGCGGCTCCGCCTCGACCACCGGTTTCGACGATGGCCCGCCAATTGTCACCGGCTCCCAGATCGGCGATAGCGGCACCGGGCTGCATCTGGCGCTTGGCATCGTCACCGCGCTTTACCACCGGACACATTCAGGCAAGGGCCAGCGCGTAGAATGCGCCATGCAGGACGGCGTGCTCAATCTCTGCCGCGTCAAGCTGCGCGACCAGCAGCGCCTGGAAAACGGTCCGCTGAAGGAATATCCGCAATACCCGAACGGTGAGTTCGGCGAAGCTGTGCCTCGGGCCGGAAATGCCTCTGGTGGCGGCCAGCCCGGCTGGGCCGTGCAGACCAAGGGCGGCGGTCCGAACGATTACATCTACGTCATCATCCAGCCGCCGGGCTGGGCGCCGCTGATGAAGACCATCGGCCGGGAGGAGCTGATCGAGGATCCGGAATGGGCGACGCCGGAAATCCGCCTGCCGAAGCTCGACAAATGCTTCGCCATGATCGAGGAATGGACCAAGACCAAGGATAAGTTCGAGGTCATGGATACGCTGAACGCGCTGAATGTGCCGTGCGGCCCGATCCTTTCCATGAAGGAACTGGCGGAAGATCAGTCGCTGCGTGCGACTGGTACGGTGGTCGAAGTGCCGCACCCTCAACGTGGCACCTACCTGACTGTCGGTAATCCGATTAAGCTTTCCGCATCACCGGCAAAGGTCGATCGCTCGCCACTTTTGGGCGAACATACGGATGAAATACTGACTGCCGTGCTCGGCATGTCGTCCGATGACGTGGCAGCCGCCAAGGCGGAAGGCGCCGTCTAGGCCGATCCAGCCGCAACGAAATAAGGGACGGCGCCGGCTTGTTGAAGTCGGCGCCGTTTTCATAAGAAAGACAGAAAAGAGGGTAGGGGCATGAAAGTTTGTATTTACGGTGCGGGCGCGATCGGGGGCTATCTCGGTGCGGAACTCGCGCAGGTAGACGGTGTTGAGGTCTCGCTGATCGCACGCGGCGCGCATCTGGCGGCAATCAAGGAAAACGGGCTTAAACTCCTGATCGGCGAGGAAGAGCGTGTTGCCAAGGTCACCGCGACGGACAATCCGGCGGAACTCGGTCCGCAGGATTATGTGATCGTCGCGCTCAAGACGCACCAGGCCTGGGAAGTGGCGGATCAGATGGTGCCGTTGCTTGGCCCGGATACGGCTGTCGTGACCTGTCAGAACGGTGTGCCCTGGTGGTATTTCCATGGCGTGAACAGCGCCTATCAGAACTTGCGTCTGAACTCCGTCGACCCCGATGACCGGCAGTGGGATCTGGTCGGCCCGCAGCGGGCTATCGGCTGTGTCGTCTATCCGGCGACCGAGATCGCCGCACCGGGTGTCGTCAAGCACACCTACGGCAACAAGTTCGCTCTCGGTGAGCCGGACGGCAGCATGTCCGAACGGGCGACGCGTCTCAGTAATGCGCTGCAGCAGGCTGGTTTCAAGGCGCCGGTCCTGCCGAACATCCGGGACGAGATCTGGCTGAAGCTGTGGGGCAACCTCTGTTTCAATCCGATCAGCGCGCTGACCCGTGCGACGCTCGATGTGGTGGCGACCGATCCCGGCACCCGTGCTTTGTCCCGGGCGATGATGGAAGAGGCACAGCGTATCGGTGCCCGCCTCGGCGTGCATTTCCGCGTTGACGTCGAACGGCGGATCAATGGTGCTGCCAAGGTCGGTGCGCACCGGACTTCGATGCTGCAGGATCTTGAAAAAGGCCGGCAGCTTGAGATCGATGCATTGCTGACGGCGGTGCAGGAAATGGGGCGGCTGGTCGATTTGCAGACCCCGCATATCGACTCCGTGCTGGCTCTGATACAACAGCTGGGACGGACGCAGGGGCTCTATCCGGTCTTCCCGGAGGATTCTGGCAGCCCTGAATCCCTTGTTGTTGATTGAACCGGAGTAATTCTTAGATGACGGACGCAATGCTTCCGGCGGTAATGAACGTGGTCGAGATCAGCGAGCCCGGCGCACCGGAGGTTCTGGTGCCGGGCAAGCGCCCGGTGCCGGAGGCGGCGCCGGGAGAGGTGCTGATAAAGGTCGCCTATGCCGGCGTGAACGGCCCTGATCTGGTGCAGCGTCGGGGCCATTACCCGCCGCCGAAAGGCGCGTCGGATCTGCTTGGTCTGGAAATTTCCGGCAAGGTCGTCGCGGTTGGCGATGGTGTTGGGAAATGGTCGGTCGGGGACATGGTTTGCGCGCTGACCAATGGCGGCGGCTACGCAGAATATTGCGCGGTCGATGCACGGCACTGCCTGCCGGTGCCGCATGGTTTCAACCAGCTTGAAGCTGCGTCGGTGCCGGAGACCTTCTTCACCATCTGGTCGAACGTCTTCATGGGCGCGAAGCTTTCGCGCGGTGAAGTCTTCCTGGTGCATGGCGGTGCCGGTGGTCTCGGCACAACGTCCATCCAGCTGGCGAAGGCAATCGGCGCGACGGTGGTTGCCGTCGACAGTCCGGCGGAGCGTTGCCAGGTTTGCAGCGATCTCGGTGCAGACCTCATTGTGGATTTCCGCGAGCAGGATTTTGTCGAGATCATTCGCGGCGAATACAAGGGCGCGGACGTTATCCTCGATATCATCGGCGGCGAGAATATCGCCAGGAACATCAAGGCCTCGAAGCCGGACGGCCGGATCGTCCAGCTCGCCTTCAACAAGGGCTCCAAGGTCGAGGTCGACCTGATGCCGGTAATGCTGAAACGGCTGACTTATACCGGCTCCACGCTGCGGTCCCGCACGCCGGAGAACAAGGCGGAGATCCGCGACAGTCTCGCGATCAATGTCTGGCCGATGTTCGAGGCAGGCAAGCTGAAGCCAGTGGTGAGCAAGACCTTCCCGCTGGCAGAGGCGGCCGCCGCGCATGCCTTCATGGAAAGCGCCGGGCACAGCGGCAAGATCATGCTGGAGGTGTGCGGGGATATTTGACGCCCTGCGGCTTAAATTTTTTGACTTCATTCGCGCATCGTCTTGCCTCAGGTTACGGTGAGAATCCCAATGAATGCGAATGAGGTATGGCATGAAGCCCAGAATCAGCATGGTCGCTTTGGCTGTGAAAGATCTCGCGGTCTCGCGTGAGTTTTACGAGAAGGGCCTCGGCTTCCCGAGGCTCGACTCACCGCCAGCTGTCGCTTTCTTTAATCTGAACGGGACCTGGCTTGGGCTGTCAGAGCGGGAAGACCTTGCCGCTGATGCCGGTGTGTCTTCCGAGGGAAGCGGGTATCGAGGGTTCAGTCTCGCGCACAATGTCGCCTCACCGGAGGAGGTGGACGCGACACTGGATGCTGTCGTCGCGGCGGGTGCAAAGCTCGTCAAACCGCCGCAAAAAGCGCATTGGGGCGGATATCACGGCTATTTCAGCGATCCGGACGGCCATCTCTGGGAAATTGCCTATAACCCGTTCGCCTGGGTCGGTCCGAAGGACGAGGACTGACGGCAGCGCCGGAGCAGGCCAATGCGGGATAGCGATCTAGAGAAATTCACCGAGGCACAAGAGCCTGTTTATGCGCAGGCTCTTGCCGAACTGAAAGTGGGCCGGAAGACCTCCCACTGGATCTGGTATGTGCTACCCCAGCATGTCGCGCTCGGCCGCTCCCATCGGGCCATTCATTACGGCATCACCGACCTCGATCAGGCCCGGCGTTATCTGCGCGATCCGGTGCTCGGTCCCCGATTGCGGGCCTGTGTCGAAGCGGTTTTGCCGCACACAGACAAAACGGCATTCGAGATTTTTGGCTCGCCGGACGATATGAAATTCCGGTCCTGCCTGACGCTGTTCGAAGCCGCTGCCGAAGATGGGGACGATCGCGCACTCTTCGGCCTGGCGCTGGATCTTTTCTATGAGGGCGCGCGGGATGACCGCACAGAGGCGCTCATTGGTGAGGATCTATAAAAGCGCCAGCACTGGCAGCATCAGCAACAGACCAATGATGCCGAGGGCGAGTGCCGGGCGCATCAGCTGGTTCTCTTGCCCCGCCAGCCCGGAGACGGATGCCGCGAGCACGATCCGGCCGGGAGAGGCGAGAGTGATATTTGCTCCGGCTGCATTCTGCGCTGCGGCAACCACGATGGGATCAAGCGCCAGCCGTCCTGCGACCGTGCTCTGGAAGGCCATGAAGAGGGCGTTCGAGCCTGCATTGCTGGCCGTCAGGAACCCGCCGAGCCCGCCCACGGCCGGAACCGCGAACAGATAGGCCGTGCCCGCCCCGGCGGCGACGGTTTCCGCCAACAGGTCGGTCATACCCGCATGCAGCATGACATGTCCGAAACAGATGAACCCGGCGACCGACAGGCTGGCGATGCTCCATTGTTTCAGGGCCTGAGGCACAAGTCGCCGAACCTCGGGGGCAGGGATGCGCAGGCAGAGGATCCCGGCAAGGGCGGCCAGCAGCATCCAGAAGCCCGGATGATGAATGATGGACAGGGTGAAGTCGTAGGCGGGCACGTCGATGCGCAATAGGGAGCTGGTGAAGTCTCCAACAGCCGGAACCAGGCGGGTCAGGCTCAATGTTGCCATCAGCACGAAAAGCGGCAGTGCGGCGGCAAACAGGCCGTTTCCGTCGGTGTGCGCCTTGGACCGGATGCGGGCCAGCACAAGCCCGACAAGTGTCACGGAAAGACCTGCGATACAGCCCGCAAGCTCGACGCTGATCCAGGCACTTGAGGCCCAGAGCATTGCCGCGAGCAGGACGCTGTAGGCAATGGCGGAGAGGATGTTCGAGACGCTGGTGAGGCTTTCCCCGGCAAAGCTGAGGGTGGCGAAGGCGCAGAGCAGGATGAAAGGCAGACTGAGCCAGACCGCCGTCATTGCCGTTTCACCGGCAGGGAGCCCGGAAAGATCGGCGCCGAGCACGGTGCCAATGGCAAGCGCCCCCCAGGGCACGGCGCATTGCCCGAGCAAGGCAATCAGGGCGGCGCGAGCGGGCGCATAGCCAAGAGCGATCAATAGCGGCACGGTGACGATGATGCCAACACCAAACCCGGTCGCGGATTCGAAGAAGACGGAAACGCCGAGAACCAAGACGAGCACACGCTGCGCCGGGTTCGGGATCGCATCGGCGGCGGCCTTGCCAAGCCGTTCCAGTGCGCCGCCCGCGCGCAGCACCCAGTAAAGGGTGACCCCGCCGAGCAGCACATAGGCGACGGTCGCTGTGGTCAGCAGCCCGTCTATGACGGCACTCGCGATGCCCTGCGAGTTCAGGGAAAACTCCGTGACCGTGGCGGCGATTACAATGGAGGCTACAAGCCCGAGCATTCCCGCGCGCATGGCAGACTGTCGGGCGAGAAGAATCGCAAGGGTCGCCAGGATGAGCGGCGCGGCGGCTGTCACGGTAAGCATGCGGGCGTTTCCGGTGTTTCATTTGGCAATGGCCCGTTCTGGTGCGAGCCGGAACGGGATCATAACCGCAAGATCGGTCGGGCAGCGAGGCCGAAGCGATGGCATTCTGATGTGATGAGAAAGCAGACCGAAATTTCTTATGTCGACCGTATCGGCCGGGTCCTGGACCGGATCGCCGCACATGCGGACACGCCGCTGCTGGTTGGCGAGCTGGCGGAGGTCGCAGCCTTCTCCAGCTTTCACTGCCATCGGGTGTTCCGTGCCGTGACGGGGGAGACGGTGCAGGAGGTTGTGCGCCGGGTGCGGATGTCCCGTGCCGCGCATGCCTTGCGCATTGAGCGGGAGAGCGTGATGGAGGCGGCGCTGGCCGCCGGATATGGCAGCCCGGAAGGCTTTGCCCGGGCGTTCCGGCAATGTTTCGGACTTTCCCCGAGCGCCTATCGAGGTGCCAAGGCGCCACCGCCTTACAGGCCGTTGAACACGCGTATCCATTACCGCCCGGAGACGGGAAGCATCCGTTTGATCGCGGACAGAAAGGAGCATGGCATGCGGGTCGAAATCAAAGATGTGAAACCTGATCCAATCATCGCCTGGCGTCATGTCGGGCCGTATTACGAGGTGGGGGCGAGCTTCGGGGCGTTGCATGGCTGGCTTGGAAAGCATGCCCTTTATCCTCATGTCACGGGCAGTTTCGGGCTGTCCTATGATGATCCGGCGAGCGTTCCCGAGGCCGAGCTACGCTATGATGCCTGCGTTTCGGTCCGGGAAGGGGCGCCGATACCCGCCGAGGCCTTACCTGAGAATGCCCGCGCCGATACGCTTCCGGCGGGCCGCTATGCCTGCACCTTGCTCGAAGGCTCCTACATGGGCATGGAGGATTGCTTTCACCGGTTGCTCGGCCTCTGGCTGCCGGAAAGCGGAGAGAGTCTGGACGAGCGACCGTGCCTCGAATGGTATCTGAACGATCCGGCCGAGGTGGCGGAAGTCGAGCTGCGTACCCTGATCTGCATTCCGCTGAAAGGCTGAGGCGATGGAGAAACTGTTCCGCGCCGTAAACGAGCCGCAGCTTGGTGGGTTCATCCAGCAAGCTGTCGAGGAGGGCCGCGCCTTCGTAACGGACTGGTACGCGAAATCGGACCATATTCCTGACCCGGAGGAATGCCGCCGCCGTGTCGGCACGCACATGCCGGAAATGCTTGGCCTGTTTGACAGCATGACGGAGTCCGCCGGGGACGATCCGGCCATGATCGCCGCCCTTGCGGGGATCGATCCTCCGCCGCTGATCCCCGCCGGTTGTACAGTCCGCGCTTTCACCCGGCCCTGGCCGACCATGCTTCGCAACTACGATTTCCATCCGGACGCAACCTCGGCGGTTATCTTGCGCACCGGATGGGCGGGGCGCCGCGTGCTCGGCATGTCGGAAGGTGTCAGCGGGTTGCGGACGGGGTGAACGATGCCGGTGTTGCCGCCGCGCTGACCTTCGGCGGCCGGCATGTCTACGGGAGTGGGTTCAGTATCGTTCAGATCATCCGTTATGTGTTGCAGGTGGCGTCCGATGTGGAGGCGGCGGCGGCGGTGTTGCGCCGGGTGCCCTGTGCATGGGCGCAGAATGTGCTGGTGCAGGACAGGTCCGGAAAATCGGTCTGGGCCGAGCTGGCGCCGGACCGGGAACCGCTCATTGCCGAAGGGAATGCCGTGACAAATCATCAGGCGGATGTGGCGCCGCGGCCGGATTCCGCCCAGCGGCTCGGTGTGGCCTGTGCATTGGCGAATGATGTGGAAGCAGCGCGCGCGGTGTTTGTTGAGGGTGATCTGCTGAAGCAGGATTTCGATGATTGGCTGGGAACGCTCTATACGGCTGAATATCTGCCGGGCGAGGGTGCGGTGACGTTCCATTGGCGGGACGGAAGCTGGCGCCAGTCCCTCGCGCAGTTCGAGCCGGGCGAGCGGCGGGCGATTTATTCAGTTTAAAATATTGTTTTCATGAACAAAAACCGTCATCCCGCCCTTGGTGCGGGGCCTAGGGAACGAAGAGCGTTGCGCTACGATCATCTGGGTCCCGGCTCCCCGGCCGGAATGACGGTTTTAAATTGGTGTTCGGCTTAGTCAGCCAGAATACCTTCGACCAGCTTTTGCACGGAGAGCGCATCTGCGGCGGACGGCATGGTGTGTTTGCCGCCATCCATCCAGCGCGCGACATTGTCGATCTGCCGCGGTACGGAGACCGAACGCGGGTCTTCCGGCAGTTCCATAGCCAGCTCCCACGGACCGCCACTGGTTTGCTCCAGAATGTAGAACCCGCTGAGGCGCATGCTTTTCTTCGTGCCGTAGAAGGTGCCCTCGATCCGGTCGGGACCGACGCCGCCGACGGCTGCGCTATAGCTCACCGGAACGCCGCTGCACTCCAGCATGGCATGGACATGGGTCTCGCAGAGCTTCGGGTCGGTCTGATAGGTCGGCTTGCTCCATTGCAGCTTGGCCCGGCCGAGAAAACGTTCCGTCACATAGAGATAGTGAGAAGTGACTTCCCGCGTGTAGCCGCCCTGGTCGCGGAAGCGTAACCAGTCGGCGTCGGCCTGCCAGTCGCGCGGCCATTGGGAGAAATGCATCACCAGCTCGGCGCTGACGATGTTGCCCATGGAGCCGTCTTTGATCGCGGCTTCGATCATCTCGACGCCCTCGAGAGAGGCCTGGGAGAAATTCACCACGTTCGGTGTCTTGGTCTCCGCCAGGCGGCGGACCATCTCCTCGCTCTCCGGCACGGAGATGCCGAGCGGCTTCTCGCAATAGACCGGCTTGCCGGCATCCATGGCGAGATCGGCGTAGTGCTTATGGAAAGCGGGCGGGCTGGCGATATAGACGAGATCGGCTTCCGGTGCTGCGATCATGGCTTCGACGCTGTCCCAGATCTTCACGTCCGGGAATTCGGCCCTGGCGGTGGCGACGGAGTCGGCGCTCGGGTCCCAGGCCCCGATAACCCTGAAGCGGTCATGCGGGATCATGTACTGGATCATGCGCCGGCCCATGATGCCGAGGCCTACGACGACGATATTGTGGCTCTTGCTCATTAGTCTTCTAGGCTTTCTGTTCTTCGGTAAGCGCTTTTAGTAGCCGGTGGCGTGGCCGTCCTTGCGTGGGTCGGAGCCCGCCTGGAGCACACCGGTTTCCGGATCGCGCCAGATGCACTGGCTGCCGCCGATCGGCTTGTCGACCCGGTCGAGCTTGTGGCCCTTGGCTTCCAGAGCGGTGTAGGTTTCCGGCGCGAATTCGCTCTCGACCTGCAAAATGCCTTCGGTGGCGAAGCTGCGCGGGGCGTCCATGGCTTCCTGGATGTCGTGCCCGAGATCCACCACGTTGGAGATGAAATTGGCCTGGCCGGTCGACTGATACTGGCCGCCCATGACGCCGAACGGGGCCACGGCAGTGCCGTTCTTGAAGACATAACCCGGGATGATGGTGTGCATTGGGCGCTTGCGCGGCTCGATGCAGTTCGGGTGGCCTTCCTTCAGATGGAAACTGTTGCCACGGCTGTGCAGCATGACACCGGATTTCGGCGCCATGATGGTGCTGCCGAAGCCGGAGAACAGCGAGTTGATGAAGGAGATCGCGTTGCCCTGCTCGTCGATGCAGGAGAGGTAGATCGTGTCGCGATGCAGCGGGAAGTCGCTGTCCTCGAAATTACCGGCCTTGTCCATGTCGACCATGGCACGCATCTGGGCGGTGTGCTCTTCGCCAAGCATCCACTCGACCGGTACGTCCGCGAATTTCGGGTCGGCGACAAAGCAGTCGCGCTGGTGGTAGCCGATCTTGGTTGCTTCGGCGATCACATGCACCCGGTCCGCCTCGCTGAGCGACTTCATATCGAAGCCGGCAATGATGTTCATGATCATCAGCGCGCAGATGCCCTGTCCGTTTGGCGGGCATTCATAGATATCGTAGCCTTTGTAGTCGGTCCGGATCGGTTCGACATATTCGGCGTCGGCCGCGGCGAAATCCTCCATTGTGTGCAGACCGCCGAGGGAATTCAGCTTGGCCACCATGTCTTCGGCAACATCGCCCGTATAGAAGGCATCACGGCCACCGGTGGCGATCTTTTTCAGGGTCTCGGCGAGGAGCGGCTGGCAATGCACGGTACCTTCTTTCGGTGCCTCGCCGTTGACCAGCATGTTCTTGGCGCTTGCCGGATCGGCCGCCAGTGCTTCCACTTCATTCAGCCAGTCCGACGCGACGCGCGAATGCACGACATAACCCTCGGCGGCGAACTCGATGGCCGGCTGCAGGATTTCGGCGAAGCTCAACGAGCCATGATCCTCGATCAGCTTTGCCCAGGCGGCAATCGCGCCCGGTACCGTCACCGCGTGCGGGCTGTGCAACGGGATCTCGTCCCTGACGCCCAGCTCGTTCAGCTTCGCCAGCGTCGCGGCGGCCGGGGCCTTGCCGGAGCCGTTCATGGCGATCGGCTTGGTGGCGCCTTTCGGAGCGTACAGCGCGAAGCAGTCGCCGCCGATGCCGGTCATGGCAGGTTCGACCACACACATCACGGCGCAGGCCGCGATGGCCGCATCCACAGCATTACCGCCAGACTTCAGGATCGTGAGGCCTGCCTGGCTGGCCAGCGGATGGCTGGTGGCAATCGCCGCTCTGCGGGCAAAAACG
>CEOE01013446.1_pt1 | contig 10106 bp, 8 predicted proteins | sample 530211 | NCBI WGS metagenome assembly CEOE01 (sample SAMEA2619779, study PRJEB7988) | marine metagenome | isolation source: saline water (ENVO:00002010), including
GCTATAGGTACGCACAACCATTTATATATTTTAGAAAATAATGCACTTTATGATATTACGCCACTTAGAAAGACTACAGAAAACTTAACAAATCCACTCGCCACAACAGATGGCAGTACAACAGTAGTAGTGACAGATAATAGTCATGGTGCAACTGATGGTGATTTTGTAGTAATAAACTCTGCCACTGCAACTGGTGGTGTAACTGCAGATACATTAAATCAAAGCGAAGGTTATCAAATCACTTACATTGACGCTAATAGTTACAGTATTACTGTATCCGCTGCAGCAACTAGCACTGTTTCTGCTGGTGGTGGCACGACTATAGACATAAAGTATTTAATAGGTGTAGCCGCAGGATTAGGACAACAAAGTGGTGATCCAGCTTTAGGATGGGGTTCTGGATCATGGGGTGGTAGCACATGGGGTACACCAAGATCAGTTTCAGCAAGTGATGTAAAACTTAGTAACTCACAATGGTCACTAGCACTATGGGGTGAAGATTTAGTAGCTACAGTTAGAGGTGGTGCTATTTACTATTATGATACATCATCAAGTCCAAATAGAGCAGTATTGGTTTCTGGTTTATCAGGAGCAACAAGTGTACCTACAACAACTGGCGTTTCTATAATATCATTTCCAGATAGACATTTGTTATCATTAGGTGCAGACCCAATATCATCAAGTGGTAATATTGATCCAATGTTGGTTAGATGGTCAACTCAAGAAGATTTTACAGTATGGCAACCTACAGTAACAAATACTGCTGGTGATCAAAGACTTGAGATTGGCACTAAGATAGTAGGTGCAGTTAGTGCAAAGGATGAAACTATTATAGCGACTGACGAAGCATTATATGGCATGACATTTATCGGGCCGCCTTTTGTGTTTTCGTTTAGATTATTAGCAACAAATTGTGGTGCTGGTGGTAAGAACGTATTATTGTCAGTTGATAATAGAGTTTATTGGATGGGTAAATCTAATTTCTTTATATATGATGGCACTGTTAAAGACTTACCATGCCCAGTGCAACATTTTGTATTTGATCGTATGCAAACAGATTACATAGATAAAACTGTAGTAGGTCACAATAAAGCGTTTAATGAAGTCATATGGTTTTATGTATCTACATCTAATAGTGCTGGAACAGCAAACCCTGAGCCTGATAGTTATGTATCATTTAATTATCAAGACTTAGCTTGGTCTATAGGCACACTTAATAGGACTGTATGGTCTGACGCTTTTGGTGCTAGAAATGTGCCATTTGCATTTGATGAGACTGGTATATTGTATGATCACGAAACTGGAACTAGTGACAATGGGTCTGCTATGAATAGTTTTGTAGAAAGTTCTGCAATGGAAATATCACAAGGTGGTGATATGCTTTACATGGTAGATAAAATTATACCAGACTTAACTGCAACAGACGATACAAGCCTATCACTTACATTAAAAACAAGGAAATATCCTAACTCACCAGACATAACAAAAGGTGCTTTTACAGTTACGAATCAAACTACTAAGGTCAGCACAAGGGCAAAAGCAAGACAAATGACTATGAAACTAGAAAGCACTGGCACTCAAGATGATTGGCAACTTGGTGATTTTAGAATAAATGTTAGACAGGATGGACTAAGATGACAACGCCTTCTGCACCATCTACAGCAATAATTAGAATGCCTACACCTACTAACACCTATTCTACACTATGGGCAAATGCGTTAATACAAGCTATTGAATTACAAACAAGGACAGCAAACCTAGCACAAAATACATCAAGTACAAATACACAAGATAATGCAGAAGCAGTAAGTTGGTTTAATGGCTAATAATTTTAGAAATGCAAAACTAGATTTGACAACAACAGATGTAACTACATTATATACTGCTGGTACTGCAACTAGAGGTATATTCAGATCAATACTAATATCAAATGACAGTGGCAGTAATGATAGCATAACTTTAACCTTAACAAATGGGTCAGATGTGTTTAGTATATACAAAAGTGAAGCTGTAAATGCGAATAGTACAAAAGAATTATTAACACAACCATTGGTTGTAGAAGAGTCAGAAATATTAAAAGTAACTGCAACAACAGCAAATAGACTTCATGTTGTGGCTAGTTATCTAGAGATAACGTAAGGAGAGAGTAATGGCAGAGCCACAATATGATGCGTTTGGCAATATTTTAAGTTTAGATTCTGACTTAGATAAACCAACTACATATAATATATATGAAAATAGAGCATTTAGTTCTGGTTTAGGAACAAGTTTACAAGATGTATATGGCACAAAAGCTATGCCTATGTTTCAGTTTATCAGACAAATAAAAACTGGTGAACGCACATACGATCCTTCACGCCCAGAAGATAGAGATTTCAGAGATCAATACGAAAGATACCAACAACAAAACCCACAAGCACCTACGTTTGCACAAGTAATAGGTGAAACAGCTATAGGTTTAGCTCCACAAGTAGGGTCAGCAGTTGGAGAAGCACTTATAAATCCTGGTGGTTATTATCAAGGAGATGCATTAAGTAGAGCAGGACAAGGAGCTTTAGATACATTTAGTCCAAGTCCATCACAATTAGTCAATGAAGCATATCAAAGTTTTGATCCAGCAACTTATGTAAATGTAAAAGGCAACTTGATGGGAAGCAATCAAGTTATGATCCCAGAATTAGCAAGTGCAGACATTGCCAAAGCAACAGGAAATACAGAGCTTTTGAGAGAATTGAAAGGTGCTTCTGAGCCTTTTGGTTATAAAGATGAAGGATTGCTTTTTGACACAACAAAAAAAGCAAATGTATTTGATGCAGGAAAACTTGCAGAAAAAGGTTATGGCTTTAATCCAGAGGGTCAATTAATAGGTGGAAGTGAGTTTGTTGACCCAACAGCAAACCCAGTTGGCTATTTAGAAGGTGGGTCTGTAGCAGACACATTTAGTGAGCCTATTACGTCTGCTTCTGCTATTACTGCAGCAACGCCACCACCATCTGGAGGATTTACTGGTTATGTTTCTGATGTAGGTAGTAGATTAAATCCAAGCACAACTGCAGGTTCGTCAAACCTTGCACAAGCTGGAGGTGCTGGAGTTTTCGCTGCAGCAACCACATTAGTTTTGACTGGAGATGTAGAAAAGGCGGCAAAGACTGGGGTTGGTACGACTATAGGAAAAGCCATAGGAACTGCAATAACTCTTGGTAATCCTATTGGTGGTATAGTAGGTGGTATTATTGGTGGTGCTTTAGGTGGTAGAGTTATATGTAATGAGTTATGTAAACAAGGACTTATTACAAGAAAACAATTAATTAATGACTATAAATTTACTAGAGATTATCTATCTACAAAACATATTAATGGCTATCATTTGTGGGCACTATGGATGGTGAAGCAAATGAGAAAAGGCAAGTATGTTGATTTTTGGAAACATATAGTTATACATCGTTCAAATGAAATAGCTTACATATATGGCGAGAGAGATAAGCCTGATTATCTCGGCAAACTTTACAGAAAAATCTTTGAGCCAGTTTGTTGGACTTTAGGATTGTTTTGTAAGGAAACAGATTGGTCAGTATTATATAAAACAAAGGAGATATAAATGCCTGGACACACTGAAGATAAAATGATGGATATGCCACAACAAATGCCACAAATGCGTGAAAGAATGGTTGCTAATCCAGAACTTGACATGGGTATGCCACAAGAAGCAAATGACGTTGTTATGCGACCAAGTGAAGGCATAAGAAACGCTTTGATGATGAGACTTACAAACATGACCCCACAAGAATTGCAAATGTTAGATAAAGCAATTACTCCAGAGGTGGCTAGTGTTTTGGTCAAGTTATTACCAGAGATGCAACAACTCATTGAAATGGTTGAGCAAGGTGGCGTTGAAGATGCGATGCCAGAAGATCAAATGATGGATGATATGCCTAAAGATATGGGTGCATTAGGCAATATGTAATGAAGGTAAGAAGGGCAGTAGCTTCTGATATATCTGCTATATATGCCATGTTAAAAGAAATGCATGGCAATACTAAATTAGAAGTTGCACCAATAGACGATTATAAGTTGTTAAATAAGATAAATGAAGTAATACATAAAGGTTTAGTTTTGGTAAGTTACAAAGACAATGAGATTACTGGATCAATAGCTGGAACTACCACAAGTGATTGGTGGTCAAGTGAGCCTTTGTTAGCTGATATGTGGTTTTATGTTTCTCCTTTACATAGAAAATCAAGAGCTGCATTTATCTTAATAAAGTCATTTATCAAAATAGCTAAAGATGCTAATCTTAAAATAAGACTTGGACACATCTATTCTGGTGACATGGTAAGAAAAGATAAATTTTATGAAAAATTAGGACTAGTAAAAGCTGGTTCTACATATGTGGAGAATAAGTAATGGGTGGATTTTGCACGACAACAGTTCAACCACTTCCAGATTATAGTGAAGTTGTAACAGATACTCAACTACCAGCATGGGTATCAGAAGGTGGTAAGAGACTATTTGAAGAAGCATCATCACTAGCAAGGTCACCATTCCCACAATATACAGACGCAAGAATAGCTACATATAATGGATCAAAATTAACGCCAGAAGAGCAACAGGCTGCAGCTCTGTTGTCTAGAGGTGCTACTAGTTACCAACAATATATAGATGACGCAGCAAATATGGCTAGTGGACTAGGACAAGGCTTTGATAGGACTAGCAGAGCAGATTTAATTGGTAGTCCTTTTCGTGGTATGTCTAATAATCAATTAATGGGCAACTATCAAGGTGCATCAAGAGAAGATTTAATAGGTACATCACCAGAAATAAATCAATTCACTATTGATCAAGCACAACCATTTTTAGATATTTATCAAGGTGCTCAAGACAGTGCAGTTAATGAGGTGCAAAGGCAAACAGAACTAGCCAATATGCAGAATAGAGCTACTGCAGCAAGGTCTGGTGCATTTGGTGGATCAAGACTAGGTATACAAGAAGGATTGACTGCTGGTGAAGGTGCGAGAGCGGCAGGGGATTTAAGAGCTAGAGCCGCACAACAAGGGTTACAGTTCGCCGCACAACAATTTGGTCAAGATAGAGCAGCGAGATTAGAACAAGCAGAAAGAGATAGAGCAGCACGATTTGGAGCAGAAAACTTACTAAGAGGACAGTTTGATCAAGATAGAGCATCTAGATTTGGTCTAGAAGATATGAGAAGGGGTCAATTTGAGCAAGATAGGGCGGCTAGATTTGGTGCAGAAGATGCGGCGAGAGCAGGGTTTGAGACTGAAGAAGCTAGTAGATTAAGAGCTACAGAAGCATTACAAGGCTTTGCACCATTGACACAAGGTCTTAGAGATCAAGCAGCGTCTGGACTATTTACTGCTGGACAAGCAAGAAGGCAACTAGATCAACAAGCACTTGATATGGCGTATGCTGATTATGTAGAGCAAAGAAACTACCCACAATCACAAATCAACTATGCATTAGGTGTATTACAAGGTACGCCATATGACACAAGAAATATTAGTTTAACGCAAGGGCAACAATTCATACAGTCACCTAGTATCTATGGACAGACATTAGGTGGTTTAGGATCGTTAGCTAGTGCTTACTACATGAGTCAAGGTAGAGGTATAGGAAGCTAGTAATGCCACATCAAACTAAACCAGGCGATCCAGCAAGTTATTCATATGGTCACACTATAGGTGATTATCCTGAACTAGCAGATGCACTTGTAAAAGGTGAAAAAATACCTTCTCTTGCAGATATAGCAAAAATGAGAGGACAAACATTACAAGGTACAACAATTGTAGATACAAAAGACGCAGATAACTTTATAAACCAACAAAATCAAATAGGTGTGTCTGGTGGTATTAATCAATTAAATCCTAATCTTGGCACACTAGGTCAATACATACCACAAGCACAAAATATATATAGTGCACTATTTACTAAAACTCCAGAAGAACAAGAAAGAGAAGATAGAATAAACACTGGTATGATGATGCTTAATTTTTTCACCAAGTTTGGTGCTGAATCATCTAAACCAGGAGCTACTGCATTAGGTGCGGCTAATGTCGCTGGTGCTGATACTGCGTCAATGTACATCAAACAAGTAAATGCAGAGAGAGCTAGAAAAGATGCAGAGAAGAAAGGTGTTGTAGGATTAGCGTCACAATTGATGGCTAAAGATCAATCTTCTGGAACTCCAAAGCCATACAATGTATTAAACCCAGCTATAGTAAACAGATTATTTGGCACAAAGCTAAAACAAAATGATAAAATATCATTAACAGCAAAACAATTTAATCAACTACCAGTTGGTACTGTTACTGACTTTGCAGAGCCAAAACAACAGAAGCAAATACCTATTTACCAAGTAAAAGATGGCAGTGTAAAAATGGTCGTTGAATTTGGCGAAGATTATAATAAAGAATTAAGTAGTGGCAAATACACTACAGTCAAACCAACAGATAAAAAAGCACCCACAGTATATGAAGATGATTTTGGTGAGAAAAGATATTTGACTGGACCAAATAAAGATGAATTAGTGCGTGATGTCATAAATGAAAATAAAGTAGATAATAATCAATTGATTGAAGGTGAAATAGAAAACGAAGATGAGACTGTTACAAGCGATAATCCAAAACTAAAAAGATTGACTAAAAATGAAATGAAAATAGTTGAAGGATATAGAAAAGAAATATCTCCATTGACCAAAGATTTTAGAGGTATTCAAGCTGGATATCAAAAGATTATGAAATTCTATGCAAACAGAGATGCAGTAGGTGATTACTCTTTGGCAGTTGGCTACGCTAAACTAATTGATCCTGGAACTGCAGCAAGAGAAGGTGAGGTTTCTGCAATACAAAGATCAGGATCACTTCCTGACACAGTAAAAGCACAATTAATAAATGCAATAAATGGAAAAGGTGGCTTACCAGAAAGAATAAGAGCAGGTATTTATAATAGAGCTATAGAAATTTTTAATACAGAAAGAGCAAAAGCACTAGACATAGTAAATAATTTTAAAAGATTATTAGCTGCAGACTTGCAAGATGAAAATCAAGGTGCAAGGCTAGATTTCTTTACAATAGATAAAGAAGCAGACACAACTAAGATGATAGATTTAAGTACAATAAAAGATAAAGAGCCATTTGTTTTTGACGAAGAAAAAGTTAAAAAATTAACTGTACAAGAATTAACTACAGTCCTTCAGCAAGAACTTACAGACAGTCAAACAAGATATATTTTAAAAATACTTAAAGCAAAGAAAAAAGCTAATAAACAAGGAAGTACTGAATGACTGATGTAGATACAGCCATAAAACTTGCAGAAGCTAAACTAAAATTAAATCAGTTAACTGCTTCAGATAGATTAAGACTTTTATCTCAAGGTGCACTTATGAACTTTAGTGATGAGTTCTTTGCTATGATTAGGTCTATTGGCACAGAAACTTATGAAGAAGCAGTAGCAGACGAAAGAGAAGAGTTAAAAAAAGCTCAAGCTAAAGAAGGATCACTTAAATATGAGATAGGTGGAGCAATGGCACCCGCACTTGCTTTAGCACCATTTACTGGTGGCACAAGTATCCCAGCAACTATAGGTAGGTACACTATAGGAACTGGTGGTAGACTTATGACACAAGGTGCAATACAAGGTGGCACTAGTGCAATAGGTAGGCAAGAGGGTGATATAGTCTCAAGAGTAGTAGACAACCCACTAGACGTAGGCGTATCAACTGCCACTGGTACTTTATTAAATCCAGCAGTGCAAAAAGTTGGTGGTAAGATAGTTGAAGGCGTAACAAAGATTGCAGAACCTCTAATAAGAAAAATAAGAGGGCAACTAGGTAAGCCCGTAGAGGATGAACTTGCTCGTCTAGCCAAAGAATCAGGTAAAGAAATAGATGAAATAATAGAGCAAATAGCTTTAGGTAAAACTATACCAGAATTATCTGAAACATCTGCTGCAGCGGTTAGAGGATTTTATTCTAAGGCTGGACCCGCAAAGCCAATAATAGCTGATTCTTTAGTCAGTAGAAAAGAACAAAAAGTAACTGATGTTTTTGCTACTTTGCAAAGAGATTTATCGCCAAATGAAAAAATAGGTAATGTATTAAAATTCATTCGAGGTAGTGAAAAAGAGTTACAAAGAGCGGCAAGTAGAAACTACGAAGAGATATACAAAAACTTTCAAGGATTTAGAAGTAATAATTTAAATCTAGCAGTTGAAGAAGCATTGCAAAGACAACCAATGCTTAGAGGTAAAATTAGAACTTTAATGACAGGTTTAGGTAAAGGTGTGCCATTTGAGATTAAGGATGGTGTGTTAAAATTGACACAAGACATTGATCTTAGGACTGCAGAAAAAATAAGAGGATTGCTTTTTGATAGAACAAATCAACTTTTTAAAAGAGGTGATGGTGAGTTAGGTATAGTATCTAGTGATCTTGAGAAAAGTCTTAGAGGAATTATAGACGAAACAAGTCCTGATTTATCTATGGCAAGAGCAACATGGAGTAAATTAAAAGATGCACAATCAGCATTTAAAGATGGTCAATCTATATTTACAAAAAATGCAGACGAAGCAGAACTTATGTTTGACAAACTTGTAGCTAAAGGTGACTTAGATGCAGTAGAAAGTTTTAGAGCGGGTGTGGCTTCAGCTATCAGAGGTAAAAAACAGAGTAGAGTTGGCATAAGTTTTATAAACAACTTAGGAGATTTAAACAAAAAAGAAAGTTTGATATTACAAAAAATATACCCTGATGAAGTATTAGATAATGTAGTTGATAAAATAAATTTAGCTAAAGCATCCATAATGGCACAAGGTAGGATTATGGGTGGATCACAAACTGCTGAAACTATAGGAGCCGCTTCTAGAGTTGGCACTGTAGACGATGCATATGCATTAACTAGAGTTATAGCGTCAGGTGGTACTGACATAGGTGCTGGGGTGCAATTGCTTAAAAAGTTTATACCTACAAAATCCAATGCTTTAAATGACGATCAGATGATAGAAGTGGCAGAATTGTTAATAAGTGAAAACAAACAATTACTTAGAAACGCATTAACAAATAATGAAGCTAGAAATGCTTTAATGAAAACTATTAATGATATAGCTGATAGATTAATAGCTGGTGGTGCTAGGGCAACAGTCCAACAAGCATCAAATCTAGTTGAAAATGTAGGATCAATAGTTTCTCCAGCAATCTCTGCAGAGCTAAACCCTAATATGGATAACATGGGATTAGAGACAGATTTGGAAGTACAAGAAGCACTTGACCCTCTGATATCTTCTTTAGACACAGATACAAGAAAAAAAATACTTAAAATATATGCAGATGGCACAGTTGGACAAATCTTTGAAGATACTAGAGAAGAAGTTCCTGGTACAAGATATAGACCAAGATAGGATAATGTCATGGTTGTTGCTGAAATCCTCACAGGAATAGCACTAGTCCAGAAGTCGGTTGAGTTCATAAAATCAAATATAAATACAGTATCCGATATAAAAGGTATCGCTAAACAAATTGATGGCTTCTTTGAGGGTGAAGCTCAGATGAATAAAAAGTCTGGTACTATGGGTATAAAAGAACAGTTTGGTATAGAATCAACTGCTTCAGATTTTATCGATAGAAAGTTGCTTGAGGAAAAACGTACTGAGCTTAAAAATATAATCAACCTCCGCTTTGGACCGACTGCTTGGGATCAGATATTGGCTGAAAGAGCTAATAGAATTAATGAAGCCAAAGAAGCAGTTAGGCTACGCAAAGTAGAAAAGAGACAACAACAAAAAGAAATTATAGATACATTACAGACAATGGGCATAATATTTTGTGTCGTTGCAGTTATAGTAATATGTATAGTTATGGTGTTCAAGGCGTATGCAGACACATATGAATACACCCCAAAAGACTATACACGACAGCAAAAAATCCATCAGGGAAAAATTATTTTACCAATTATGACTACCTGCAGACTAATGAAACAAAAAGTTTTCAAGGATAAAATGGCTTGTATTTATGTTGGTGCACAAAAAACATATGAGATGGAGTTCACAGATATATCAATCGGGTGCCCTCGCAAATATAAATGTAAGCTCAA
>CEOE01017042.1_pt1 | contig 10105 bp, 3 predicted proteins | sample 530211 | NCBI WGS metagenome assembly CEOE01 (sample SAMEA2619779, study PRJEB7988) | marine metagenome | isolation source: saline water (ENVO:00002010), including
CGTTTTGAAGATTATCTTGAAATGTCAATGGTAGAAGGTGAACTTGCTGCTGCTGGGTCTGGCGCAATTGGTGCCAGCTTTAAAGGCACTGAAGGTTTATTTGCTGCTGTTGAGTCAAGAGGAAATATTTATCAAAACTTTAATTCCGGTGAAGATGCATTAGATAATTCTGATGGAGGCGCGCGTAGCGGATTACAAGATTTTGATGAAATTCTTAAGAACTTAGACAAGCAAGGTGCTATTGAAGAAAACATGCTTTTCTTAAATCGTGCTACTGCACTTACTTTTGATGATATGTTAGGAGCTGTTAATGCTCACTATAATGGTGGAACTTCTTTTGGAGTATTCAACAACAGTGAGGATATGGCACTTAACTTAGGATTCAGCGGTTTCCGTCGTGGTTCTTATGACTTCTACAAAACTGACTGGAAATACTTAAATGATGCGACTACTCGTGGATTAGGTGGAAATATTGATGGATTACTTGTTCCTGCTGGAACTTCTACAGTTTACGACCAGCAACTTGGTAAAAACATCAAGCGTCCATTCTTACACGTACGCTATAGAGCTTCTGAAGCTGATGATAGAAAAATGAAATCTTGGATCACTGGATCTGTAGGTGGAGTTTACACATCTGATGTTGATGAAATGAATGTACACTTCTTATCTGAAAGATGTTTATGTGTGCAAGGAGCTAATAACTTCGTATTATTTAAGACTGCCTCTCAGGTAGCTTAATACTTAATGTAAAGACGGGGCATCTTCGGGTGCTCCTATCTTTACTTTTTATTCACTTTTATTATATTATATCATGGCAACAAAAACAGCTGTTAAAAAAGCAGTTAATCCAGAAAGCGGATGGGTTATAAAAGATAGATCCTACGCGCTAAAAGGAGGAAACCAACCTTTAACATTTACACTAGCATCAAGGCATCATTCAAGAACACCTTTAATGTGGTGGGATGAAGAAAAAGGTTATTCAAGAGAATTAAGATATGCTACTAATCAAAAATCTCCACTTCGCGACGAGCAACAAGGGAGATCTACATTAGGTCACATTGTTTTTAAAGACGGTTTTTTATACGTATCAAAAACAAATCAATCATTACAAAAATTATTATCATTATATCATCCCGGTAAAGACAGTATATATTTAGAGTTAGATCCGGTTGCAGAAGCAAAAGATGATTTAATTGATTTAGAATTAGAAATAGAAGCTTTAAATATTGCAAAATCTATGGATTTAGACCATGCTGAAGCAGTATTAAGAGTTGATCAAGGAAGCGTGGTTTCATCTATGACTTCGCAAGAAATAAAAAGGGACATACTTTTATATGCTAAAAATAGCGCAGAGCTTTTTTTACAACTTGCAAATGATGATAACGTTCAATTAAGAAATTTTGGTATTAAAGCATCGGAATTAGCTATAGTGCATTTATCAGAAGATCAAAGATCTTGGCATTGGGGAAAAACAAATAGAAAATTATTTTCTGTTCCCTTTGATGAAAATCCATTTTCAGCATTAGCCGCTTGGTTTAAAACTGATGAAGGAACTGAAGTTTACAAAGCAATTGAAAAACAATTAAAATAACCATCTTGTAGTGATATGGGTCACTACGGTGGCCCTATCATTATAAATACAAAATTATGGCAATAAGCGTAGACACGGTATACCAAAGAGTACAAGCCATTCTTAACAAAGAGAATAGAGGTTATATGACTCCGCAAGAGTATAACCTTTTAGCTAACCAAGCTCAATTAGAAGTATTTGAGCAATATTTTTATGATCTTAACCAATTCAACAGAGTGGGTGAGATTACAAATGAATACGCTAATATTGTAAATAATATAAAGGAAAAAATTAATTTATTCCGAACAACATCTTCACTTACAAAAGCAAATTCTGTTTTTACATTACCTTCAAATTTATATAGGCTAGGCACTGTTTATTATAATAATACAACAGAGCTGGATGCTATAGACCAAAATGATTTTTTGCATATTAACGCATCAAAATTAACTAAGCCTGATACTAAAAAACCAGTATATATTAGAAATGGTAATGAATTAACTGTATATCCAACAACCATTACCGGTTTATCTTGTACGTTTATTAAAAAACCAGCACAAGTTGTATGGGGCTATGTTGAAATAAGTAATATTGCAAAATATGATTCATCTACAGCAACTGATTTTGAATTACACGAATCAGATGAAACAACTGTAGTGTATAAAATATTAAGCTACGCTGGTCTTGTTATTAAACAACCAGAAATAAGTCAAGTAGCAGAACAAAAAGACAATTTAAAGGTTCAAAAAGAAAAATCATAATAGATGGCTTTAGCACAATATACACCCAAAGAATACTACAATAGTAAGAATCAAGGCTATTATCAATTTGTCACAATAGATGATATAATAAGTAATTTTTTGGTTTCATATGTTGGCGATGATAAAATTATAAAGTCAGCAAAAAGAACGGAAGTTTCTTATCATGCTCAACGTACATTACAAGAGCTAAGTTATGATACAATAGATAATGTAAAATCTATTGAGGTTGAAATACCACCTTCAATGTCTATACCTATTCCTCATGACTTTGTAAGTTATGTAAGAATAACTTGTTTAGATGAAGCAGGATTAGAAAGGCCTTTAAAACCAAATCAAAATACAACCGCACCTACGCCTTATTTGCAAGATGATGAATACAATTATCTATATGATGATAAGGGTAATGTGCTAATAGCTAAAGAATCTGAAGCTGTAAAAAGATTTAAAAACCAAAAAGACAATGCTTACAGCACGACGGACGCATCGGATATAACTTATTTAGAAGAAGGGTATGGTTATAATGTTGATTATGGTAAGCGATACGGAATTGATCCTATATCAGCTAATAAAAATGATACATTTATAATTGATCAACCTAAAGGTGTTATATCATTTAGCAGTGGCGTTAAAAACAAAATTATTATTATAAAATACGTTTCAGACGGATTAAATATTGACGGCGACATGCAGCTTCATAAGTTTGCTGAAGAAGCAATGTATAAATCTATAGCGCTTGGTATTATGTCTGCTAAAGCTAATATACCTGAGTATCAAATAAATAGACTTAAAAAAGAAAAGAAAGCAGCAATGCGATCGGCTAAGCTTAGATTAGCTAATATAAATATTGAAGATCTTACGCAGATTATGCGCGGTAAATCTAAACAAATTAAACACTAATGGCGGAACTAAAGCACACCTTTACGTCGGGTAGAATGAATAAAGACCTAGACGATAGACTTGTACCTAACGGTGAATACATTGATGCTTTAAATATTCAAATTTCGTCATCAGAAGGTTCTGACGTAGGAGCTATAGAAAATTTACTTGGTAACAAGCAGTTAAGTGATTTAAATTTAACAAATGCTGTTACTATTGGGTCAATTTCTTATGGTTTGAAAAACAAAATATATTGGTTTGTTACTTCAGACAATGCTGATGTTGTATTAGAGTTTGATGAAAAGACAAGACAAATTACCACCGTATTAAGAGACGCTAAATCTACCGAAACAATAGAGTTAGATTCTGTAGTACTTACTTCTAACGTTGACTCAGAATTAATAATTGAAAATTTTATAGATTCTTCTATAATTAACTCTTTTAATTTACAAAAAATACCGTTGCTCACAAATGAAGAAGAAATTACAAACAGTAATGTTGATTTGACCTGTGAAGACCCTAGTATAAGTATATCTATTCCTAAAAATACTATTGTTAAACGCGACGAAAACAACAAATTAGTATTTAAGAATATAATATATGATTATAGTACTTACGGTAATATAGATGTTACTGCAACTTATACTAATTCTGGTATTTTAAATTTTTCAAAAAGCAACAAAATAACGGGTATAAATATTGTGGATGACATGTTGTTTTGGACGGACAACTTAAATCAACCACGTAAAATTTATATACCAAAATTTAAAAAATATTCTTTAAATTTTCCTAATGAAGATACTAAAATAGAATATGAAGTAAAAAATCAACAAACTCAGGTTAAAGAAAAATTAACCCGACCTTTTACTGAAGATGATATATTAGTAATTAAAAAGTCGCCCATTAATGCACCGAGTATTGAGCTTTTTGATAGTATAACTGGTGGACTGGTTGAAATTCAAAAATCATTAAATCTTTTTAATAAAGCTATTGGTGATATTATAAAAATAGAAAGTTTACCAGAAAATCCAATATGGCAACCTGGTGATTTTGTAAATATAACATCTGAAGATACAGATATTATAGTGCAGGCAAACGTAAAGTCTATATTTAATGATCCTGCTATAAATAATTTAATTGAGTTAACTGTAGTTACTATTGAAAATGAAACTACAAATGAATCATTTAATTTTGATATTTCATTAAAACAAAAGAAATCCCTATACGAACTTAATTTTGCTAGGTTTGCATATAGGTGGAAATATAAAGATGGAGAATACTCTTCTATATCTCCTTTTTCGGTACCCGCTTTTATTGCTGATGAATTTAAATATGACGGGAAAGAAGCTTTTAACCATGGAATGATAAATAAACTACAAAAAGTAGTTTTATCTAGTTTTGATATTCCCGGCGATGATGTAGCAGAAATTGATATATTGTTTAAAGAAACTAGGAATAATAATATATATGTATACGAGACTAAGAAAAAATTAGATTTTGAAGCCCCTACTCTTCCTCAAGTTGCATCTACTGTGGTAATTGAAAAAGAAAAAATACATTCAATAATACCAAACGATCAACTGCTTAGAGCTTGGGATAATGTACCTCGCAAAGCAAAGGCCCAAGATGTAACCGCAAATAGAATTATATACGGTAATTATGTGCAAAACTATGACGTATATAACGATCCTATTTTTAATATAGGCTTAACACAGCGTAAAGATGGTTTAAAAAGAACTATTAAATCAGATAGAAACTATCAATTAGGTGTAGTGTATATGGACGAATATAATCGCCAAACACCTGTGCTGAGTGGAGATAATAGCAGTAAAAAAATAGATAAAGCTAATGCTGTTGTAGAAAATAAATTTACACTACAATTAAACCACCAGCCACCTGCTTGGGCTAAATATTTTAAGTATTATATAAAAGATAATTCTGGTGAATATTACAATATAGCTGTTGATAGATTTTATCAAGATATTGAAAATGGTTTTACATACGTATCAGTACCATCTAGTGACAGAAATAAAGTAACAAATGAGCATTATTTATTATTGAAAAAGAAACATGGGGCTAACGAGCCTGTTTTATCAAAAGATAATAGATATAAAATAATAGATATATTTAATGAACCACCTGAATTTATTACAAATAGAAAAAGAGAAATATATTCTATTGGCGATATAGTATTTACTGATGATTACTCTGGTAGCGGAGGTGGAACTGAAATATTGCAAAAGGATCAAGCTGGAGGTTTTGGGGCTGCACCTACTAAAGATTATAATGTAATTCAAATTAAAGGAGCTAGCGGCGGTCAAAACAATAATGAAATATTTAACGGCGTTCCTTTAGAAGATGCTAAACAGCTAAAGCAGGGTCGATTTATTAGATTTACTTTTGGAGATAAAGAGTCTGATATATATGAAATAAAAAGTGTACAACAACATCCGGCCGGATCTATTGAAATTAAATTAACTGTTACCGAGCCGTTTGGAGAAGATGTTGAAATAATATGGCAAAAAGCCTCTCCAAATTATTTAGGAACTACTTCAGGGGTTAGAACAAATGCTAGCGGAGTTGGCATGTTAATTTTAGAAGAATATTCTGCAGCAGGAGATAAAGAATTTGATGGCAGGTTTTTTATTAAACTAAAAACAAATGCAACTCTAACGGATTCAATAGTAACACAATCCATTGGAGGCGTATCGTATTTAGCAAAAGACGCTATATCATTAAATGGTATATATCCAAAGTCTTATGATAGCTATAGAAATGACAATAACTATAATAATTCAGCAAGATATAAAAACAGTGCATTAACTGATCCGCCAAATCACTTTGTTGTTTCTGATGGTGGATCTACAACAAATGGCTCAACTGCCGAATCAGGTAAATATTCTATATTAGGTGGCCTTGAGTATAATATTACCTTAGAGCAATCTACGCATAGAAATGATGGGGCCTTTGACCAAATAACTAGACAAATAAAAGTTGGTGATTTTGTAAGATTTAAAAATCCAGATGGCAGTAATCACCATGAAACAGTATATGAAATAGGATCTATTAGATACCATAATAAAAACAATCAAAGGCAAGGTGGTACTAAAAAACGCACAATAAAATGTGTATCTATAAGATTTATAGATGAAGATGGTGAATTTAAAGCACTTGATGAAAAAGTATGCGTACGTAATCAAAATACCACGGGAAATGAACCTGTGATGGAAATATTGCAAAAATTAGATAATGAAAAAATAATCATTAAAGAACCTGCAATATTTGAAACAGAACCACTTGAAAGCAAAACAGATTTAGACATATATTATGAAACTGAAAAAGCTTTTGATATTATTGAACACGGCCAAATTCATGAATTAGATTGGTATAACGCGATAACATTTGGAAACGGTGTAGAGTCAAATAGGATACGCGATGATTTTAATTCTATCTTTATTGATAATGGAGTTAGAGCATCTGCTCCTTTAGCGGAACAGTTTAAAGAAGAACATAAATTTAACGGATTAATATGGTCCGGTATTATAAATTCTAGATCGGGTGTAAACCAAAGTAATCAATTTAATGTAGCTAATCCAATAACAAAAGACTTATTACCTTCATATGGTAGCATACAGAAATTATTTTCTCGTGATAACGATATAGTTATATATTGTGAAGATAAAATAGTAAAAGCCTTAGCTGATAAAGATATTTTATATAACGCTGACGGGTCATCAAATTTAGTTGCATCTAATAGAGTTATAGGTGATGTAATACCTTTTAATGGCGAATATGGAATATCTGAGGTTCCTGAATCTTTTGCTTTTTATGGATTTAGGGCATATAATGCTGATCCTAAAAGAGGTGTAATACTTAGGCTTTCAATGGACGGTTTAACTGTTATTTCTGCAAACAACATGAATGACTTTTTTAGAGACCGGTTAAATAACAATACTATAGCTAGCGCTTCTTACGATAGTCGTAATAAATTATATAATATAAGTTTTGATAGTTTAGATACTGTATGTTTTAGTGAGGGGGTTAATGGCTGGGTGTCAAGAAAATCTTTTATACCAGAAAATGGTGTTTCATTAAATAATTCCTTTTATTCTTATAATGAAGGAGAAATTTGGGAGCATGATAGTCTAGCTGTTTCTCACAATAATTTTTACGGAGAACAATATATAAGTTCTGTTGATTTTATTATTAATGATAATCCATCTGTAATTAAAAAATTTAAAACTCTAGGATACGAAGGAACTAGTGGATGGAAAGCTAAAACAATAGAAACAGATCAAGTAACAGGTAAAGAGGCATCGTTTATAGAAAAAGAAAATAAGTATTTCGCTAATATTACACAAGAAGTAAAAACAACAGACGCGCTTGATCAAAAGAATTTTTCTACGCAAGGTATAGGTAGATCTGTTAGAAAAACAAATGAAAGCGATTATAACATCCAAATAGGAAACGTTTCTAATACTACAGCTACGTTTGTTCTTAATACAGGCAGCACACTTTTCAACGCGGCAAATGTTGTAAAAACACAACAACCAGGTGAACGCATTTCTTCTATAGTATGGCGAATTAATGCTGCATCCGGCTACACTATAAAGGCGAGTGAGTTTTTTGGAAACAATTTTACATTTGAGCAATCTTCAAACAATGTGGTTATAGCAACATTGACACTTGATATGCTACAACCTAACTCAGATCAAACACTTAACTATACTATTTCTGGTAAAGCAAACAAAATACCAATAGTTCAAAAAGGAACATATTCTATAAATAACGGCAATTTTGATTTTACAGGGCAGGCATCTGGAAGTTACAATGTTAACGGCGACTTTGGAATTGAAAGAATAATAAACGAAAGAGTTATTACTGCTAATACAGGTTATTTTTTAGAAGATAAAAACTTTACGGTAAATAATAGTTTAGTTACCTTACAGTTAAACAAAATTTCTTCAAGTGTATATAAAATTATAGAAAAAATTTATATACCATCTGCAACAACAACATTGAATTATGAAGTTACAGTAACGCCGTCGGAAATTATTGTAGAAGATTTAAAAATATTTTCAAAAACAATAGACACGTCTGCTTTAAATAATTTAAAAAGTCAAAGGTCACTTGTTGTTAAAGGAGAAAAAGACGCTGAGGTTAACATTATATTTAGCGATACTTCTTCTACTATATTTGATATAAATGTAAAACTTGATGATAGCGGTAAAAAAGAACTACTGCTTGATTTTCCAGCTGGAAACAATGCTGAAACGTATACTATTAAGTTTAAAGCTTTAGACGGGAGTGAATTTGATAATTCTTTTGGAAATCAAACAATTACAATATCTAGAGCTGCTAAAATTCGTAAAACTGTAAATTTTGTAGTATATTTTGATGGTGGTAAAACAGAGTCTTTTAGCATTACTGATTATATTAATACAACACCTGATAGAGCATTTTCTATAGAATTAACTTTAGCAGCCGGCACATATACTATTGGAAGACAGCCTAATAATAGTGATGTAGATTTTGGTATAAATCAAAACGGATCAAGTGTTGTTCTTGATTCTTTAGTTTTTGCAGCTAGTCCAAATACAAATAAGGTTACTATTGCTGGTAATTTAACAATAAGCAATCTTATAGAGGATGAAACATATGTGTTAAATATATCAAATTTAGTTGGCAAGGATGTTACAACAACTTTTGATTTTGATACTAATTCAAAAGATGGAACAGGATCAGGCAATTATACTGCTGATTCCGATACGTATACTGTAACCGGCGGGGCCGGTTTAGAATCAACACCGACAGAAGCCTCATATTTTTGGACTTTAACACCTTCGGCTTCATATTTATTTAAAAACGATATAGACGGCGACGATTTTGAGTTTTTAGATTCTTCAAATGGAAGCGTTATAGATAAATACGCGTTGAACGAAGAAATACTTGTTAGAAAAGTAAATGATAATTTAGAGGTTGGATTTAATTCAACAACTTTCACACAGCCTAGTGCAAGTCAAACGTTTACTGTACGGCCTAAAAATAGCACTACAATCACGGAAGCTAAACCAGCTACTAACGCACCAACTGTTAATTTAAAAGTTAACTTTAATGCTTATTTAGATAATTTTAATAATCCTAAATATACAATACCAAGCGTGCCTAATTATGCGGCGGCAAGTGTAAGAAATTTACCGCATTCAACAGATTATCTTTTTCAAGCAGTTATTCCTTTAGCTACATCAATTAATGATGGCGTTGTAGACCCTACAAATTTTACAGACGCTGCTAAATTTAAATACATAGAAAAACAAGGAGCTACTAAATTGTCACAGCCATCAGCGGGTACGTACAATATTTTAACTAATACTTCAAGCACAAAAGCTATAACTAGTAAGTTTTCCTACGATGCAGCTACTCATGAACTTACAGCAAATGTATTAGTTAATTTACAAAGCGATGCTACAGCGGCTTACTTAGAAGTGGACATTGACTTTTTACTAGATAGCACAAAAAAATACGACGGAACAACTCTTAAGGATAAGTATTATATAATACAATTAAAACAATTTGTTGATTGCACCCATCAGCCCGGGGGCATAAATGAAGATAAAAAAGCATATTCTTCTGATAGTGAAACAGATAATAATTATCCTAAATTCAGGGCAACTAGCCCAACTCCTGGTGAAGGGGATATAATATATATACAAACTCAAAGTTCTGATGTTCTTCCTGGGTATATATTATCAAACAGCGATGGTAATATTATAAAAAACGATATTAATTTATACGACGTACGTAACGAAAAATTAGTTAAAAAAGAAGAGTGCCAAATTATTGTAACAGATAATAATAATGTTGTTCAGGACCCAGCTAATAATGCAATATATATGCC
>CEOE01023949.1_pt1 | contig 10091 bp, 10 predicted proteins | sample 530211 | NCBI WGS metagenome assembly CEOE01 (sample SAMEA2619779, study PRJEB7988) | marine metagenome | isolation source: saline water (ENVO:00002010), including
GTGCCGTGATAGCCCTGGATCATGACCCGGCGGTTGTGCGCGAAGCCAGCCAGAATGGCGAGGGTGGTCTGCTTATCGAACAGATAGGTCGGGTCCAGCGTCGGAACATAGTCGCTCGCCTCGCTGAAGGCCGGAACCTTCATATCGACATCGATGCCAAAGGTCTCGCGGACCGAGACCTCCGTGTCCGGGGCTTCGATATTGTGCGCAGGCTTGCGCTCGTAAACATGTGCTGCCGACATGGCCCTATTCCCAAATGATGTGGGTGACTATCCGGTGCGGGAGCGCCCATGACGGGGCTCCCATGCCTTCAAGTTAGAAACTTTTTCAAAGTCGTATAGGCCTCGTTGATGATTTTCAACCGTTCTTCGGCCTGTTTGTTCCCGCCATTCGCGTCGGGATGATGTTTTTTCACAAGCTGCTTGTAGCGGGATTTCAACTCCAGCTCGGTGACCGGCGGAGCCAAACCCATGATCGCGAATGCTTTTCCCTCTGCCGTCTCGCTGCCTGGGCGGGCGGGACCGGAGCCGGACGCGGCCTCCATATCCTCGTCACCATTGAGCGCACCGAACGGGTCTCTGTATTCGCCGGCAACAAACTTGCGATACGCGGCAGCGGTACCCAGCGGCCAGGTCGGCCGGTCCCAGGTAACCGAGCGCCGGATCTCCCGCTCAAGCTCCTCGGCGGAGGCACCCTCGTAATAATTCCACTGCTTATTGTATTCTCGGACATGATCAAGGCAGAACCAGTAATAGTCGGACAGATCGCCCCGCCCTTTCGGCGCCCGATGTTCCCCTACGGACGCACAACCAGGCGCATCGCACCGGCGGAAGCCGGGTTCGGCGCCGTACGTATCGATCTTCAGGGATTCGCTCTGCGCCTTCCGCATACCGTGGGTTCCAAATTGTCGCTGGTCCAGCCCGCGCTAGACGTCGAAAATGCGGTTCTCTTCCCGCCATATAAACCAGATAGCCCCCGAAGGGGACATACAGGGAGACAAGTTAATGTCCGTGACTGAGACGATCAAAGTCAAATTAACGTCCGCATTCGCGCCGGAGCATCTCGCGGTCATCGATGACTCGCACAAACATCAGGGCCACGGCGGTTGGCGCGAGGGCGGGGAGACGCATTTTAATGTCGAGATCACGTCCGATGTGTTCTCCGGAAAATCCCGTGTCGACCGCCAACGCATGGTGCACGAAGTCCTTGCTGCGGAATTGGCGGATCGCGTCCACGCCCTGTCGATCCGGGCAAAAGCACCGCAGGAGTGAGCCGGCAAAAATAGTTAAAATGCAATCAGTAGGAGATGTGAAAATAAAGAATCGTTTTTTAGTTGCGCTCGATTTGCATACACTGATACATCAGACTTTAATCTGCCGAAATCCGGCAAGAACAGAACGTTTGCGGATAACACGGTGTCAACTCTCTTAAGCAAGAACGTATTAGTCGATGGCCATAGGACCAGCATGCGACTGGAACCGGCCATGTGGGATGCGCTCACTCAGATCGCAGCCCGGGAAAAACTTACCATTCATCAGATTTGCGGGATCGTGAACCAGCACAGGATGAACACGTCCCTCACCTCGGCGACGCGCGTATTCATCCTCGGTTACTTTCGCATCCTCGCCCTCAGCCTGGAGCGCGATACATCTCGGCAGGACGAGCGGTCGATCATGACCAGGGTGTTCCGGCAGACAGACGAATTCCGCAACACACCCTTTAACAACCGCTATGCCGGGTCCCTGTAGAATTCAGGCCAAAGATCCTTGACCACCGGGCTGCTTTCCCCGAATGCGTGGCAGGAGTTCAGGAGGGGCGGACGCCCGGCCCGCTTTGGTTCTTCCTCTCCGGTCTCCCGTCTCTTGCGCGCGCTTTCACCATAAAGGGTCTGGTACGCGGTGGTCGCCATCGGCCAAAGCAGCTCGACCAGATGGGTGCAGCCCTCGGCACCGCCAAGCGCGGAAAGCACCTTCTTGCGCCAGCCGGGCCCGATCTTGATACCTTCCAGGCGCTGGAAGTTTACCGTGATGTCCGGGCAGATTGCGAACGGCCCGGCGTCAGTGATCGCTTCCACCGCGAGAATGTTGAGATCGTCATCAACAGTCAGCCGGATCGACATGTCGTGGATCGGCTCACCGGCCGGAATGCCATCCCTGAAACTGTTCGGAACATCGTAGGTCTTCACATCCGTGATGTGTCCCTCAATGTCGAGATGACCGTCCTCACGGCGAAAGCCCTCGCAGGTGACGCGACGCGTATGGACTTTCCGGCGCGGTGCCGGGTTGGACAGGGACATTGATCTCTCCGGAATGATATTGCTTTGCGGCAAAAATCATTCCGGACCGCGCCGAAGTCAATTCCCGACGATTCCCCAAACGAGGGAAACCCGGTCCAGGGTCAGGGAAGCCCGGCCATTCCCGAGCCCGAAATGAAGGCCTCGCGTTCCAGAACGGCCTCTTCCAGATCCTCGCGGACAGCGGCATAGATATCCCGGATCGAGACCATGCCGATGACCTGGCCGTCCTCCTCGACGGGCAGATGCCGGAAGCCGCCTTCCTGCATGCGCTGCAGCGCGTCCATCACGGAGGCCTTCGGGCCTATCGTTTCGGGTTTCGGCGTCATGATCGCGGCAATGAGCGTCTCGCCCGGAGACTTCTCTTCCGCCACCAGACGGCCAGCGATATCCCGCTCCGAGAGAATGCCAACCAGCTTCTGCCCCTCAAGGATCAGAAGTGCGCCTATCTTGCGGCTCGTCATAAGCTTGGCTGCCGCGAGAACCGTTTCGTTGGGGGACAGCGACGAGAGGTCCTGTTTACTCACCACATCCGGCACGATGTGTCTGGCCATGGCATTCTCCCTGATAGGTTTTTATTTATCTGGGAGGATTATACCAAATCACGAGGCATCTGGGAGCCGGGACGTTTCAAGAGTTTCATTTTCGGTTCCCGCCGGGGTTACCTGAGAGACCCGCAGCAACGTGATCTGGTTTCGGTGACGGCGCAAAATTTTGAACCGGAACCCATAGAAAACGAACTCCTGCGCCACATTCGGGATGGTTCTCGCCTCATGCAGAATCAGCCCGGCGATGGTCGATGCCTCCCCGTCCGGCAGGTTCCAGTCAAACTCACGATTGAGGTCTCGAATCGTAACGGTACCATCGATCACGTAGGATCCGTCCGCCTGGGGCCGCACGCCGGCGACCGCGATATCATGCTCGTCGCTGATCTCGCCGACAATCTCCTCGATGATGTCTTCCAGGGTTACGATGCCCTGGAATGCCCCGTATTCATCGACCACGAGCGCGAAATGCTCGCGCCGGGCACGAAAGGCCTGCAGCTGGTCAAGCAGGGTGGTGGAGGTCGGAATGAACCAGGGATCCGACGCAACCTCCCGCATATCGAGCTGCTCCAGCTCTTCCCCACTCAATCCCTTCACCGCCCGCAGCACCGCCTTGGCGTGGACGACCCCGATAATCTCGTCATGGTCTCCCTTGAACAACGGCAGCCGTGTGTAGGGGCTTTTCATGATCTGCGAGATGATGTCCTCGACAGTATCGTCGATATCCAGCATCTCGACCTGCCGCCGGTGGGTCATGATCTCCTCGACCCAGACCTCGCTCAGATCGAGGATCGAGCGCAACATGGCCCGCTCCTCGCGGACCTCCTCTTCGTCGACCTCGACCTTGTGTCCGTGCAGTTCGATCAGACCGCGCAGTTCTTCTTCCTGCTCCGAATGACCAAACTCCTCCGAGATCCGGATACCGCACATGGACAGAATTAAACGGACGATACCCCGCACAATCTTGGCGATCGGGCTCAGGATGATGACGATAGCGTTGATCAACGGAGCAACGGCAAGCGCCACCCGGTCCGAATTGTTCAGCGCGTAGGTTTTCGGCAGAACTTCGGCGAAGATCACAACCACGACGGTCATGACCAGCGTGGCATACACGACTCCGTGCTCGCCAAAAAGCTGCAGAAACACCGTCGTCGCCAGCACCGAGCCAAGGATGTTGGTGATGTTGTTGCCGATCAGGATGGCGCCGATCATGGTCTCGCTATGCTCTCGCAGCGCAAGAACGCGGGACGCCCGCTGGTCGCCTTTCCGGTCCAGCTGGTGCATCCGGGCATAGGAAGAGCCCGTCAGGCCGGTTTCCGATCCGGAGAAAAATGCCGAAAACACGATCAGCAGCAAAATGCCCCCGATCGTCAGCAGCAGTTCAGCGTCCATCAGTTCCACGAACTCTTCTTCCATCAGACGCCAGCCGCCGACAGGTCTTCTTCCAGCATGGTGCGCACGGCATCCGGCGCGACATCGTCACTGGTGAAGGCCTCGCCAATTCCGCGCGCAAGAACAAACCGGACGGTTCCCTCGCGCGCTTTCTTGTCCCGGCGCATTGAGGCAAGCAGCGCCTCCGCTTTCCAGCGCGCGGCTCCCGGTATGTCCGCCACACGCGTCATCAGCCCCATGGCGCCGAGATGAGCCCGCGCCCGCTCCGCATCCTGACCGACGCAAAGGCCGAGACGGCGCGACATCTCCAATGCCTGGATCATGCCGATCGATACCGCCTCGCCATGCAGCAGCGTGCCGTCGAACCCGGCCGACGCCTCAAGGGCATGGCCGAACGTATGGCCGAAATTCAGAAGTTCGCGCAGCCCGGCTTCCCGTTCATCCGCGGCCACCACCGCGGCTTTTGCCTTGCAGCTTTCAACGACCGCGGAGATCCGCGCCGCCTCGTCCCCGGCAATCAGGTCGGCGCCATGCTGCTCAAGCCACTCAAAGAACGCAGCGTCCCGGATCAGGCCGTATTTGACGACCTCCGCGTAACCCGCCCGAACTTCGCGTTTCGGCAGGGTATCGAGTGTTCCGGTATCGGCCAGCACCAGCTTCGGCTGATGAAACGCACCGACCAGATTTTTGCCCTGCGGCGTGTTGATACCTGTCTTACCGCCGACCGAACTATCGACCTGCGCCAGCAGCGAGGTCGGGATCTGAATGAAATCGAGGCCACGCATGACGGACGCCGCGCAGTAGCCGGCAAGATCGCCGACCACACCGCCACCAAGCGCAACCACGGCTGTCCGGCGGTCGACGCCATCTTCCAGCATGCGGGTGCAGACATGTTCGAAATCGGCAAAGCTCTTGGAGGATTCACCCGGCGGGACGGCGATGGTCGTCACGGCGATGTCAGCCGCACGCAACGACCGCTTAAGCGGATCGAGCCAATGCCCGGAAACCGTCGAATCGGTGATGACAAAGACCTTGTTTCCCCGGATCAGGGGCTTGATCTCTTCGCCTGCATTTGCGATCAGCCCGGGTCCGACACGAATATCGTAACTGCGTTCTCCGAGGCCCACGGGAACCGTCTGGATCGTCGTCATCGTATTTCCTGTTTCAAAACATCGGTTCCGTCATGCGGCTCATTCGGCGGGAACGGCTTTGCGCGCATCGTCGAAATAATTCATGAGCACATCGTAAGCCAGATCGACCGTTGCCTCGAGCGGCCCCCGGCGCGATTCGATCCAGAGATCGGCTTTCTCATAAACGGGATAACGGTCTTCCATCAATTTCGCGAGGACCGCCTTTGGATCTTTCTGCGCCAGCAGAGGACGTCCCTGACGCCGGCTGACACGTTCGTAAAGGACGTCGATATCGGCCTTAAGCCAGAGAGATACCGCGTTCTCGGCGATTGCCTCTCGGGTCTCCTCCGCCATGAAGGCGCCGCCGCCGGTCGCCAGCACGACGGGCGGGCCGCTCAGAATGCGCTGGATCACCCGTTGCTCGCCCCGGCGGAACTCGACCTCGCCGAAACGCTCGAAAAATTCACTGATCGTGCAGCCTGCCGCGTCTTCGATTTCCCGGTCCGCGTCGACGAAATGCATGTCGAGCCGTTGCGCCAGACGGCGCCCGACACTGCTCTTACCGGCGCCCATAAGGCCGACGAGAACGATGCTTTTCGGGTGGGACTGTGGCGTATCCGCCAAATCAGAGTGATTCACCATGGGAAGCAGGTTCTGGCTCCGGACGAGACGCGAATAGCGTTTCCAGTCAAATCCGGCACCTCTCCTTTCCTCTCCCTCGTTGAACTCACTGGATGCGGTCGGTATGCTGCCGCAAACGCGTCATAATCTGCCGCTAGCATAACTTTCCCAATATGGCGTTGTAAACGCATTGGGGACGTTGCGCGCGGGTCGGCCGGACCGGTGTCGCGTGAAACCGTAATTCATGGGTCCGCAGCATGAAATTGACGCTCTGGGTCGTAATCGTCATAGCACTGTTCTTTGGCGGCGGCTTTGCATTCCTGTCCACGTGGGACATCCCGGCTCCGACCAGCCAGATCGAACAGGTCCTCCCCAATGATCAATTCCCTCGCTAGCGGTCGGATCTGGCACCGGCGCGCTGGTTTTTGCGTCCTGATGCTGGCCCTGTCCCTGCCGTTCTCGGCAGGGGATACGCTGGCCCAGGGCGCGCCCAAGCCATTGCTGCCATCCCTTGGCGCGCCAAAACCGCTGCTCCCCCCAGCCTCCGGCACAAATAGCGCCGCCGGCGCCGTTGAGATCGCCCCCAGCCCGCCGGTGGACAGCCGCACGACGAACGCCAAGGACGGTATTTCCGTCAATTCCCTGGACATAGTCTCCGGAGAGTCGGTCGGGACCATAGGCAGTGACGAATCGGCCCTGCCCGCCAGCATGTGGGACGGCACCCCCCGCAGCGCCATTCAGCGCATGCTGGCGCTGGTTGGCGAAGCACCGGCGACCGCTTCCCTGCGGGACCTGATGTTGCGCGTCCTGCTCAGCCCGGCCGCCGTTCCGCAAGCAACCGACCCGGCCGACCGGACGAGCATCGTCAAGGCCCGTATCGATGCCCTTGAGCGCCTGGGAGCCTGGCCGGATTACATCCGGCTTCTCGACATTGCTCCGACCGGTGATGACGACGAGACGGCATTGCCTCCGGCGTTACGTGCCCGGCTGAAGACGGATGCCAGTTTCCTGACCGGCGATACCGCCACAAGCTGCGCCATTGCCCGCGACGCTGTGTTGGCTCTGCCGGAAGACCGTTACTGGCAGAAGGCAGGCGCCTTCTGCCAGGCCCTCGCCGACGAATGGGAAAGCGTTGAATTCAATCTCCGCCTGATGCTGGAACTGGGCGATCAGGACGCGCGCTATTTCGAGTTGATGCGCGCCGTCAGCGGCACCGTGTCCGACCTGCCGCAAATGCCGGAAGCGGCACAGCTCAGGCCGCTCGACATCGCCATGATGCGGGTTGCCAGTGTCGCGCCCTCCATGCCGGACCCCGACGCGGTTCCGCCATCCCTGATCCCGGTCCTGACCTCGTTCAAGGCCCTGCGTTTCGAGGACCGGCTGCGTCTAGCCGAACGCGGCGAGCAGCTTGGCCTGGTGGACCGGAGCGAGCTGATCGCGCTTTACGAGCTGGTCGATATCGACCCGTCGCAAATGCAGAACGCACTCACCGCCGCCGCCGCCGATCCAAGCGCCAACGGCCGTGCCCTGTTGTACCGGGCAATCGCCAGCCAGACCCTGCCACTGGCCCGGGCCCAGGCCATCCAGCAAGCCCTTGACCTTGGCCGGGAAGAAGGCCGCTACGGCGCCACCGCCCGGCTTTATGCCCCGTTGATCCAGGAAATCCCGACCACCTCTCCCTATGCCTGGTTCGCCGCCGACGCGGCATCCGCCTTCATCGCCGCCGGTATGAGCGAAGCTGCCGCGCCATGGATGGAGATGGCCGCTCGCGAGGCGCGCATGGGACCGGAACAGGCAACCGCCTGGCGCGATGCAGTGATCATGTCCCGCCTTTCCGCCGGAGAGGATGTCCCGCTCGAGAAAAACTTCCTTCGGGAATGGTGGCGCGGTGTCCGCAACCTTGGCCCCGAGAACGCCCCGGCCCGCGCGACATTGCTGTTCGGATTGCTGGAAGCAACCGGTGCGGAAACGCCCGGCACGGTCTGGCGCGGCCTGATCGACCAGGCCACACCGAAAGACACGAAATCACCGCCCCCAGCTCTGCTATGGGCCCGCCGTGACGCAGCCACGAACGGCCGCCTCGGAGAGGGTGCCCTGCTGACGGTGCTTTCGCTCTCCGGCGCCGAGTTGCTGGAGTACGATGCCGGAACGCTTACGGAAAGTGTCCGGGCGCTCTCGGAACTCGGGCTGCATAAAGATGCTTACCGGCTCTCGCTGGACATCTATCTGGCAGCGTCCAGCCCGTCGGCCCCGGCAATCGCGGGCGAATGAGCAGATGAGCCCGGATAGCGGGGCCATCGAACGCTTTCTTGAAATGCTGATTGCCGAGCGCGGCGCGTCCGGCAATACGGTCGACGCCTATAAACGCGACCTGCGGGACTTCGCCGGCAGTCTGGTGAAGCGCAAGCAATCGCTCGGCAGCGCCTCCAGCGACGATATCCGGGCGTATCTTGACCTGCTGGAGCAATCCGGCATGGCCCCGCGCACAGCCGCCCGCAGGCTCTCGGCGATCCGGCAATTCTATCGCTTCCTCTATGGCGAGGGGGACCGGGGAGACGATCCCTCCACCGCCGTGGACAGCCCGCGCCAGGGCCGGCCGCTGCCTAAAATTCTGAGCGAGACAGAGGTGGATCTGTTGCTCGCCGCCGCCCGCAACAAGGATGGCGCCGACGGATTACGCCTGACATGCCTGCTCGAAATTCTCTATGCTAGCGGCCTCCGGGTCTCGGAGCTGGTCGCCTTGCCGCTTGCCTCTGTCGCCCGCGATCCCCGGGTATTGATCGTGCGCGGCAAAGGCGGCAAAGAGCGCATGGTGCCCCTGACCGATGCCGCCCGGGATGCCATCATCGCCTACAAGGAAGCGCGCGGCAGCTATCTGCCCGAAGGCGCAACCTCCGCATTTCTTTTCCCGTCCAGGAGCAGCGAAGGCCACCTCACCCGCAGGCGCATGGGACAGCTTCTGAAAGACCTCGCCATCGCGTCCGGACTCAACCCCGCCGCCGTTTCACCCCATGTTCTAAGACATGCCTTCGCGACTCATCTTCTGGATCACGGCGCGGATCTGCGCAGCGTCCAACAGATGCTCGGGCATGCGGATATCTCGACCACACAGATTTATACTCACGTGCTCACCGAGCGGCTGAAGGCACTGGTGGCGGAACATCACCCTCTGGCAAAAGCTCGCGGCAAAAGCTGACCCGCCGGGGCAATCCAGACATTGTAACCCGTGGCCCGGACGAGTATGGTCCGCGCTTCCCAACATAGTGATTCGACGGATATGCGCGTCTTTCTGGATTTCGAAAAGCCGATTGCCGATCTTGAAGGCAAGATCGAGGAACTGCGTCACCTCTCTTCCGAAGGCGATATCAATATCGCCGAGGAAGTGGGCAAGCTGCAGGCCAAGGTCGAGCGTCAGCTGAAACAGTCCTATCAAAAGCTGACCCCGTGGCAGAAAGTCCAGGTTGCCCGGCACCCGGACCGGCCGCATTTCAAGCAGGTGCTGGCCCATCTGGTCGAGGATTTCACGCCGCTCGCGGGGGATCGCTCCTTCGGCGAGGACAAGGCAATCATCGGCGGCATCGGCCGTTTCCGAGGCTTCTCCGCCGTTGTCATCGGCAACGAGAAGGGCGGCACGACGGAAGAGCGGATCGCGCATAATTTCGGCATGGCGAAGCCGGAAGGCTACCGCAAAGCGCGCCGGCTGATGGAAATGGCCGACCGGTTCAAGCTGCCGGTGCTGACCTTCGTCGACACTGCCGGCGCCTATCCCGGCGTCGGTGCCGAGGAGCGCGGCCAGGCCGAGGCCATCGCCCGCTCCATCGACGCCTGTCTCTCACTCCAGGTTCCGATCATTGCCTCCATCGTCGGTGAAGGCGGATCCGGCGGCGCCGTGGCGCTGGCCGCGGCCAACCGGGTGCTGATGCTTGAGCATGCGGTTTATTCGGTAATTTCTCCGGAAGGCTGCGCGTCCATTCTATGGCGCGATGGCGACCATGCCCGCGATGCAGCCGAGGCATTGCGGCTGACCTCCGACGATCTGCTGAAACTTGGCGTGATTGACGAGATCATCCGGGAGCCCCTCGGCGCGGCCCATCGCGACCAGGCAACGGC
>CEOE01043599.1_pt1 | contig 10060 bp, 8 predicted proteins | sample 530211 | NCBI WGS metagenome assembly CEOE01 (sample SAMEA2619779, study PRJEB7988) | marine metagenome | isolation source: saline water (ENVO:00002010), including
GGCATAGGTTTCCAGCGGATTGTACAGCATGGTCCCCGGAGCCTCGTCCATCCAGATATCAAGTGCCTCGCGATATGCCGCTTTCCGCGCGGTCATGTCGGTTTCGGACTCGATTTGACGATGCAGCTCGTTGAAGCGATCCGGCGCCTTCCAGGCCCGGTCAGGGAACTTCTTGTTGTTCTGTACCGGGCTGAGATTACCCCACTGCGGGACGAAGGATCCCAGCGGGTCCGGCATGCGGTGGGTGTTCGACCAGGGACGGATATGCGTGCCTTCCTGACCGGTCACCTGAGAGAAGGTTTCCACCGGCTCGACCTTCACGTTGAGGCCGACATCCTTCCACATCTGCTGCATCGCCTGAGCGGCTTCAAGGCTGTTCAGGTAGTAGTTCAGCGGCAGGCGATACACGATCTCCTCACCCTTGTAGGACGATGCCTCGACCAGCGCGCGGGCCTTCTCGGGATTGAACTCGAAGCCCGGATAGTCCGGCATGTACATCACGTAGGACGGCAGCTGGTGGCTGTTGGGTGTGTAGTTCTTGTCGTTCCAAAGCGCCTTGCGCAGCAGATCCCGGTCGATCGCCATGGACAGGGCCTGACGGACGTTCTTGTCCTTCATGAACGGAGCGTCCTGGTAGAAAACCAGCATATGGGTGTTATCGAGGACGATCTGCTCGACCTGGATATCATCGTAGCCCGCCAGAACCGGAACCTGGTCCGGCGGCACGTTGACGATGATATCGAACTCACCGCTGACCAGACCGGCGATCCGCGCCGAGGTCTCCGGAACCACCCGGTAGGTAATCGACTTGGCTGTCGGCTTGCCGCCGAAATAATCGTCATTGGCGTCCAGCTTGACGTATTCGCCATCGACGAACTCGGCCAGCTTGTAGGGTCCGGTTCCAACCGGCGCACGCTTGAAGGACTCGTTGCCCTTCAGCACGTATTCGCGCGCATTGACGATCCAGCTGGCGTAGCCGGCCATCCGCTGCTCAAGCATGACATCGGGCACCTTGCTGACCACGCGAACGGTGTAGCGGTCGATCTTCTCGGCATGGCTGATGGTGTCCATGAACCGTTTGCCGGTTGCGACCACCGGTTCTTCACCGATCATCCGCCCCATCGTGAAGGTGAACACCACGTCATCGGCAGTCAATTCGTCGCCATTGTGGAACTTGACGCCCTTGCGCAGCTTGAACTCAATGGTCTTGTCGTCGATCGCCGTCCAGCTCTCGGCGAGGCCCGGCACCAGCTTGGAGCCTCCACCCTGACCGTCGGACAGGAAGTCACGGCGGATCAGCGAGTCAAACATCGAATAGATGAGACGGACATGGATATTCCCCATCCCATCTGCTGGCTCGAGCGTATCGGGAATATCGTTGACGGCAACGACGAGATCGGGTCGGTCGTCTGCAATTGCGGTACCAGCCGATAGCCCAAGAGCCATCAGTCCAGCCGCAGCAAGACGGGTCAAAACTTTCATGGATCACGCTCCTGTATGACGAGAGGGCGTAAGATCCTTGGTAAGCGTTTAGTATTTATGATCGAATAAAGGTGTATTTACTGTGATGTTGCGTCAGGTTCGCTGCGAAAACATTGCAAATTAATGACGTTATTTTTTGTCGCCGTGAAGATTGCTGCAAAGTGATGCACCCTGATCGTGAACCTGGATATCAGCCGGTGTGAATGCGAAAAATCACTCACGGTAACGGAAGCGAAAGAGGAATACCGCATTTTGGGCGAGTGACCGCTTTGGGTCAGTATCTGCCCTTCAATTACATTCAGTGTTGTCAGAAGTCGGGGTGTACAAGAGTCCATGACTGAGTTGCCGCAGCAAGGCACCGATTGCCACACGCATCTATTTGGCCCGGCCGACAAGTTTCCTTATGTGGCCAATCGCGCCTACACGCCGAGCGATGCCGGCGAGACCGAGGCACGGCAGCTTCTTGCGGAACTGGGACTGGAGCGGATCGTGCTTGTCCATGCCAGTGTCCACGGAGACAACCAGCGCCTTTTCCATGGCTTGGAGGAGTTCGGATCTACGGCCCGGGCCGTCGTAACGCTGCAAGGAAACGAAACGAGCGCGGAACTTCGGGAATGGAGCGCAAAAGGTGTCGCAGGAGTTCGGGTCAACAATGTCTCCACCAGCTCACTCTCGCCACAAGCCGTCGCCGAAAATGTATTGGCGGCCTCGCGGCGCATCGCCGATCTAGGTTGGCACATACAGGTCCTTCTCAAGGGAGCTGACCTCCGGGCCGTTCTGGAACGTGCAACGGAACTGCCGACGCCGCTGGTCATTGATCATTTTGGACTGTTGTCAGCCGAGGACGACGAAACGCGGGACCTTCTCGCCGACCGACTTTCGGACGGCCTTTGCTGGGTGAAACTGTCGGCCGCATACCGCTTGGCCAACGCCAGAGAGACCGCGCATGCCCTGACCAAGCAATTCGTCGCCGCCAACCCGGAACGCCTCCTTTGGGGCAGCGACTGGCCGCACCCGCCGGCAAACCGCTCCCAGGAAACGCGGCTGGTGGCACAGCCGTTCAGAGACATCGACACCAAACAACTGTTCAGGGATTTCCTGAACTCGGTTCCGTCAGAGGATACGCGCCGCCGGATCCTCGTCGAGAACCCGGCGGCTTTATATCGGTTTTGATCCGGCTGCGGCGCTAGCCGTTGCGGCCATCCAATGCCGCCAGGACTTCGTCAGTCACCTGGACGGTTGTCGCGTCCCCGCCGAGGTCACGCGTCAGCACCTTCCCGTCCGAGGTTACCCGCTCCACGGCATTCATCAACGCAATCGCGGAGTCCGGCTCACCGAGATGGGCAAGCATCATGGACGCCGTCCAGAACGCGCCGATCGGATTCGCTATCCCCTTGCCCATGATGTCGAACGCAGAGCCATGGATCGGCTCGAACATGGACGGTGCGTCCCGTTCCGGCCGGAGATTGGCGGTGGGTGCAATACCAAGCGAACCCGTCAGCGCAGCGGCCAAGTCGGACAGCACATCTGCATGCAGGTTAGTGGCCACGATCGTGTCCAGGGACTTCGGGTCAAGAACCATGCGCGTCGTCATGGCATCGACCAGCATCTTGTCGGTTTCCACGTCCAGATAGTCGCGCCGGACATCCTCGAACACCTGATCCCAGAACACCATACCGTGACGCTGCGCGTTGGACTTCGTCACCAGGGTGAGTTTCTTGCGCGGTCTGGAGCGGGCAAGATCCAGCGCGAACCGCTGAATTCTCTCGACCCCGGTTCGCGTGAAAACGGCAACATCCATGCCGACTTCCTCCGGCAGGCCGGTATGGGCCCGCCCACCGACGCCCGCATATTCGCCTTCCGAGTTCTCGCGGACGATCACCCAGTCCAGATCCTCCTGTCCCACGCCTTCCAGCGGGCCCTTGACGCCAGGAAGGAGCCGCGCCGGGCGGACATTTGCGTACTGATCCAACGGCTGGCAAATCGCGAGCCGCAGGCCCCAGAGCGAGATATGGTCCGGCACGCGCGGATCGCCGGCCGATCCGAAATAGATCGCGTCGAACGCTCTCAGCATGTCGAGCGCATCGTCCGGCATCATCTTCCCGTTCTTGAAATAATAGTCGGTTCCCCAGGGGAATTCTTCGACCTTCAGCCTGAAGCCTCCGTCACGCGCGGCCACGGCATGGAGGACACGGGTCCCGGCGTCGATGACCTCACCGCCGATGCCATCCCCGGGGACGGCCGCAATGGTGTATTCGCGCATTCTTGGCTCCTTCAATAAATGAACGGCATTCCGTTCGACTGTTTTCCAGGTACTAGAAGTGGGAGGTAATCAATTGTCCCGGCAGCCAGAGCGCCAGCAGCGGGAACAGCAGAACGATGATCAGTACGACCGTGTCCGAGATACAGAAGGGGAATGACCCCCGGATCACCTGTGTTACGGGCAATCCCGTGACGCCACTGACGGCGAAGAGGTTGAGGCCGACCGGCGGAATGACGCTTCCAATCTCGATGCAGAGGGCTGTCAGAATGCCGAGATGGATGGGATCGACGCCCAGCGACAGCGCGACCGGGAAGTAAATCGGGACTGTCAACACCAGGATCGCGGCGCCGGTCAGCCACATGGACAGGACCAGCAAAGTCGCCATAAGCGCAAACAAGAAGGCGAATTTGGAGAGGCCGAGATCGCCTGCCCAGGCGGCGATTTCCTGCGGCCATCCCATGTTGGCGAGGAAGAACTGAAAAATCCCGACACAGCCCAGCAGAAAGAACACGATCGCCGTCAGGTTCATTGTCCGGCGAGTGACATCCATCAGCCCGGAGAAAAACTCCTTACGCTTGAAGATCGCCCCGTAGGCGAGCGCGTAGGAAGCCGCCGCTGCCCCTGCCTCCGTCGGCGTGAACACGCCGCCGTATAGACCGCCCAGAACAAGAACCGGCATCAGAAGCGCCGGCAGAGCTTCCTGGAAGGACTTCCAGCAGTGCTCGAGACTGAATGTCCCGGCCGGCAGCTTCACGATGAAGACCGAAACGGTAACGATGATGATCGCATCGCTAATCGCGAGCATGAGACCGGGAATCACCCCGGCGAAGAAAAGATCGACGATCGACACTTCGGTGATCACGCCGAACAGGATCAGCGTGATGCTCGGCGGGATCAGCAGCGCGATCCCTCCCGCCGACGCAATGACACCCGCCGCCATCCATTTCGGATAGCCGCGCTTGATCATCTCGGGATAGGCAATCACGCTCATTGCGGCAGCCATCGCCGTGGACGATCCGGAAATTGCACCGAACAGTACCGCCGCCAACAATGTCGCGTAGGCAAAGCCTCCGGGCACCCAGCCGATCAGAGCATCCGCAAAATTGAAGAGCCCGCGGACCAGTCCGGTCTTCTCCATCAGGAAGCCGGCATAGATGAAGAACGGAATGGCGATCAGGGTGTATTTGTTGACAAAGATGTAGAACGCCTCGAACAGCGTGCTGAACGACAGGAAATCGTCGAATATCACCAGGATGGCGGCCGATCCCGCGAGCGAGATGCCGATGGGCACGCCGACGAGAAGCAGTACGAATAACGCTGAAGCTAGCCAGATCAAAATGTGGGTTCCGCTCTTTCGCCCGATGCCCGCTCAGACATCGGTTGTGAATTCGATCGCGCTGTCGAGATGCTCACCGCGCGCGTAACTGATCATGTCCTCGATCAACTGGAGGAAGGCGATGAAGGCCATCATGAGAAAGCCGAACATCAGGATCAGGTAGAATGGCCATTGGGGGATCAGCAGGCTGTAGGTCGTGAGGTCACGGTTCCACGCGTAGCTCAACGTGGACCAGCCGGTAATCCCCACCGCGCCGCAGAAGAGAGCGGTCGCCGCCGAGACGAAGATCTTCAGGAGACCGATCGTCCTGTAGTATCCCCGGGCGTGCAGCAGTTGCACGACAGCACTCATCACCAGGTGGCCACGTCGTATCTGGGTCACGCCGAAATACAGCGCGACCGCGGAAACCATGCCGACGATGATCCCGTCCTGTCCCCATTCGAAGACGACCCCGAAGATATAGCGCCGCACGATCTCCAGCAGCGCGAATATCGTCAGCACCAACAGCAGAGCCGACGCGATCCAGCCGAGCACCAGCTGCACCGCATCCTTCACGCGTTGCGAGGAAGCCAGAAAACCGTCCATGTCGGTAAACGTCCTATTTGAGAGAGGAAGGGCCGCAGCGCATCTGCGGCCCCTCGCTTTTTTTCCAGACAGCGTGAACGCTATTTCCGGTTTTTGGCTCCGTGCAGCTCGGTGCCCTTCGCGTACATCGCGAAGTACTTCTCGTAATCGGCACAGTTGGTCTTCTCGAGCGCGCTGGAGCCCGGTGGATTGGCCGCGACCATCTCCTGGGCTTCTGCGGTGAATTGATCCGTGAGCTTGTCCCCCGTATCGTTCACCTTGCTCTTGATCCACTCGTTCGTGGCGCCGCCTTCGGCCTTCTTGATCTTGGCGGATTCCTCCGGCGTCATCACGTAGATGCCCGGCGCCGATTTGTCCGTCGTGATGAACTTCTCGAGCGTGCGCTTGTCGGCGCAATAGTTCACCGCCCGCTGGAACGGAATGAAGTCGTTCTGGAAGACGTCGGTGAGCGCGTCCTGCTGGTCCTTGGACAGCTTGCTCCACCAACGATTAGAAACGCCGAACCAGTAATAGTCCCCAACGATGCCGTTGAGTCCGGCGACCGTGAAGTACGGAGCCTGCTCCTTGGTCGCGTTGAAACCACCGAGCGAAGTCAACAGTCCGTCAATGACACCTGTCTGCAGTGCTGGCGGAACATCCCCGAACGACATCGCCTGAGGGTTGGCTCCAAGCGCACCTAGCAGAGCGTTTTCGGCAGGCCCCATGGAGCGCATTTTCTTACCGGCGAAATCGGACGGAGCGATCAGGCGCCCTTCCACGGCACCGGCGCCCATGTACATGCTCATGTGACCGGCGCCCATGAAGCGGATGTCGTGCACCTTGTCGAAATGCGCCGCTAGATCCTGAAATGTCTTGGTCTTGTGAATAGAGTCGATAGCCCCGACCGTGGAGAGCTTTCCGGCGCCCAGAACCACATTCGCCAAGGGCTCAATGCTCGATGTCTTGCCGAATTGGCCGGTGAGAACCTCAAGATTGCCCTGCGTCAGCGCCTTGACACCTTGCGGGATCGTGTAGAGCGATTTCGCCCAGAAAATCTGCACTTTGCTGCCGGGAATCTTTTTTTCTACTTGTTCGGCAAAGTAAACTTCGGCGATTCCGGCCGGGTGCGGCGGGCCAGGATGGTCAGATGCCCAGCGCAATTTCACCGGCTCAACGGCAGTAGCGATGGATGCCGATGCGGCGACGAGCATTGCCGCAAAGAAAGCGGTGGTTCGACTTGATTTACTAAACATTATGTCTCCTCTCCTGCACGAACCTGTCCTGTTCAGGTCGGGCATTTGCCCGGTTGTTATTTGGCCCGGGCAATATTTTCGGCGTTGCATTTCGCCTGCCCGGTTGCACGCCCCGGATTTCGGCACCGGGACCGGACATCTATAGACAATTGCGTTGAAGTTGATAAATTCGCTAAACGTATTTCATTATTGCGTTTGATTTCAAAATCATGGAAAGCGACCTGTCCTTTTTCGTCCTTCTCGCCCGGCGGGAGAGCTTCACCGCCACTGGCCGGGACCTCGGGATATCGGCTTCCGCGGTCAGCAGACGATTGGCGAAGCTGGAAGATCGGCTCGGAATTCGGCTCCTGAACAGAACGACGCGGCGGGTCAGCCTTACCAGCGAAGGCGATGCCTATCTTCTGGAAGCAGCGCGAATTCTCGGGGATATCGACGCTCTGGAGCAGCGGATCACCGGAGCGAGGGACACTCCGAAAGGGTTGCTGCGTATCAATTCCACACTTCGTTTCGGCCGGACTTACATTGCGCCCGCTATTTCCTCCTTCAAGCAGCGCCACCCCGAAGTTCAGGTCCAGTTGATTCTGACGGATGCACCGTTGAACCTTGTCAAAGAAGGGATAGATCTGGGAATTCGCTTCGGAGCACCGCCCGATAGCAGAATGGTCATGAAAATGCTGGTCAGAAACCGGCGATATCTCTGCGCATCACCATCCTATCTTGCAAATCACGGGACCCCGGCATCTCTTGGAGACCTCCAGGGGCACAATTGCATCGTTCTGCGCCAGGACCACGGAGCTTACGACGTATGGCGGTTCGACGACCGAAACGGGGAAATGCAGACCGCGAAGGTAAGCGGCAACTTGAGCACGAACGACGGCGAAATCGCGTTGGACTGGGTGCTCGGCGGCCATGGAATCATGCTGAGGTCGGAATGGGACATCGCCCGTCATGTCCGGGATGGCAGCCTGCGGGTTGTCTTGCCCGACTATCGGCAAACCGCCCATCTCTCTGCCGTTTTCCCGGAGCGTCACAATCTGTCCGCCAGGGTAAGGCGTTTCGTCGACCATCTGGCCGACACCCTGAAAGGCGCGGAGACGACGGCACCGCTCGCGCTTTCACCCGAGGATTTGGAGATACAGCCTTAAGCCCCCGTCTGGACAATGAGGTGATGTGAACCACCTTGGATAGCGGTAGGTACAAGCTGAAAATCCACTTCGGGTCGAAAACGGCCTTCAATCGAGATCAGATGGCTTTAGAAAGGAAAAGAAGCAGCCTCCGGCAGAAATCTTGAGCCCCCAGTCGACAAAACGGACGTCATGACGATTTTCTTACCTCACCGGTAATTGGCCTCCGCTCCTCCCATCGGCAATATCCCGGCATCACATCAGCTGGAGAGATGAACATGCCGGCTTTCGCCATCGGACATCTGCCCGCCGTCAGCATGGGGCCTGAAATCGTGCTCTATCTGGAACGGATCGACACCACATTGGCACCTTTTCAAGGGCGTTTCCGGGCTCATGGCGCGCAAGCGGAATGCGTCGAGGGCCAGTGGGCGGGCGACCTTATCGTCATTGAGTTTCCGGATATGGAGAAGACACGCGCCTGGTACCGCTCGGATGCCTATGGGGCGATCCTGCCACTGCGCAGGCGGAACAGCACCGGGAACATTATTTTGATCGAGGGTGTTCCCGGCGATCACAAAGCGACGGGCATTCTCACCCGGGCGGCGTGATCCTGTTTCAGCGCACCGTGAAATGCCTCACGAATTCCGGATCCGGCTCTATCCCAAGCCCCGGCCCGCCCGGCAGGCCGACAGAACCGCCGCTGTCCTTGACCTGCTCGCCGACCCGGAGCGGTTCAAGCAATAGCTCCTCACGGAAGCGGTTCGGCGTGGTGTCGTATTCCAGCATCGGCTGGACCGGATGGGCTCCTCCCGGCAAATCCGGCAGGGCCGCCAGCAGGTGCATGTTGGTGGCGACGGCCACTGCCGAGCCCCAGACATGGTTCACGATCGGCATGAAATGGGCCTCCGCCAGGGCCCGGACCTTCAGATATTCGGTGATCCCGCCCAGCCCGCAGACTTCCGGCTGCAGAACGTCGACGCAGCGGTTATGGATCAGATCGCGGAAGCCCCAGCGGGTGAACTCGCCCTCCCCGCCGGCAATTGGCATATCCAGGGCAAGGCACAGATCGCGATAACCCTGCCGGTCCTCCGGCGCGACCGGCTCCTCGAACCAGGCAACGCCGAGCCGCTCCAGCTCACGCCCGAGCGGGATAGCCTCACGCGCCGTATAGGCATGGTTTGCGTCCACCATAAGCCCGATATCGGGGCCAATTGCGTCGCGGACGGTTTCGACCAGCGCGACATCCTCTTTCACGCCGCGCCCGACCTTCATCTTCATGGCTTTGTAGCCGGCATCACGGATCGCAGCACTCTCGGCGGCGAACCGTTCCTTCAGGTCAGGCACCCGCTGCAACATCATGCCGTAGCCATAGACCTGGATACGCTCCCGAAAGGCACCGCCGAGCAACCGGTAGACCGGCACCCCGTGGATCTTCCCGGCCAGATCCCAGAGCGCGATATCGACACCGGAGAGAGACTGGATCGGCATGCCTTTCTGGCCGTGATCTCGCAGAAGGTTATAAACCTTGTGCCAGATCACCTCGCGCTCAAGCGGATCCATGCCGAGCACCATCGGCTGGATGACACGCTCAACGATGGCTTTGTTGGCAAAGGCGATATCGCCGCCGCCGAAACACTCACCCCAGCCAACCAGCCCCTCGTCGGTCGTGATCTCGACCAGATGGGTGGTACGTTTCAGGTAATATTGCTGGGAATAGCCGAGCTCTTCATCGAGATCGTACTGGAGCACATGGCTCCGGATGCCTGTGATCTTCATACCCGGCAGCCCCGCATTGTTGCCAACACGGAAAGCCTAGATCATCCGGGATCACCCGGGCCACGGCCTTTTCACGGAGCGGTCCGGCTCCCGGCGTGAGGCAGCCCCGCCGGGCCACCTCACCTGACGGATCAGGACGGCGCGTCATACGTGGTGATCGTCATGTCCGCCGCTTCCTCGCGCAGCGGAATGATTGCCTGATAGGCATCCGAGGTGTACCAGGCTTTCAGGTTCTGCATGCTCGGGAAGGAGGCGATACCGG